>VMHT01160910.1_pt1 | contig 17865 bp, 20 predicted proteins | sample 4693611 | NCBI WGS metagenome assembly VMHT01 (sample SAMN12280063, study PRJNA550983) | marine metagenome | isolation source: seawater sampled from same location over 5 years 0.02-0.2 micron viral filtrate | place: USA: collected off the coast of southern California halfway between the port... ...
AGTTTAGTCTTATCTCCATTTGCGAAAGCACCTTCAGAGGGAGGCTGTTGGGCTGAAGCCGCTAAAGTCCCTTGAGCTGCTGTAGCATAATCAGAAGGATCGAATGCTTTCACTTGCGCTAAATTTGTAACCTCCGAATCCATGAGTGCTCCTGCGGATTTTACATTAGCAGTAGCTGTAACATCTGCACCAGATGCTATACCCGTCAACTTATTCTTATCGCTACCACTCATGAGGCCACTCGCGCTTGTTGTAGCAAGGGGGATAGATCCTCCGAGTGTTAAACTTCCAGAATCAGTCACTGTTCCGCTAAGTGTCAAACCATGAGCGGAACCTGTACCAGAAACACTTGTAACTGTTCCCGCATTTGCTGTCGCACCAGATGCTATCTCATCTAATTTACTCTTTAAGGTGTCCGTGAAATTATTCTGAGTTAATCCTCCATCACCTACACTATAAGTTGTATTGTTATCTGTAGAAGCGATAGTAATACTTCCACTACCGTTTGTTATAGTTATATTATCGCCACCAGTCAAAGTCCCTTTTGTTAAACTATTATTTCCATTCCCTATTAGTAGTTGACCATTTGTAAAAGTGCTTTGACCTGTTCCACCATTTTCTACATTTAGTGTCCCTGAAGATGCGGAAACTTTAATCGCAGAACCTATAACAGGAGAAGATGATACTAATATACTATCATATACTTGCTCTTCGGCATTAAAGTTTGAATCTGTAAATATCTCAAACTTTGCATGAAATGTTAAACTACTTCCTAAATTTGATGTAGTTCCCAAAGAAGAACCATTCTTTTTATATGTAATAGTCCCACCACTAACAGAACCATCGTATGTTATACTTAATAAATCATCGGAGCTAACTGAAACTCCAGTAGGGTTCCATGATCCATCATATATTCTCAATCCCTGACCACCTGCATAACTTAATGAATACTTACTCAGGAATTGATGTGAATCACTAGCCAATGGGGAAGATGTATCTTTTATTAATCCTGCGAAAGTTAGACTTGATCCACCCTGAGTTAATTTAAATTCCATGTGACAATAACCTGGTTCAGAGGCGGCGTATAGAACTTGAGATATGTATCCCGTATGAGTTCCATTATATTCATGTTTAGTTATAGTAGAATCAGTAGTTGTAACCCTATTTTCAGTTTTACTTGTAATTAATCCGCTTAAATAAGCGTTTGTTGATAAAGTTAATCCTAAACCTTCACCACCTAATATCATTAATTCTTCGCTATTAGTAATCGCTTGAGAAGCACCTGTATCTCCACTGAATGTTATATCATCAGTTGATAATGTTATTGTTCCCGATCCATTTGTAATATTAATGCCAGTGCCATTTGTTAAATGACCTTTTGACAATGTATTACCCGAGCTATTTCCTATTAGTAGTTGACCATTTGTAAATGTGCTTTGACCCGTCCCACCTTCATCTACGTCTAACGCCATTGGTGTTGGATTACCAGTTCCATCTGAATCTCGCATTCGGATTTTTAATTTATCATCTTCACTTTTTAAGCTGACTCTATTCCCACTATTTCCTAAAATAATTTCATCAACCATGAGTTTTCTACGGTCTATATTATTTTTGGCCATGAATTCTATATCACCCGAAGCATTTGTACTAATATTTGTATCACCTAAATGTAGTGTTTTACCCGATAAATATAAGTCATTGAAACGATTAGAAGCGCTTCCTAAATCATATGTTATATCAGCTTTAGGTATTATATTACCCCCTAAATTTAAACTACCATTTAATGTCATACTACCATTTAACGTTGTGTCTCCACTTAAAATTAGATCTGAACCATCGAATGTTAAATTAGAATTACTGTTTACAGCAGATGTTCCATTTCCCGTTAAAATACCATGTTGTGTTAAATTTGTAGAACCTGTTCCTCCACTACCGACAGGAACGGTTTTTCCGGTCAGTACTTGTCCAGATAGACTTAAATAATTTGTGTTTGAAAGTGTCACCTCGGTAGAATTATCTGTTCCCGCCGGATCTACACCTAATGCTGTTCTTGCGGCTGAATCTGTAGTAGCTCCTGTTCCACCTAGAGATATAGGGACTATACTTGCTGTAATCTCTTGACCTGTAAGTGTAAGATAATTAGATGCTACAGAAGTAAGAGTCACCTCGGTAGAATTATCTGTCCCTGCTAGATCAACTCCCAATGTAGTTCTTGCTTCAAAAGAACTATTATCATCTAAAAGCGTTCTTGCGAAAGAAGTCATGCTTGCTGTAGCATAATTATTACTCTCATTAATATATAAGACAGTATTTGAATTTTCGCTTCTTGTTATACCAGATATATCTATCGCATTTGTTGCTATAGTAGTCGTAGAAGCATTACCATTTAAATTACCCGTAACGTCGCCTATAACATTACCGGAAACATTACCATTTACTTCTAAATCGTTTAGTATCATGTCGGAATAAACTGAGCCTTGTTTGAGTTCCATTCTGTTACCCGAACTTGTCCATTGAAATGTTACATTTGATGAATTAGTTCCTCCATCAAGTGTTATACCGGTACCATCTATAATATCCGCTGTAGTATTTCCATAACCGAGTATGATATTTTTATCTTCTATATTTACTTCAGTGCTATTAACTGTAGTTGTACTACCATTAACTTGTATATTACCAGTTATTACTAATGTATCTCCAGGTGAAGCACCTATTATTATATTTTCATTAACACTCGATCCACTTGCTGATTCTAAATGTTGTAATGCTTGTAATAAATTAGCATTTGAAATATCATCATATATTTGACTACTTATTTGACTGTCAACATACGCTTTAATACTACTTTGAGTAGATACTTGTGTAGATGAATTAGAAACCATGTCATTTTCATTTAAAACTGCTGTCCCTGATACAGATCCATTTAATATAGAATTTGTTAGAGTCTTGTTTGTTAGTGTTTGTGTTTCTGTAGTAAAAACGACATTTCTATCAGTTAATGCTGTGAGTAGAGATGTACTAACAGAGTTATTACTAGCATTACCCATGAATATATATCCATCATTTAATGCTGGGGTAGCATTCGTTCTTCCAGCACCACCCACTCTTAATGTGACTCTATTATTATGTGAACGAATAATTCTACCTATATTTTGTATAAGATTATCTTCACCACCCGGTACTATATTAGTTAATTTACCACTCGCATTTTCACTTATATAACACGTATCCCCATTATTTAATGTTAAACCATTAACAAATACATCACTTGAATTTAAATTTACTATATTACCTAATGTTATCACAAATCCTGATTGATTTTTACTAATATTTTTTAATGCTAATCCAAATGATGGCATTTGACTAGCATTGCTCGCAAGTGCTTTATCAACCCATGTAGTATCATTATCTGTATCTCCATGAATATACACAGCATTGCCTTGAACTAAATCTGTTACTGCTTTGACTTTAATCACTATTCCCCCGTCTAAATTACATTTTAAGTTTGCGGATTCTATATCACTACTTATAACGGGTGGATCGTTAGAAATCTTATTATAGTCTTTAAATAAATACCATTCTTCATCACTCGCATTGCGAATTAAACCGGAATATTTACTATTGTATTCACCATAAAATCCTATATCTAAATTATCAGATGAATTACCATCGGCTATTTTGATTAAAGGATCTTTAATGATTAAATCATCTGAATTTATCCTTGTTTCGCTACCATTGATAGTTACATTCCCATTTACAGTCATGCTGCCATTGTGAGTAGTGCTACTGTTTATAGTTGTAATACTGCTATTAATATCTAAATTACCATAAATTGTCATGCTACCATTAAAAGTTTTATGGCCTTCTATTATTTGATCAGTTGTTAATAATACAGCATTATCATATACGAAATCATATATTTGACTTCCATTTGCTAAAGTTGTAGCACCCTCTGTTATAGAAGCAGTTATCGCACTTACTTGATTTGATTCATTTATCTTTATCGTTGTATCATCAACATTTACATTTATTGTTATATCTCCATTACCATCATCTATTACATTAATTCCACTACCACTACCACCATTAATATTAATACCTGATATACCATATTCGGAAAATGTTAAACTCGAATTACCTAATACTAAACTAGCATTATCAGGCAGCGTCAATTGAAATAACTTATGAACATTTTCAATTGATGAACCTTCTTCAATAAATATATATGAACTTGCTCTACATTTAGTGGTTGTATCCATGTCAGGGGATCGGTGCCATCCTCCAGAAAAACATGTGTAAATACCATTTTCAGATGCTTCACTTTGATTTTTAACCAATACTCTATCGCCTATTTTTAATGATACACCATCTATTGTTTGAGTTTCAGATAATGTAATATTACCAGTTGTAGCCGCTCTACAAGATATCTTGTTATTTAATGTCTGGGTATATTTTTCAGCATCTGTATAATCTTTAAATAATCTGTTTGACATTTATGTTATTATATAATTTATAAATTATATTAATAAACAAATGAAAGAATATCTTGAAAAATATAAATATCATATAGGTGGAACTAGTGTTGCTCTTGTAGTGTTATATTTTTTATATAACAAGTTTTTTTATGAATATGAAGAACCAAACCAAGAAAAATCTAATCTTATCATACAAAAAGAACCAGATAATAAATTTGTCAAAGCAGAAATATCTCATGAAGAATTTTTATTGTTCATGAGGACATTAAAAGGAGAATTACAAAATTTAACACAATCATTAGTAAAATTTAATGCGAATCAAATAAAAAATAAAGAATTACTTGACTTTAGAAAAAATCTATTTACAAAAGATATTATAAAAAAGAATATATTAATTGATTCAATAACAGCATATAAAGGAGGACAAGATACATCAGATTATATTGTTAAATTTGGTGGTTCTAACTCACCAGAAGTTTATAAAAATGTCATTGGTTTTCGTTTAGTCAATGCTATTATTCCTTACACTGTTTATACAATTAATGAACATAACAAGAATATATTAATTTCATTTACTGGTTCACAAAATTCAATTGATTTAGATGTGGGCAGTTATACATTTGATGAGTTGGGTTATCATTTACAAACTAAATTAAATGATAAATTTAGTAGTTTACTACCTCCAAAAATATTTACGGTTGTTGCAGATTCCACTACTTATAAATATACAATAACAGAAACAACGCCAACGCCAACGCCTTTTGTATTAAACTGGTCAGAAGTAACTGGTTATTCTTATCGTTTATTTGGATTTGAAAATGAAGATACATCGCCAAATACTGTTCAGAAATCAACCCACTCTGTTGATCATAGTATTCATTATGCTGACTTGGTAATAAATGAAATACCAAGTATAGCATGTAAAATGAGCAGTAAAGGAAAACAAATTATCGCAAGAATACCATTCAACAATGTTTCAGGTGGTTTAGTTTATTATCGATCACCTGAAGCAGAATTACAAACAAGCAACTATTTTTATCCTACGAAACTAAGTTCATTAAATATTCAATTATTTGATGATAATGGGAATAAATATGATAGTAATAATGGTGATAATTATTTTGAATTTGAAATTACTATCGTAGAAAATACAGAACTATTAAAATAAATTTAATTGTGTTAATCACGAGCAACAAAAACAAATTCGGCTACGAATGCATCGCTCGCATTAGTAAACATGTTGTTACCATCTAAATCGGTTACAGTTCCAGTTAGTTTTGTAATTACAGTTGGATTAGCACTACATATATAATTCATTTTTTTACTCTTATGAGATGTTACACCAGAACCATTATAAAATGAATCAGCAGGTATAACTATACCATTGAAAAAACCACCCCTGTTATCCGAAGTAACCTCCCCAGAAGCATTTATGGTTACTGTTCCAGCAGAATCGGATTGAATATTAAATTCATTTATTCTTAAAACGAATGCTGATTTGGAATCATCTGTTGCGGGTGGTAACTCTTTTGAAAACGTTGTAAAATTATCTAGGTAAATATCAGATAAAACATCTATTTTAAACGGTTCTGTTAATTTTAAATCAATCTGTTTTGTATCATTAGTTCCATTCCATCTTACTAATAATGTTTTTTTAGGTAATCTATCAAAATTATAACGACTGTTCATGTAAGTATCAAAACCTGATTCCATAATTATAGTTTATCATATATTTTATTTATTTAAATAACGTATATTTTTATATCTATTGTTATTAAATATGACAATTGCAACTTGTTGCGGAGATCAAGATAGAAACACTAAAGCATCCGAAACTCATCCCAACAGACCACCCAATGATACTCGTAACTGTTATACAAGAGATTCATTTGATTGGAACACTTGTGGAACTCAAAGCGAAAAAGCATGTTTAGGAAGAGGTGGATGTGAAGCGTGTATCGCAGATGATATAGGCGGATACTGTGATGATAATGGAAAAATATTTGTAGCAGAAGGTAATAATTTTGTAGAACTAAAAGGAACTCAAATAATTGATAGATTTAGAGATAGAGATAATAGAAATAATAGAGATGATATAAGAATTCGTAGAGGAGAAATAGATTTTGAAAGGGAGGTAGAAAACAAAATCAGAGAAATGCAAATCATGGGACAAGATCCTTTACCTCAAAGAACAACAAGTCATCACCCATTAAAAACACAACCCACTCAATCATTTATCGGTTCTTATATTAATATTATAGCACTCGGATTAGGTATTTTATTGGTATTAATATCTATAGGATTTGAATATACTAGAAATAAAAAATCATTATCATAATATTATTTATTTCGGAATTCTTTTCTTAATTCCATGGTTTCATTAAATACAATAGGAGGGCTTCCACGACTAAAATGTGTTAATTTGGCATCTTTAGTTAATAATAACATACGCTTTAGTTCTTCATTTTGCTTATATTTTTCTCTTTGTGCTCGTTTCATTTCATCGCTGCTTCTATTATCTAAGAAAAAATCTTTATCTATTTTAATATTGCTTGGTCTTATAAGTTTACCTTTTGATTTTCCGGATTTTCCACCAGCTGATTTGGCTAAATTTGGATCTTTACTAATATCTGAATCAGAATCTAATGAAAATTGTTCATAAAATTCTGGATTTTCTTTTTTAAATTTCGCACCCTGATAATAATGCTCAACACTTAACCATCTTTTATCATCTAATGTGAATTCACTTTCATAAAAATTAGATAACATTTTCCTCCAATTTTTTATTTTAGATAATTCTTCATATTCAGGTATTTTATCATCGGGTATCTTTTCACCTGATCCCTTTCCTGGTTCTAAGTCTCTAGACTTTGAATAAAATTGAAATACTACAGATGGATCAAATAAACCTATCCTTAATGATAAATCGCCTTGTTTTTTCATCTTTAAAGGATGTATGTTGTATTTTTTACTTAACCTATCACATAATTCTAACCATGGTTGTGTCGGTATCCGTGTTCCTATAGTAGTATCTTTAGGTCTTCTTCTATCAACAATACCCTTGATTTCATCATCGTCTTTACTCGGATCAACTACATTATAGTATTCAGTTAAAATCCTTACCTGATCTTCATAGCTATACTTTTTATCTATTTTTAAATATCTTCTCCAAGGACTTGTTAATGTTACATGTTCAGGATTTCTCGAATTAGGTTTTTCTATAATCGAACCTAATTTATCTTGTAAATCTTTTGACCAAGATTTTTCACCCTTTTGAAGACTTTTAAATAAAGTATTTCCCCATAGAGTTTTAAATTCTTCTGATTTTATCATTTTTCTGTATTCATTTTTCATTAATTTACCATCATTTATCTTAAACAATTTAAATATACTATTTATTAATCTATCTATATTATCATCTGATTTTGGTGGATCTGATTTTGCGGGTTTTGCTGATTTCGGTGATTTAGTATCATGGTGAGTTATTTCAGGTAACTTAACATTCAGATAATTTGTATTTGATTTTCTTAATTTTATAATTTTGTCCATAAATTCTCTACTTTCATTCACTAAAACAGCGTATTTTTTCCTTAAATCAATACTTTCTGGTTCAGAGAGTGTATCGTCTTCTAATAGTTTCATTATCTTACGTTTTTCATAGCCATTCTTTGTTCTTTTATCTGATAAATCCTCTAATGATTTTATATAATCATCCATCTTATTAGCTTTAAAATAGTCTTCTAACAGTCTTTCTAATTTCCCTGAACTATCTTTAATTAATTCTTTTTGTTCATCTAATTCTTTTCTCACATCCATCTTTTGTGAAAGTGATTCTAAATCATATTGTAATAAATCACCATTTTTATATTTCATTGAACCATTGATATTTTCACTATATATTTCATATAAATCACTAAAATTTACATATTTGGGTAATTTAATTGTATACTGTGGTCCGCATTTTTTATTATCATTATTCGTAGGACCACATGAAAAAATTAATTCATCTTTATTTATAATAAATCTCTTTTTGGTATCACATCCCTTGCAATGCAAAGCATTTTTCTTACCTGTTTGATATTTAAATAAATCACTATAAAATTTTCTAAAAAGGATATCATATTCGTTTAGTACGTCTGTCATTTATATATTATATAGACTATTTAATATTTTCTTTAACATATTGATGAAAACCTAATATTACATTATGTTTTTCTATCTCTTTCTTACCTTTATCAATATATCTCTGATAAATAAGTATACCTCCTATACATAATATCATTAGTCCTATTAGATTTATCAATAAAGAATTATCACTTTTTGTTGGTATGACCGATGTTTTTTGAACTATCTTTTTCACAGGCCCTTGAAATAAACTATAGTCTACTAATTTTGGTTTAGTATTCATTTAAAATTAATATTTTATATAAAAAAGAATTTAAATTCTTACAAATAAAAATCACTATCTCCTTTACCGCGGATTATCATTCCATAATATGAAAGTAATCCAATAATAGTTGTTACCAACCAAAATGGAAAAACTGTTTCATTTTTATGTAAACCAAAGGTTTTAAAATTATCATTTTCATCAAACATACTTTCATGTTTTAGTGAATACAACCCATAACATGTTACTAAATAAATACCAATCGCATATACTAAATTACTATCAAAATCAAACATATATAAATATAGTAGTGTTTTTTTTTCTAAAGATAAACTATATTTATGGGAGAAGCGGATAAATTTTTGAATATTATGTTGTATTGGGAAAAAATAAAATACACAGTTATTGGTGTTGGTATGGGAATTCTTGCTATCATAGTAACTATGATGTATGGGAATGAAATATATCATAAATATACTGATAAAGAAGTAGAAGAGACACCATTACTAGATATGAAAATTGTGCCACTAATTATAATCTTATTTTGGGTAATATCTATAGTATTACTATATTTTAGAAATAATAAGACTTTTCAACAAATAGGATTATTTAGTGATATAGCTTTAAGGCGATAATTATCTAGGATAGTCGTTTACTCGAATCCATTTATTACACATCCATTTCTCACCTTTTGTGGGTGGTAATCCAGCATGTTTAGATAACTCTCTACGACAAGATAAATCATCTTCTAAATTAAAAAATAGTACACCTTTACCTTTTTCTGGTTTAACCTTTTTACCCATTAACGGGAAGTCTGTTTCCCCCCCTTCCATATCATCATTTAAATATAATAAAAAGGTGGCAAATCTTAAACCCCCTTTTTTATAATCTTCCACACAACGTGGATCTTTAGATGGATCACACGCATCCCAATGGGCTTTATAAAATGTACCTGGTTTATAATGAACCACTTGTAAATCTTCATATTTATTAGGTGAAACACCTATAATATTTTGTATTCTTACATCTATACTTTCCATTAAGGGATCTAGTTTATTCGATAAAAATGTATTTTCACTCGTTCTCACTGAAGAAATATCATTGTGTTTAGATTCTCCTATAACAGTCGATCTTCTAACCTTATCTCTACTTAATTCTATAATTTTATCACATTCTGAATCACTTAACAAGTTAGGAAATTCATATACTTGACTAGTATCAAACTTCGCAATACAATCACTTATATCTTTTGGTTTAGGTGAATCGCTAGCAATAGAACCTGAATAATATGTGAAATAATAATAAAATAATCCTATTACCAATGTTCCGATTACAATAGTATGATAGAAATAATCATTGTTTGTAAATTCCTTAAAAGAATCTTGAATTTCACTTAAAAGATCACTCATTATAAATACTATCAAGAAAAAAAAATGGAAGAAAAAATATTAAATTCACAAGAAATGTTAATGAAGATCGTTTTAGCGAATACCTCTTCAGCTACTAAAATATCAAAAGTTTTAGCCGAACATTCAGAAGATAAAATTCTAGAAGCAGATGAAATTATATTAGGTTTAATTTATAGATTAATGACTCCAATGACAGATGAAGAAATGACTCAATCTATCAATGAATCAGAATCTATTTTATATCAAGAATCCTCTGAAGATGATGATGAAGATGATGATGAAGATGACGAAGGAAATATAGTTGATGATACCGATGATTTATCTGTATCAAAAAAGATAAAATGTAATACATGTAATTGCGAAATCTGTATGAGATGTAGAGTTTGTTTATCTAATTTTAATGATTATATTCCGAAAGATAATTTAGGTGACATATTTAAAAATTCTATACTTGAAACATGTATAATTCATAATCGTATCCTTTAATTATTCTTCATCAGAAGAATCTTCAATTATGATCCATTCACTATCTTTTGTAATTCGTTTACCTTCTTTAATATTATCTAGATTTACTAAATTCTTGTATAACTTAACCCTTATATCTTTTTCATTGCGAATAATACTATAAAAATTAAAATTTTCTAAGAATTTTAATACACCACCGTATTCTATTTTCAAATATTTACTAAACATGTTTAATCTTTTTGAAGGGTGCAATTTATATATTTTGGTTCGCAAGTTCATATTTTCAACTAAATTATTTAATGGTAATATATTTCCGTGCTTTTCACTTAATATATCAATAATTGTTAAGTGAACGATTTCAAAACATTTATCATCCGAGAAATTCCATTTAACTGAACTCTGAGCCATTTATACTTTTTAGTAGAATTATTTAGACGTATATTTATTTTTCTAAATTCTTATGGATTTTTTTTTATATTTAATACTTATCATAAACTAAAGTTCCATTCATATAAAGTTCTCTTTCATGTAAATAATTTGCAATTAATAGATAAATATCATATAAATTCATTTAATAATAATAATTAATTATAATTTTAAATAAATTATCATTTTAATGAATATAGATATACATTATCCATATAATGTTCCATTTTACACCGATATGGAATTCTTAACAGCGAAATTCTCTAATAATGAAGATCATATAATTAATATTTATTTTGTTAATGGTGATATTTTGGGGAATTTGGCAGGGATGATTTTCCCACACAGCGAGAGAAAATATAGATTCCCTAGTAAAAGTATTATAGCAATTATATCTGAAAAGAAACCACATAAATTTCATTGTTTTATTAAACTGGTTGATGGAATGACTTACATTTATCCTTAATTATTATATAATTAATGTTATAACATGGGTCGTAAAAAAACAAAGCGAGTATCAAAAAAGCAAAAGCCGAAACAGAAGTTTTCATTGAAAAAATCTAAAAAGAGAATGATTTCTAAAAAAAGATACCAACAACTAATTGAAAAGCGACAGCATAATGTAAAGCTATCTTTAAATGAAAGGAAACAATTAGATCATGCTCTTTTTGTGAATTATTGCTCTTGTGTAAAATCATTAAAATACAATGAAAAAGTTAAAGATTATCTCGAGTACCCTATTTGTTTGAGTTCAGTTTATAAAAAGAGAGGATTAACACCACCTAAAGGAGTTACTGCAAAATGCGGAAAATACAAACCTAACTAAATTTGATTTTAATTTAAAATTAATTTAATAAAAATATTTAACATGATTCAAACCGTCATTTTAGATTTCGAAACGAGTGGACTAAACCAATATCATGATGACATTATTGAAATCGGTGCGAAAGTATTAAATAGTGATAATAAGTTTTCTGTATTACTCCGACCCAAAAGCAATGAAATGATCTCTCTAGAAATTACATCTCTAACAGGGATTACAAATCGAATGCTAGCGACTGAAGGATTAAAATGGGAAGTGGCATATTTTCAATTTAGTGAATGGTTACTTAATATTATTCAAAACTCAGATAACAAAACAATTGCTATTGTCTCACACAATGGAGAATCATTTGATTTTATATTTCTTAAGCGTATCTTCAGTGATTTAAAATCTCTAAATGTTAAAGCACCCAATCTAAGGAATATTATATTTATAGATACATTGTTATTCAGTAAAAGATTAATACCAGGAAGAGCTTCATATAGACAGGGGACACTATGTCAATCATTTAATATTTGTGTAAAGGGTAGTCATAGAGCATACAATGATGTCCTTGCTCTAGAACAATTATATCTTTCTCTTTCAGATAAACTCAATCAAGTGTTAGATAGTCGTAGAAATGTATTAGAATATCCACAAATGACCAATGATTATATTCACTTTAAGAAATAAACATATATTACTTAAATATGTTACACCTCTGTTTAATTACCCCCTTACTTGGTTCATTAAAAAATTATGTGAAATACAAAAGATTTAATTTTCTAGTATTCATAAGAACTTTTTATATTTATGCTCTGATACAATGTATTATTCAGACAAATAATATTTATTTAATATTAATACTTGAAAGATGGTTTTTTTTGGTTTCAAAGTAATCAGGTCAGTTTTAAGAAATGATTACACGAAAAATCGTAATAAATATATTAAAAAATATAATTTAATTTATGATAAGAATTAAAGTGGGACATCATCATTTATATTTATTTGGATGAATTTTCTTATCCAGTGCAAGTTTCAACGCACATTTTACCGACTCAAAATCAGTAGCTAGACTACTTCCTTCGGGACAATACCATTCACCCGGATTAGCGTTAGGACACCCACCCCTAGATATTGTTTCTTCATCATCTGGACATTTTACTGGATGTATTTTCATGTCACATCTCCATTTATCATTTGTTTTTTTCCGATTTATGTTACATTTTCCATTATAATACGCACCACATTCTTTATCAGTCCCCCCTGGACATTTACATCTTCCCGATTCATCCACCCCATATACACAACCATAATTAATATATCTTGAATTTTCTGATGCGGGGCACATGCATCCAGACGGGGTTTGTATACCATCACCGTTTTCACACTGACACACCCCTGTCTCGGATAGGTTGTATCCTTCTTTACATTTACACGATTGTTTCAATATAAAGCATGTGAATATTACTAATATTGTGTAAAATAATATTTCTTCAGTATCCATTTATATAATCAGTGAATATTTTTTTAGGAATAAAATATCATCATAAATTTTTACCAGTGAATAAAACATCTTCATATTATTTTTTTCCAGTGAATAAAATATCATCATAAATTTTTTCCCTTTGTTCATAAATTTGATTTCAGGAACAAAGTATAAGAATTACAAAAACACCCTGAGGATTTAATACTCCTAACTGTTTGGCTCTTAGAGTTTGCGAACACACTCACTTACCACCCTCTACACACTCTCCACTCACCAGTTCACTACACCCACTCTCCGCCGCAGTCAAGTATGTCTGGTTCAGTGAAGCTTACACAGAAGATGTTGAATGTGTGGTTGGAGGCTGCGTGGCGCGATGGATACACCAAGGGTGGTTCTGGCGAGGACAGTCTTCCCGACTTCATGGCATTGGATCCGAGGGGTCCAGAGGATGGCAAGAAGTTGAGTGCGAAGGAAGCTGCGTCAACTGAATACAACCCTTGCAAGTGCGCGGCGCGGATGTTCCGCGAAGGGTGTGGTGTTCAGTGTACGCGGAAGCCCTTTGAGGGTGGTCTCTTGTGTAAGACCCATCAGAACAAGTTGGATGGTCAAGGTTCCGAGTTTGACTTGCCTTTCGGTTGGGTTAACAAGGAGCGCCCAACCCATCATTTGGATGAGAAGGATCATGGGAAGTCGATAGCTTGGAGTGATACGAAGAAGATTCGTGGTGAGTCCAAGAAGCGCGTCCCCGCGAAGGAGATGCGTGAGAAGTTGACAGAGATGGGTATATCAATAGATGGCCTAAAGGGTAAGGCCTTGACATTGAGATACAACGAGGTGATGGATTCAAATGATTCTGATACAGGTTCAGATACTGGGTCAGACAGTCCAGAGAATTCCACTGAGAATTCCACTGAGATTCCATCAGAGAATCCATCAGAGAATCCATCTTCGCCTCAAGAGACACAGGAGCAGACGCAGACGCAGGACCAGGAGCAGGGGCAGGAGCATGATGAAGAATTCAAGATAGAGGAGAGTGTAGAGATAGTCGTAAATTCAAATGGAAGTGAGACAGAGATCCATCGCCAGGAGCTGGTTCCGGTGGACAAGGTTGATTCCGATTCAGAATCAGATGATCCGGCGGCTGGCACTGGTTTGGTGAAGAGCGGACCTTCTGATATTCCATCGACAACAGCTGAATTCAAGAAATTGTTCGGTGAGTTGGGTATTAGCGTGGAGGGTTTGCGTGGTAAGAAGGCTTTCAAGGATAAATATGAAGAGTATCAGAAGAGTAAGGACTCATCGGTTGATGATGGTGAAGATACGGAGGACATGTCTGATGACGAGTTGGATAAGGATACCTCAAGTTTCGTTGAGGTTGATTACGATGGTGTAGAATACCTAGAGGATGAGGAGACATCCAATCTATACAATGCTGCGCATCAATTGATAGGTAAGTGGAATGAGGATGGTGATAAGATCCTCTGGTCTTCTGATTCTTTCCGGGTTGCGCACGACACAATGAAGGATTAACTCCACTCTACTCACCCACACATGGCATCCACACATAATTTTTTTGTGATATTTGCGATTAAAATTTTTTCTGTAATTCATAAATTTGATTAGATGAATAATAATAATTCATTACAAAACCAACTTGAGTGAAATAGCTTTCAACTGCTTTCGACTGCTTACTGAGAACTTTGAATCACTTTCTGAGAACTTTGAATCGCATAAAACAACCTCAACCGAACATGAAGTGTTCAGTCTGCCAGTGTGTTGGCCACAACAAGCGAACTTGCGACCAGACCCGTGTGCTTCCGTTTCAGAATGTTACGAATATCCGCCAGTGCTCGGCGTGCGGTGAGTGCGGCCACAATGCGCGGACTTGCCCGCTATCCGGCGCGACTCCGAAGAAGAATGCTGTTTCTTCGCGCCAGTGCTCTATGTGTGGTGAGTGTGGTCACAATGCGCGGACTTGCCTGCTATCCGCCACAACTCCAAAGAAGTCCACTTCTGGACGCCAGTGCTCGGCGTGCGGTGAGTGTGGTCACAATGCGCGGACGTGCTTGCTAACCCTCCCCGAAAAGAAGCAGAAGAAGTGTGGTGTCTGCGACGGCCTCGGTCACAATGCGCGAACTTGCAACATGAAGTGTCAGCCGTGTTCTGATCAGACGGTGCGCTCATACTGTTTCGCTGGTTTCACAGCGGAGATGGCGGTGAAGATGACGAAGGTACTCGAGTGCGAAAGTATCTATGGTGAGACGGAGGAGTATCCTCAATTTGTGGAATCTCCGCTCGCGATGCGGAAGACCGAGCGATTGACCCTTGGGAATGGCGAATCAATCAATATAGATTTGGGTGACGCGCCTGCGCTAGTAGTAGAATAACTCTGAAAGACAAAAACATCCATCCACTCATAAAAAAAAGAAAAAAAAGACAAAAAAATTTTTTATGTTATTTAAAACTTATCATATATTTAATATATAATGAACAAAACATTAGAGAAGTGGGAATCAGAATTTAATATTTCAGATACTGAGAGTGAGCCAACGCTTTTTTTGTTATTGAAAGATTACTATGATTCATTTAATAATCATAAATTAAATCATATAGTTGATGAACAGAATCGTATATTAATAGATGAAAGAGTTACTGAGAAATCGTTACTTTTACAAGAGGAAATAGATGAGAAATCAATAAAAATATCAGAATTATCTGAAGAATATAAATCTGTTACAACGACTTGTAATAATTTGTATGCTGAATTGGATTCATTAAAACAGAATAAACAATGTGAAATAGACAATGCTGTGAATCAATCAGTTTCGGTGAACACTGAATTCATTCAGCATTTGAAGAGTGAAATAGATTCATTGAAAGATGAAAGGAATAATATTTTATCAGATTTTGTAAAAGATAATATTTGTAGTTCTTATGAGTCAGGTGTGGTAGGGGAGAACGAGATGCTTAGTATTCTTCAATCTGGTCCATGGGATGAAGTCCTTGTAACGAATAAGAAAGATCACAGTGGTGATTTCATAATAAAATACAGAGGTAAGAAATATATAATAGATGTGAAGAATTATTCTGATAATGTTCCTGGAAAGGAAGTAAGAAAGTTATCAAAGGATATAGATTCTAATTCTTGTGATGGAGGTGCTATAATTTCTCTGAATTCTGGAATTTATAACCCAAACACAAACATGATAACAAGGGAAAAGTTTCATCAGATAACTGTTTCAGGTAAGTCAACTCTTTTGTTATCAAACGCATCTTTACTGAATCAAGAATTTATAAATTCTATTTTGTTAACTTTATATTGTGAATCAATTTCTGATAATAATACCATGGTAACCGATAATTGTAAACGCGAAATTGTAAATTCAATCAAGAAAATGGAACGTGAAATAGATTCAGAAAAGAAAAGTTTTCAGCAAAAGATTACTAGAAAACAAAATGACTTGGACAATTTGAAAAGCACTCTCAAGGAAATCATAAATGGTTTTGATGAATTATCGGATGATGATTCACCAAAAACACAATTAAAACTATCTGTATCAGAAATGAGAAAGAAATTATTAGAAGGAGGTTACATGGATGAGTCAAAGTTAAAAGGAAATGTATTGAAAACCAAATACAATGAATTATTCCACGATTAAATCATCCCATATATTCTTGATAAGTATATTATCTTTTAAAATATATCTTTCATCGATTAAATGCCTCTTAATGTACATGTGAGACAGTTCAATGTTATATTTTTCTTTTAAATTTTTACTGACTAGCCTGTCGCTTGATAATAGTTCAGATTCTCCGGTCAGTGTATTTAATAATAAGAATTTATATTTCTTATGCAATGTTTCGATATCCATTAACTTCAATTGATATGTTTCATAATATTAATTTTAAATGATAAAAGATATTTTTAATGAATGTGAGTAAAAATGACCCGAAATGGGTCAAAATGGGTCAAAATGGGTCGAAATGGGTGAAAATTGGCGAAAATGTAACAAAAATGACAAAACATAGCGACAATCAGCTGTTTTAACTCTTAATTATGGTGATAAAATATATAATATATTATGGTATAAGAGATAAATGTAACATAAATAATGTAACAAAGACGTCGCAAATAAGTAATTTTAATTATATTTATCGTCTCATTTATCACGTAAAGAATATAGGAAGATCATTATATAGGACGAAATGTAACAGAGGGCGCGGCATGTATTGTGTAACAGAGTGTCGTCGTGGAGATAAATCGATAATCAATATACCGTCTCGTTACCGTCTTGTTTTAGTTAGATAAAATAACGAGTGTAACAAAATGTAACAGACATCACCATTTAAAAATCGCGAAAATTAAACAAAATACAAGAAATAATGACCAAAACTTAAGTCAGATTGCCAAT
>VMHT01213560.1_pt1 | contig 17859 bp, 11 predicted proteins | sample 4693611 | NCBI WGS metagenome assembly VMHT01 (sample SAMN12280063, study PRJNA550983) | marine metagenome | isolation source: seawater sampled from same location over 5 years 0.02-0.2 micron viral filtrate | place: USA: collected off the coast of southern California halfway between the port... ...
CGAGCTACAGGTACGGCGTGCTGCTCGGTGCCGTGCTGGACAGCAGCAGCACACTGACCCGCACGGTGGCGTGGGCGGCATGAGCTGCCGGGCGCTAGCTTATAAAAGTGTAGCCTTGTTTGCACGAGCACATTAAATTATTACGTCGCCATTCTGCCTATCTACCAGGCAAGAGTGATGAGGTTTATGAGAATGACAAGAGACGTGGCTACGTACAACATGCACGATAAAAATTAATGTACCATATAATGCCTGCTGTGTGCTGCGCAACCATGGAATCCGCGCGAAAAGTTGTTATCGCCGAATGGCACGAGCGGCAACCTGTGCATCTAGATACAAGCGGGAACTGGCACGAGTGCAGCTACACGCGTTGCCGCATCCGGCACCTGCACGAGCAGGTTTGCCTGCAGGGCGGTCACATTGTGCTGGAAAATAGTTGTGTGCTGCATCCCGAGTCGGCTGTCGTGGATGTCGCAGATGTGTACGTGTGTGAGGAAGTCGGCGAAATCCACGTGTGCGATCAGGCAACTTGCAAAACGGATGGCGGGCGGTGCATCATCAGTAAAAAGTGCTGTGTTGCGAGCATGCACAGTGGCCTAGTGGTCTCTGCTACGAACAAGCGCTGCCGCCGTAGGCCGAGTAATGCACACACCAATGAGCAGGCTGCCTGTATATTACTGTACAACCTGCTCTTCTCGGCGCGGCGTGTGGCGAGCGAAGTGCAACGATCGCGAAATGTGCTAGAAATTGCTCGCCGCCGGGCGCAGCGCAATATCAAGATGGCTATACGGGACTCAATGCCGCTAAGCCACGCAAAACTGCTCGATATCTACGTGAGCGCGCGGCAGCGTATGGGCTGTACCATGCACTTGTTTAGGTGCAACTCCAATGAGCACAGAAAGCAGGTGTGCAAACACTTTGCAGCTATTGCATTGCGCACGTGGGACATACTGATGCCCAGCCTGCCGGCCCGCAGCACATTTGAGTGTACGTGTGCTGCACTGCTTTACGCCATGCGCAAAGGTGTCGCGTTTGACGGGCTGTACGCTGTCCCGCCCAATCGATTCCTGGCGTACGCACTTCCAGACGCGCATTCCATAAAGGAGGTCGACATCAGCCGCCGCGCCCTGACACAGGCGCGCAATGCTATGTTCCAGGCCATACAGGAGCGCATCCACAACGGACATATAACAGTTGAGAAATTTCGGCAGGAATTTGAATTATTTCCAGAGCCGACAGTCATTTCTCGCGTGTTTCAGAACAACAGCGACTTTAGCCATGATGACGAGCAGCAGTGAAGACGAAGAAGATGGGTACGACGACGGCCAGCGGTACACGTCATTACCGGCTTTGGGCGAGGCGTACTGCCGCTTCCAGGGGCTGTACCTGTTTAATCTACACAAGCTCCTGAACGAGGCTTCATCTATGGGCGTAATCGAGGTCATCCGCTGGCACCCGAAGATTCAAAACGCTTTGGAGATCCACTGGGCGCGGTTCTCGGCACGCTTTGAACAGGTTCACCCGGTGCTGGTGCGGTACAAGCTGTGCCGAGTAGAGAATCGACTTGAGTGTGTGCGCCCAACCATGAACCGCAAGCTAAGGGAATGGAATTTTAACATGACGTGCGCGGGTGCCGGCTGGGTGACGTATACGTATCACAATGAGGCCTTCCACGCCGACGTCAAATTTGGCGACTTGCCGACGCACCGGCGCGCGCGATAGCAGTGATTGCAACTATAAAGCATGTCCGTGTCCCAGGTGAATGCCAAACTATAGCATTGGAAAAAAATGTACGCGCTACTGCTCTCCCTGTGATGTGCAGCTACCGGCTGGTATGCGCCTTGTGTCCTTCGACAACGGCATTGTCGACGTTGAGATGGAAAGCAATGGCATGCGCTTTGCGGTACTGCCGTTTGGCAAGGGCAGCACCGCAATGCTGCAACGGCTGTGCGTCGGCGGGTCGCGGCTGGAGGACAAAGAGTGGGCTGGCTCGTGCCATGTGATCGAGCACGCGGACTTTCGCACGTTAAACTGGCTCGACTTTGGCGGCATGAACAAGAATGCGTCGACCTGCAAGAACTACATTATGCACGAGGCCAACCTGCTGTTGGACCCCAGTGTTGGCCACTTGCAGAAGGAATTACAGTTTCATGTGGAGACCATGCTGGGCAACAACATACAGGCGCTAAATGCCAACGACATTCGGCTAGAGATCCAAAACGTGTGGGACGAGCGTAACTTTAACGCACAGTCTGGATCGGCGTTCCGAATGATGGTTATGAAGTGCGAGGAGTTGCTGCTGCCGCGTGTGTGGGGTCCGCGGGCGTGGTGCAAGCCTACGATTGGCAACCAAATTAGCTTAGATCACATTCAGAATGCGGACGACCTGATGCAGTTGCATCACATGATGCGTGGCTCGCAGCGCACAACCCTGTTACTAGCTGGGCCCGTCGACGTAAACAGCACGCTGAAGCTGTTCTCCGACGTGTTTTCCGGCGTGCCACGGGCAAACGAGACTGTGCTACGCAAAATACCGCCGAGCCTGGCGCCCTGCTCCCGTGGGCGTGTCGCCGCCAACGTGAGCGCCAACGCGGGCACGCGGTACATTTCCGTTGCCGGCTTCCGACCTGCGTACAGCGCCGACTCGGACGTGGCCGAGGTTATGCAGCACCTCGTGGGGCTTCTAGGGTCGCAGCCGGCAGTAAAGAATCACGGCGTGGATTGTGTCTCTATGTACTGTAACCCCGAGGACCATGCGGGTGTCTACGCAATCGTCGCCAAGGTAACGAACGCGGGTGACGAGCACGCGGCGCTAAGTGAGGCGCAGCACGCAATTGAGGAGCACATTATGGCACCGCTGCGAATGTTCAACGATGGCGGCACACTGCGCTCGCTCCTGTGTCAGTACAAGGCACAAGTGTGCGATAGCCTTCAAGGCAGCCCCAGTACGCTTGCGGCGCTGGGCATAAAAGGTATTCTGGCGTGTGGCCGCCCGTCGCTTATGTGGCACGTTGAGGATCGGTTCTCCGACAAAAACATTAACTGTAAGCGGGTGCGCGCCGTTGCCAACCAGATGTTTGACTCATCGCAGCTTGCCGTCGTTCGCTGCACTGAAAAGCAAGGCAGCGCTCCGCTGGCGAATGTGGTAAACTCGCAAGGCGAGAAAGCACTGTCGGTGCTGCTGCGCTCTGCCGGACTTAAGCTCTGCACGCCTGTCCTGCAAAAGGCGCGCTTTTACACTGCACCCTGCCTAAAACACCTGTGGGCAGATTCGTACCGAAAAAACTTTTCTGCGCAAGCGCGATACATGAAGATAAACGAGCCAGCGCCCATTCGCGTCGTACAGGTCCACGACGACCGGCGGAACCACCTTGCCACCGTGGCCTACAATGCCGTCAAGGTGCTACCACAGCACAAGAAGTCGGTGACGGTACAGCTTGGCACGCAGGGCACCTACGGTGGCTGGGCGCAGAGCGTGCTGTTAATACATGCCATGGACGCTGTGTCAAAGGTGGTGACAGGTGGACAGTGCAAGTTTGCGATCGAGCAGGGCCGTCTAACTGGCACTATTGACCACAGCGACAACCTGCGCCAGAGTGGTGGTGCAAAAGGCCTGTTCACGTGCCCGCTGGTCAACTGCTTTGCCATGGCCGCGGCGATTGGCGGCGCAGTGCCCGATGTAGCTGGCCTGGTGCAGCTTAAAATGCAGCTTCCGCAGGTGGCGCTTCTCCAGGCCGCGCTGCAGACTAACAAAGAGTACGAGAATCCCTCCAGCGTCGCCCAAAGTCAGACCCGGAGCCAGTGGTGCAGTGTGCTGGACCCGGGCTACAAGCCGCCCGATCTCCAGACCGCATTAGCCATGCTTCAGGCCGAGGTGCCATACGTTTTGAGCTCGGTGTCAAAGCTCAACGACGCCACGCCGAGGCTAGCAGGCACGAACACCAGCTGTAGCGAGCTTACTAAAACCGTGAGCATGCTAGGGGCCATTTCCAAAGAAGCACGCCGTGTAACCTCAAACTTGCAAGTGTCCGACATCAATAAAATGCACAGCGCGCGCCTACCGGACATCACAATGCTTCAGGTTATGCCCGGGCTACAAACGTACCCGTATGTCGCCTCTGCGCGGGCCATGCGCCCGCTGAAGCGTGCCGATCGAGCTATATTCATCGTCGCGGGTCAGGTAATGGCAGGTGGTATGGGCTCCGTGTACACGCACAACGTTCGTCAGCGCGGTGTGTCGTACCGTCCGTCCGGAAACTCGTGCCTGAACTGGCATGCCCATCCGGTGATAATGCTACACGCCACGTTTGACTCAATAAAGGCACACGACGGCCGGGGCATGACGCTGTCGGCACTAGAGCAGTGGCGCACAGGGAACGCGCTTGCGTTTTCCCGCGAGAATGTCAAGATGGCCAAGAAGGCAGTCAACGAGCAGCTTAAACTAAGCAGTATGGAGTTTGATGCGCTCAAGTACTCGCTATTGGCCGACATGGACGAGGATAAGTACGCAAGTCATGAAATTGAGGCGGCGGTGAATGGTGTCACGGCGGATGGCATTCAACGGGCAATGCAGCGGTACTTTAACGGGGCAGAGGTAAAGGAGTCATGGGTAGCCCTGAATGATAGTGTTCTGGAAATGTAAAATACAAATCTTTTTATTTTATTGGCGTTTTCGCTTAGTCGTAATGGCCTCGTACCCTAACCGATAATCGTCAGGGTAATTGGCGTGTTGCGGAGCGCACGTGGCACATTGCTGCGCAAAGTCTACAAGGTCAATGGCGCCGCGCGCGTTCATCTCCACGATCTCGGGCGGCTCTTTGACTACCTTCTCGCTTGTGGACCGGTGCACCAGCTCCAGCGTGGTCTTTGCAACTGGCCCCATCAGGGTTGCTGACACCTCCGGCATAAACATGCCCTGCTGCTTAAAGGGCCGCATCTCGTGTTCGTTTGTCCTTGTTACTAGCAGATGCGCGTAGCCCTTCACGCAAGCTGCCGTTAACTCGCGGCCAGGCGGACCAACATGACAGTGCTCCCGCAGCACGCCCTCCATTGGCACGTTCTTAGGTACCTGCCCTTCGATGCACTTTATGTGAAAGGACATACCCCGCAACTTATAAAACTGCTGCTGCCTTGCGTGCGGGTCCTCGGCCATACCGTGCGGCGCACCCACACATGGCACAAAAGGTTTGCTTGCAACGGTGTCCTCCCGCATGCGGTTTAGGTGTGCCGTAATTAGGTCTTTGGAGACGTCGCAGTCTTCCGGCATGTGCATCATCAGCTCGTCCACTAGCTGGGTCGAGGTGTCGCAGCCGACCACGCGCAGGTAATTAAATCCTAGGTCCGCGTCTGGCCGGTAACTTAGCATGCGAAGCGCTATAGCCACCGGGCGCTGCACGCGATTGCAAAGCTCCGCCTCAAACAGACCAAGCGCAAACTTTGCCTGCTCGGCCGTTATCACCAGGTACGGCTCTAGCTCTGGCACGTGTTGTGCCTGTGGTACCTGTCCCTTACGCGGCGACTTATCATAACCATACAGGATCATGATTGCCGTCACAATACAGCACTGGCGGGAAATAATAAGGATCCTTTCAATAGTGCGTGGCGATAGCTGCGTTTTTGACGCGTACATCTCCACCACGGCATGGGCGGCGTCCATGTTTACCGGCCGTATAGCACCGATATGAATGCTGCGGTATGTCCAGTACGTCACAAGCTGTAGTGTGCGCACCCACTCAACTAGCGCTTCCTTGCCCGCCTGCTCTATTGGTGTTGGGTCGCGGTCGGCTGCCATAAGCGCCATGATAGACTTGTTCTTGACATCGCCACCGCGCGTGGGAAAAATCACGTCAAAGCGCGACACTAGCGCACTGTCCTTGTTGTCCTCGCCCGACCTTGACTGGCCAATACTCCAGTCGTTGGTGGCTGCTAGGTATGCAATGTGGGCGCGGCTAACGCTCTCGCTCATGACGCGCTGCCCGTCGACCATCTGGCAGCTCTCCGTGGTTGCTTCGTGGCTGGTCAGTACCTCCTTTGTCTGCGCTGTGCGCGCACTGCCGTCCTTTCGTGTAGAGCTGTCCCCAAAGAAGTCCCCTGCCATCTCATGATCGATAAGCACGCGTGAGCCCTGATCCCGGTTGTAGGTGAATGCATTCTCCGTTCGGCGCGTCGCGCGGCTCACAGTTCCCGGCACCAAAAAATCTTCAAGCAGCGTGAACACAAACGACTTGCTGGTTGAGTTAGGGCCTGCAAGGATCGCCGAGTAGTGAATCTGGCCGTTGCTTGCTTCGCGATACACATCCAGCGATCCCATAAGCAACTTTAGTAGCAAAGCGTGCTGCTTGTAAAGAAACGCATAAGCTTCACAATCCATCAGAAAGCGACCGACCCATGTAGCAAACGGTGTCAGCGTAGCATCCGCGTACGGTACTACTGGCACCGGCTGTGCGGCGTACACATTAAGCGCCTGCTCCGGCTTTGGTACAAATCCCGCCTGACTGCCGCTTAGGCTGTGGCATATCTCCTCTCGGGCCCAGCACACAAAGTCTTCGCGGCCATTGGCCCGCTCGGCGCGCGCCTTTAGCTTCTCCCACACAGAATTTAGGTCGTCGACCACGGGATCCGGCACCATGCGGGACAGTCGCAGCAGCGTTGCTGCCCGCTCGTCTGTGCAGAAAATGGGAAGATCAGGTAGCTGTCGGCTCTGATACCACGGACAGTACTTAGCAAAGAAGAGGCGGTGCTCAAGGTCTGTCGTGCCCATCTGCACGCACATGTGCTGCCCTTGAAAGACGCCATTTTCCAGCGTGACCCCGCTGCGGGCCGCCGTGAAGACGTCGCACGGCGTCGCCGCAGAGTAGTCGTCGCCGATAAGCAGGTTTCCTGTGTATGTCGCGCACAGTGCGCCCCACGTGTCCGCCCGAAGCATCAGCTGGGTGTGGTCTACGCTCGTCTTGTGCAGCAACTTGCTGTCCTCCGATGCGAGAGTTGCCAGCGCCGTCACGGACTCCGCCGTGACATTCGTGTTGGGATCCTCGGGCTCGTACAGCACGTGGATCCAAAAACAACTTGGCAGACGCAGAGCGTCCAAGCTGTCCCATTCGATGAACGCCACCGAGCCCGATCCTACCCGGTTGCACTGCATCAGCCGGTAGTTAACGCGCAGAAACATACGTAGAAGCTGCTGGCGCGCGCAAGCGTCCTCGTTGTCCTGAAAGTCGCTAAGGGTGCACGCGTTGCGGCGCATATGCTCTAAGGGCACACGTATACCCATGTACTGCGTGCACGAACGCGGCTCGTTGGCCGCCGTGCCAAACCACGTGCGGCCGCACGCGTTCCCTAAAGCCGAGCCGATGGATGTCATATCAAGATTTATGCAGATCGGTTTTATATAAGTATATGCATGCTTAGCGAAATCCCCTCTGGCGCTGCTGATTCAAAATGCCCGCCACGCTCTTCATAGCATCTACTGTACTTCCGCTGCCCTTAAGCCCGTTATATGCTTCCTTTATCTGATTCAGAGTCATGTTGTCGGGCCCACTAAAGTGCTGAGCTGTAGACGTTGGCTCCGCCGAACGGCTGACCACGTAGTCGTTGGCACGATGCCTCTTTGACGCTGGTACCGCAGCTTCAACGATTACTTCGGTGGACGTGCCGTGGCAGCCCGGCCGTGCCGCCACTGCCGCATGGTACGCCTGCTCCATTAGCTTACGGTCAAGGGTGTCCTTCTGGTCCGCAAGCTCCAACTCAAGCTTCTGCGCGTGCTTCGAGGCGCAGCATGCCACTTCCATGACGCGCGCAATCTCCTTTGGGTACTTATCGCGCAGTGTGGCAATTGCCGTCGTCGTATCCTCATTGGCCAGCGACGGGTCCAGCTTGGCCACGTGCTCGAGGACTGCGTCGCCAAGCTTAGTCGCCATCTCGGTTTGCTGCTCAAGTGCTAGCTTTTGCACCTCCAATTCACGTGCCTCGACGGCCGCCAACGCGTTGGACTTCTCCTCGAGCTCCCTCTTCAGCTGCTCGTTTTTGTGAGAGGCCTCCACGACCTCAGCCATTAGCTGCTGGGCACTTGGCACTGGCGGGGCGGCGGCCGATGCAGCGACCGCAGTTGACTCGGCAGTGGGGGTGAGCTCGTTGGTAGTAATCGTACTGCTGTCGTCCGTCATGTTTCGCTGCACGTGACGTGGAACTTTATACCGCGGCGCATTTGTTGCTGCGTGCACTATCTCGCAGCCCGGGCGCCGAGGTTCCCTACATATGCTCACCTCGATTGCCTCTTTGTTAGAGCTGCCGTCCGCGTACTCGCGGTACATGTGCTGCAGGCTTAGGCCCTTGTACCGGGGAACGGCAGAGCAAAGGTCGTTGCGTACGTACTTACCCTCTATGGTGGACGTGTCCACGTCAGCCAGGACCCACTTTTTGCCATCCTTGTCATTCCACGACTTGGTCACCTTACCCACCTTTACGTTACCTGCATGCTCTAGGTGCACTGGCAAACCCGTTACGTTCATCAAGCTAGCCTCGTCTGGGGTGATGTGGAACTGTTTGGTGCCGCGCTCCGGATGCTTGTCGGCCTGCGCGTGCGACGTCAGGATGTTGCCAATAAACTTTACCATCAAATCATGAACACGTACACCAACCCTATATACCCTACCGCATACCCGTAGGAGTGGCTCGACTGTTATTTTTGCCACAATTCATTATGTGCGACCAGAAACATGCACAAGACGTCCCTGCCGTGGTTATACCCTATCGCGACAGGCAAAAGCATTTAGACGTGGCAATTTCTCGCTTCAAGGACTTCCCCGTAGTCATTGTGGAGCAGTGCGACGACCTGCCATTCAACCGAGGATCGCTTTTGAATGTAGGGTTCAACGCCGCCGTGCGACGGTATGGCGCCACGCGTGTGCTGCTACACGATGTCGACCTCATCCCTGACGACACGCTGCTCGGCATGTACCGCGAACCGTGGCCTAAGCCCATCGTGCATTTTGGGGCGCGCTTCCGGCGGTACAATGACTCCCCTAAGTACTTTGGTGGTGTACACGGCTTTAGTGTGCAGCACTTTCCGGGCTACCCCAACGGCTTTTTTGGGTGGGGGGGGGAGGACGACGCGCTGCTGGGGCGAGTGTTGCGCTGCAACGTTACTTACGCACGCAAGGGGGAGTACGTGGACCTGGAGGGTTATCCCACCGCACGGCACAAGCTGGATACACTGCCGCGGGGCAGCAAGTGTGGAAACAAGTGGGAGCTGCTTGCGGCGGACAGCGCTTGCGAGGACAATCACCTTACACCGATAGCGTTTCGAAAAGAGGAACAGTGGGTAGACGCAGATCATAATGTTTATTGGGGAGAAGTTAGACACCATCGTGAAGCATGAGGTCGCCCTGCGTGTTAGTCTTTATGCGCTGCATGGCCACGCCAATAATGTTGCGGTGGCCCATGCGCGACATACGCTGTGCAAGTGCGTCCACGTCTACTTTACCGTCGTGATCAAAGCGCGCTTGGTAATTTACGCCGTCGTACTGAATCAGCGGCGCTACGCGAGCGGTGGCAAACAAAGGACCACACGTACCATCCTCTTTTAACGGATCTCTGGAACCTGGTATTTTTTTAATCAGCTTGATTGGTAGCGGCCCACCCAGCATAGACTTGTCGGCGTAGCTAAACAAAGAATCTGCATCTGTACCCGGCGTGTGCATAGTCTGTAAGCCCAGCGCCGGACACGGCAGGTTAAGGTCAGCGTTTAGCAAAGCGCCTGTGCTTTGAAGCCAATATTGAATATGGTTTAAAGAAGTGTGTGTCCCTTGTTGTGTACCAAGAGGTTCTACAAATCCACTTCCTTTTATGCGGCGCGTGTATTTAACAGAATCAATTGCGCTGTATATGTTGTCGGGGTTCGGCAGCTCGTACAGGTCGCGCGTGACGCATTTCCTCGCTGTCCCTGATACGTTATCAATCACCATAATGCCTTTTATAATGGCGTCCGGCGTATAGTCGACACAGAAATCGTTGCCATATTGCAAAACAGGCACCTCAATGTTGCCTTGATCAAGAATGTACACGCGGTCCTGCCCGTCCAGCGCAAACGGAGGAAGCACCATACGACCGGGATCAGATTTAGTTGGCTGGCAGTACGTTCGATTAACGTAGCGCACGGCCGCATTCATGCGTTCCTGGTCGGTCCCAGTCTCCTTAATGCATTCGTAAAAATGAGCCCCGCCGGCCGTCATGCGTGCCGATATGACGCCACTGTGTGGATCAACCACTGGCGTAAACTGCTCTTTGCAGTCAGGGTCGTACAAAGCGGAGTCGCGCTCGGGGTTAAACTGCACGCGACAGCCCTTTATGACGTAGCGCTTTACGTTTTTAATACAGTCCACTTCTTGATATGCTTGTTCAACAGTCTTGTGTGGCAAATTGGGAAGGGTTAAGCCAAACGAGCACATGGCGGCAAAAATGTCCCCTGCAAAACAATAATTTAGCGAGCCGCGTTTTAGGTACGTTTGTAAGGAATCGGATTCAATATCGTAGTCTCCGTGCGATTGCGGTACGAAACGACTGCATGATATCTGTGCGTGCACCATCGACAGCAAGGCACGGTAAAGTTATACAGGCATAGATTTGTTTTATCAAATTCTTTTTACATCAAAACTACACATACTCCTCAAACTTAAACTCCTCCCAAGGTTTCCTAGAGTCGCTCCCTACCACGGGGGCACCCGAGGCTGGTTGCGGCAGCGAACGATTAATCGACTGCTGGGCACCCTGGGACGGGCTTTGCGATCCCAAAACGGCCGCTGGCGAATTGTAATATGGGTCATCTGATGGATCATCATACAATTGATCCTGCCCATCTTCTGATAGTGGCTCACCCTTGCGTGCTGCCTCACCCCTGCGTGCTGCCTCTTCCTCATCAATATGCTTCAGCTCGTAAATTTTTAAGAGCACGGCGGCGTTAACTAGCACGTCGCCTGAATTTTTAGCTTTGAGTTTTAGGAATGAAGGACCCGGACCTCTCCTGTTTGCTACACTGAAACGATGCCTTCTACGTAGTTGTTCTTCTTTCACCTGTTGGATAAAAGCCTCTGGGTCTTGAACAGATCCGGATTTATAACGGATAGAACCTTCGCCATCTGATGCATTTGAAGAATATGCATTTAGAATGCCTTGACATGCTGCTATTGTACTTTCGTCGTATTCTTTATCAAGCTCATCATCTTTGGCAAATAGATCTTCTTGGTGACGAATGGCCTCTACTAATTGTTCACCAAATTTAATGTATGCGGGTTCGTGATCTCTGTTAAAGACGCGCATCGCATTAAAACGGGATGCAAAGCCTAAGAAAACGCTAGGTCTTGTGCAATCTACCTCTAGTAAAGTTTCTGGTTTTGTAAAATGGTGTGTGGGTTCCAATTCATACAATAAAAGCACCGCAACTTCTTGCAAGGGTGCAAGACGTATATTATGACGAATTAGAAATTGACTTTCCTCTGGATTGTATTCCGGAAATATTACTTTTTGAAGTAACACATTTAAAGTAAATCTTACTTCTTTGCTTAACTTACAGTCGTTTGTCGTCAACTCAAAATAAACGCTCTGGCATGTTGCAACAAGGAGTGCTAAAAGCACATCAACGGGAATATCCAGGCCCTTTTGTTCGCTGCTGCTGCTGCTGCTGCTGCTGCTGCTGCTGCTGCTGCTTAACGGTCTAAGTTGTTCGCCGTCGTCGCTGCTGTCACCGCCACTGTTTAAACCGTCAAAACCGTCAACGTCTTTTAAATTATACCCAAACTTATTCCTCAGGATTATAGCCGTTTCACTTGCAATATTTTCAGCTAAATGACTAGGGTTTTTTGCAGTAGCACCATCATTGAAATGATAATTTTGTTTATCTCCAAAGTCAAATTTCTTGAGTTCCTCTACACACTCTGTTCGTGATAGAGCATTAAGATGATGTAATAATTCCAAAAAATTTTCGCTCATGCCAAACGGCAGCGGCTCAATGGGGAAGGGAAACCCTGTGCCGTCCTCTGCGCCCGGGATAATTTCGATGGTACCTTTTCCAGGTTTAACGTAGGTACCTTTTCCAGGTTTAGTTGGCGGGTCCGCTGTAATTTTGTGATCCCAATCCCACGGGAAGCGCAGGCGTCCGACGTACTCGAGGCGTGGCGTCAGAATAGAGGGCTCGTCCTTTCGTACGACCATTGCACGAAGGGTAATGCCACTTGCAACATCAGCAAAGGTGGTAGCGTCGGGGCGCACGTGGGCCAAGCGGGCGACGATCTTTGTTCTGGGAATACCGCTTATGTGGCATCCGTGGTCGCGGAAACCCTGACACACATCGAGAACGTCAATCACCATGCGCACCTTGTCGCCGGCACGCAGGGTTTCATGGCCCGTGTTCACGATCGTCATCAGACCGCCGCGCGTTGCACTGTACCCTTGCCGCGTCAGCGCACCACCCCGGGCACCTGCGATACAGGGTGTGATTGCCACGCCCATGTACGTAAAGAAGGACGTCAGCACGTCGCTGGCACGCTCGCGCGCCTCGCGGTTTTGGGTGTCTTTGAGGTAATTAATAAGTCCTTTCGTAGCGTGTAACCCCATCAATTCCATCTCGTTAAATTGGTCAGCATACTCGCAATTGGACGCTGTTAGGCTTGCCCTAACGGCATTTAAGCACTGTTTCCCTAGCACCATACCGTTGACGGACGAGCACCCGTGGATGCGAGCATTATTCGACATTAGCCTTTCGCGGTGCTCAAAAAGGATCTCATGGGGCATGACATCGCGGTCCTCCACATCTTTGGTTTGCACGATGCGCTGGTGCGACTTTGAAAGCTGCATGTTGCAATCATACGACGTCGACCGTGCCACTGGAGCGGTAACCTTGTAACGCTCCTTGTACGCCATCCTGCTTCATGTCTTGCTGCTCCGGATATATAGTACTATTTAGCTATGTGGCGTGCTAACCGTAATGGACTACGGAAACGACCCCTTAATTTCGTCCCGGTACGCACAGGAGCAGCAAACTGCAGCGGATATGACCAAGCCGACCAAAACAGCGCTTATTCGCACGGTTAGGGATAGGATTACGTGGTTGAAGCGAACGCTCAACCAGCTAAAGGACAGCGGGGTAACACCGGAGATGCTAGTGGCCTCGGGTGTAAAGTGGGACACACTGCAAAGCAAGTACGGTGTTGATGCGCTCCTGGAGTATGGCTTGCGGTGGCGGCATATGCTGCGCGCCGGCTTCCGTGGTAGTTCCCTGCGTTCCGTGACGCCTGCGCAGATGGCGCATCTGGGCCTGAACGCAACGCGCACGCTTGAGTGCCGGCCCAATGCAGCCGATCTAGGATCGCTGGGCATGAGTGCAGTGCAGCTGAGGGACGCCGGTTGGAACGCCGACCTGATGCGCGCGATAGGTGTGAACTGTCGTAGCATGGCCGACTTTGGGTGGCCACTTAAGGATTGGGCAACCGAGTTGGGTGTGACAGACTTTCGTTCGCTCGGGTTTGACACCTACGCCAACTGCGCTACTGCGGGCTGGACACGCGCGGATATAAAGCTGGCGCTGGAGCCGGCCGCCCCGGCCAGTCAACTTGCCCAGGTGGCGCCTTCGGTATTCGAGAAGGAACTTGATTTGTCAAAAATTCAATTTATTTAAGTAAACACTCTTTTGCTTCGTTAGTAAAAAAAAAGCGGCGCCGCCTACCGCACATACTCCACGGCGGTTATGCGGCCAGGTCTAGTTGAGTGTAGACGGAAGGTTCCCTGGTTAAGTGGCACTTTAACGTCCACCGCACCGACTGCGCACAGCTTTTCCACGTGCGCGCGGTTAAGCGAGGCGGAGACAGCGCTGCTATTATCGTGAGCACAAAAAGAGATGCGAGCGGCGAGGCTGTGCTCGTCAAGCAGGTCGTGCAGCTGTGCAACATGCGCAACACTGTTTGGCTGCTCGGGGTGGATATGAAAGCCCGAGCCGTGGGCGCGCGCTGGTGCCCTTAGCAACGATGGCAGAAACATGTTTTGGATACGCTCGGCATTCATGAGCTGTGCGGTCTCATCGTGGCTAACGTGTTCGCGAATATCCATCGGGATCGGCTCGATGCGCATGCGAAAGGTACCCTTCTGACCGGTGTTTTGACACTCGCAGTCAATGGCAGATTCGGCATCTCTGGTGTTCTTAATAAGCGACATTCGTAATGTGCCCGTGATCGAATAAATAGGACAATTTACATGTACTTACCAAAGCGCGCACGCTTGCACGCAGGCTCAAGCAGCAGTGACCCGGTTGCTTGCGGCATGCGGGCCGCTACCGTTCTTTCTACCACGTCAAAGGCGTTAGATCCCAGCCTTGGCAGGCATCCGATTGCCAGCCGGCTCGACGCGGTACACAGCGGGTCCGTTGCGCCCTTCTCGGCCGCGCGGCCCAGGACCTGCGGTGCCGTTTCAAAGCACGCCCGGCCCAGCACTGACGTTGGGTCTGTGTGGCGAATACCTACTCGCGTCGCGCCCAGCACCCGGCCCGTCTGCGTCATTGCGTCCGCCAGTAGCGTCAGGTGCCGCGGATCGACCCCGGGCATGTAGAATGACAGCTCGTCGCACATACACGCGCACGCCGCCTCAATGCCAAGCTGCGCCGCCACCATCGGCGGCTCCGAAGGGTGCCACGGGCCCAGCGGCGGGTCATCCTGAAGTGATACACAGCCGTCCACCACGGTTCCACCGGCCCACCTGGCTCCGCCGACAAGTGCACCATCTGGCGCGCTTTGAGCGTACACAAAGGTGCCGTCGCACACGCACGGCACCTGCTCGCGAACGCGGGCGGCCACCTGCCACACTTCCAGGCCGTGTGCGTCCGCATCGGGCTGCGCGCGCCAAGAGAGCGGACCCTCCATACCGCGCATGCGCATCTCCAGCCGCGCGCGCGCCGGCAGCTGGCCCACCGGCTCCCACTCGCCGGTAACAGCCCCCAGCGCATAGCGCGCTAGCGCGTACGGCCGTGGCGCCCCGCGCAGCAGCGCGTCCTGTGCACTGGCGTCCAGCAGGCACTTGACACGCAGCAGGCCGTGCTTAAACGCCACGCCCGCGCGATGAAACGTGTCCAGCGTTAGCTGTGTAAGCTTCTCGCCAATGGCCTGCGCGCAGGTGATACCCACTGGATCGCCCGGCTCAATCTGCCGCGGCTGCCTAAACCGAGAGGTTACCGGGTCAATCCCGTCGCCACCATAGCAAAACTGCACCAATGCCCCGCTCGCCGCGCGCACGGTGCCATCGTACGCCACCGTCACATTCTCGAAGCACTTTACCATGCGCCGCATCAAGTAGCCCGCGTCGGCCGTCTTCACTGCCGTCTGAATCATGCCCTCGCGCGACGCGCAGGCGTGCATCCAAAATTCGCGCTCCGTCAGCCCCTCGGTGAACGAGCTGCGCACAAATGAGTCCGTTGGCTCGCCCAAAGGCCCGCTCGCGCCGCGGCCCGCCACCGTCTGGTAGCCCACGCACGCAAACAGCTGTACCAAGTTCATAACACCGCCCTTGCTGCCCGCCATCACCATTTGCCGTATGCGGTTGCTCTCCGGCACATGCGACTTGATCATAGCGGCCACCGTGCCCAGCGTATCGCGGTCGGCACCAATAAACGGCACGCGGTGCAGGAAGTCGTCCAGGCCCACGCTGAAGCCGCGGCGCGCCATGTACTCGTGCGACTCGAGCTGCATATCGTGAAGGACACGTGCGGCGCCGGCCTGCGTCTGTGTCTCCGACAGGTACAGCAGCTCGAGGCGCTGCGCGCTCGCGTCCACACCGTGCTTTAGGTACCGTGCCAGGCAAGCGTCTTGCACCAGACGCACCATAGGAGCACCGCTGCTTGCGCTCAGGATGTTTTGCTCCACCCCAAGCAGGCAGCGCGCGTCGGCGCGCGACTGGGTGCTCGTAATGTGCAGGTTCATCTCGTCGCCATCAAAGTCCGCATTGTAGGGCGGGGTCACCGTCGGGCTGATGCTGAGGCAGAAGTCGTGCGGGCGCAAGCGCACAACATGCCCCATCATTGAGCCTCGATGTAGGCTCGGCTGCCGGTTCAGGATCACGCTGTCGCCGTCCTTAAGGTTAAGAACGGCCGCGATCGGGCCCGGCACTCCCACCTCCCATGGCGCCAGGAGCGGGTCCGGCGCGATCACCGCGCGCGCGCAGCTGTTCACGCGCCATCCCATCAGCGTCTGCCGCAAGATGCCCTGCTTACCGCGCAGCCGCTGGCACAGACCCGCCGCACTGTCGCCGCCACTGGTGAAGTACGCTTTCACGGCAATGGCAATGGAGTCGCACGCGGACCCCGCATCTTCCTTTGCGGCCTCGACGCGGCGGTACCGGGCCAGAGCGCGCAACACACGCCGCAGAAGCGACGTGAGCGGTGCATCAAACCCCTGGCTCGGTAGGCGGATCTTCGCGGGGGGCACCGCGAGTACCTGCAGCGTCGTTCCGGGGAACACGGGGTGCTCAACGGGCACTGGGAGCTCAATGTGCCCAAAGTGCCCATTGCACAGCGCACTGCTACGACCGCATGTGCCGCACACGATCTTACCGCCCATCCGGTCGCTGCGCAGGTCGGAATCACATGTGACCTGCATCACAGACATGGCACGCACATCGTCGTCTCGCAGGCGATGAAACGAGACGGCTGTCGGGCGTCTGGCGCCGTGCATAACAAAATCTGTGCTCATTGGGGGGCTGGCCCCCCCCCATACACCATGATTTTACTGTTATTTTCTAAGGGCGAGGAAACGTTAAATTCTAGGCAGCGACTCCTGACGGGCGCTGCCCCTGCCGAACATGCCATGCCGTCGTCGTCGTTCGCGGTGTGGTGTCGCCTCGCCTGCGTGAGCAGACGAGTGAGTAGTGATGTGTGCTTCAGGTACACTGAGACGAAGTCAGTGGCTCTTTGGGCACGAACTAAATAACCTCCACGGTGGGAACGACGACGAGCGGCATAGCATCTTCGGCGGCGGCGGCGGCAGCCAGGCGACGGCACTTCTCCTTCTTCTTCGCGATAGGCAGCGACTCCTGACGGGCGCTGCCCCTACCGAACATGCTGCGCCGTCGTCGTCGTTCGCGGTGTGGTGTCGCCTCGCCTGCGTGAGCGGGTAAGGGGTGGCGGTAGGTGCTTCAGGTACACTGAGACGAAGTCAGTGGCTCTTTGGGCACGTGCTACATGACCTCCACGGTGGGAACGGCGACGAGCGGCGCGGCATCTTCGGCGGCGGCGGCGGCAGCCAGGCAACGGCACTTCTCCTTCTCCTTCGCCAGCTTCTCGAAGCGGCGCTTGCGCTCCTCAACGTAGTGCTCCGGCGTGTTGTACTCCGTCTCGATGGCGCGGTTGACCTGGACGTGCAAACTGTAGAGCTGATCGACGCGCCGGGCGACGGGGAACGTGGTGCGCATGTAACACTGGAACAAGTTCGGGTCGGCGATCTCCTTGTCCTCGATGAAGAAGCTGCGGCCGACGTTCTTCTGCACCTTGCGTTGGCGGCCCATCGCGGTGCACCGCTCCAGCTCGTCGTGCGCGTCCTCGACAGGCGGAGGCGGCGCCCCACCGATGAACATGATCTGGCGCCAGGCGTCGTAGCACACGAAGTGCGCATTGCCGTCCTTGAGCAGCGCCCGGCCCAGGTAGATGCCCTTCGGCAGCGCCAGAAGCCCGCTCCACTTGCACGTCGGCGACGTGCGCAGCTCGAAGGGCGAGTCCTTGGCCAGGGCCATCACCACCTTCTTGAAGTCGATGTCGCCCTGCAGCGGAAGCCCGAGCGACTTGCGCGTGTAACAGGTCATGCCGGTGGCGGCACGGAGGGCCTCGATCACGCA
>VMHT01168634.1_pt1 | contig 17858 bp, 14 predicted proteins | sample 4693611 | NCBI WGS metagenome assembly VMHT01 (sample SAMN12280063, study PRJNA550983) | marine metagenome | isolation source: seawater sampled from same location over 5 years 0.02-0.2 micron viral filtrate | place: USA: collected off the coast of southern California halfway between the port... ...
CATCCATATTAATTATAAATACAATTATGTTTTAAATTAATTATTATTCTGTAAAAAATTAACTGAAAATAGAAGTGTTCCGCCTATTGCGATGCTTTGTTTTATCAGTTTACCATCTGAAGTTGATATACCAAATACATTGAAGTCTAGCCATTTTTCTGAAAGCATATTACCAAGAATTAGCCAATCTAATGTAGTAGCAGAGTCTTCTAGTATATTTAAAGTAACAAGACTTATATTACCATTTGATTTTCTAGCTATTTTTTCTGTTGATGTTCTCATTAGAAATCTATTTATGAAATCAATAGACTTTATAAAATGCAATATTTCTTCTCTTGCATAAGAATATTTTCTCATTATAACTATAAGAATAATTTGATTACAAATGTATAAAATTATAGGATGCACTAGATATCTATCATGATCATCAAAATTTAGAGTTAGATCTTTAAATCCATGAGGAAATACATCGCGTATAAATATAGCAAGAGAAATTCCTCCAAGAACAGTGGTGTAAGATATTATATCATTGAATAAATTTATAGTTTTTTCAATTTCATACTTAGTTTTTGCTATTTTAATTATTAGATTACTAAGACAGACATTATTTTCAAAATCAAACTCGTTTTCCTCTAATTGAGATTTAAGACTTTTAAGTTTTTTAATGTGTTCTTTTAATACAAACATAAATGTAAAAACAAATAAGAATAATGTTATTCTAGAATATATCCATTCGATTACAATTAGAGTAAAAAATAATACGTTATCATTGAATGTATTTAACCAATGATATTCATTATAGAATGATTTAATGTCCACTAAATTTATTATCATAGATACAACACTTGCTAATATTATAATACTTCCTTTAAATGTTTTACATTTTAAGACATGGTCAATGTGATTTGTTTTAAAATAAATCTTTGACCAAATATGAATCAAAGGTAAATTTATATGTAGGAAAAATGAAGTAAGATACTTCAATTTATTTGTATCTCTTGAAAACATAATTATTGTATAAATCGGTTGAATTGAAAGAATACAAGTTATAAACAAAAAGTAAATCGTGTAGAGTATACAAAAACAGTTTGTAATTACATTGGGATTTGAATGTCTATTGATTTTATAAAGCGCCATTTTTGGAGACGGTGTTTCATCTTCATCTAAAAGATTTAATAGATTTATAGATTTAATATTTTTATTTGATCTCAAAAATTTAGCATTAATATTAGTTTTTTTAACTAAAGAATTTTCAATGTCCCACGATTTAATTCCTAAAAATAATAATAATTTTTCTAACATTAATATTAAATGTCTATTATAATTATAATCATATTAATATTTTTATTATTTTTAATAATAAGACCATGTAAAGTTTCTTATAGAACAAAATCCGGTAAAATGTATAAAGCTAGAAATCTTAAAACAGCTGAAATGGTAGAAGTTTTACGTGACATCTCGATACATTTAAGTTATAATATTAATGATAAAGATGGCAAAATAATGAGAGAAAAATTACAAAATACAACATTCAAAGAATTATTACATATAGACCCCGATATATTAGGATGGAATTATGATAAAGGACGAGAGATAGGAATTAGAATGTATAAACCATCTGGAGAAATGTATTCGGAAGAGGAAATAATACATACACTTTTTCATGAATTAGCTCATTCAATAACTAAAGAAAAACATCATCATCCAAAATGGAAGATAAAGGATGACTATTTACAGAGTTTTGCTCCAAAATACGTAAAGATCCTTAATTTAAAAATATCCCGTATTCTTAATCAGAATGAATGATTTGTTTATAGGAGGCGGAGGATACTCGGGTGTAATTTTTATAGGTTCTCTTGAATACATTCATGAAAATAAATTATTAGATCTTAAAAATTTTTACGGATGTTCTATAGGTTCACTAATAGGTTGTTTATACATATCTGGAAATACTCCTAAAAATATATTATCTAAATTTTTAGAATTAGATCTAACAGATATAGTTAAGTATGATTTTAATAATTTTATATCTAAAAATTTCATAGTAAATGATTCTTTATTAGATAATCTAATAGGTCTTTTATGGGATTCTGTCAATGAAAATATAACTATAAAAGAATTTTGTGATATATATAATGTTAATGTAAATATTTATGCAACAAATATATCTAAAAATAAATACACAAATTTTAATAATATAGATTATCCTAAAGTTAAACTAAAAGACGCCTTGAAGGCGTCTATGACTATTCCTTTTTTATTTAAGCCTGTTGTAATAAATCGAGATACATATATAGATGGATGTTGTAAAAATTACTATGGTTCTCCTCCACAAGATATTTATATATGTGGGTATAGTATTATTTTAGATATCGCCGCATCTAACGATTCCTTTTTTTCAAATTTCCTTTCAAGCGTTTTAGATTATACTAAACCAAGAAGTACGTTTATAATAGAATGTAATAATATACTAAACCCGAGTATTTATCTAAATTTAGACAAATTAGACAAAAAAACAATTATAGAAATGTATAAAAGTGGTATTTATATTGCAAAAAAATGCCTCAATGACTAAATTAACGCTTTGAAATACTTTCTTTCCACTTAATTTTATTGTTCATAAAATCTATATAGCTCATTTCTTTATCAGATTTTATTAACTTTTTTTTCTCTTTTACTATTTTTTCATCGTAAATTACACTTCTGGACTCTTTTTCTTCTTTTAGTTTATTATATTTAGATCTTAGATTGTTTACAATTTCTAGTATGTTTTTAGGACATGATTTTACTTGAGAAAAAATGATATAACTTGGTACGTCTACACCCAATGTTCTTTCATTAAATTCTAATTGTCTCACTACGTTTTTAAATTTATCGGATATATTGTATTCTCCGTTGAAGTAAAACTTTTCACAGTGTTCAGAGAAAATAAAGTATGGAATCTTATTACTTTTACATAACTCAATAAATAATAAGCTAAGTGTATTATATTCTATAAAATTGTGAAATATAATACAAAATTTTGTAAATTGAAGAGAGTCTTCAAATGATTCTTTTAAATTTCCCCCGATTATAGGACGTCTATGAAATTGCATCATATTTTGATTACATATATTACTAATGTATTGCATACACTTTCCGTAAAAATAGTTTATTTTATGATTAGGATTTATACATCTTGGATTTAATCTTTTTGAAACAAGAGCAAAATTATCCCATGCATGATCGTTTATAACTAAAACGTTCATTATATACTTTAATTTTTATCAATTTTTCTAATTTAAGTTTTTTATTGTAAAATTTAATATAATAAGAATGTAATGATAAATTATATTATAATCTGCTCTGTAATTTTAATAACAATTTACTTAATTTACACAATAAATCTAAGTTTTGAAACTAAAACTAAATCTGAAACTGGAAATGAAAACGAAGCTTCTTTAAAACTTAACATATTATCAGATTGCATAATTGTTCTTTCTCGTGAAGATTGTCCATACTGTACACTTCTTGAAGAACAACTTGTTAATTATACCAAGAAACATACTGTTATAAAGCTTAATAATCTAGGAAATTTTAAATTTGATGACACTTTTACAAGCTTAGACATTGCTGAAAGAGAGAATATAATAGAAGAGGTTAAAAAAATAATTAATACTGGCGTAGTTTACTTTCCAACAATAATAGTTAATAATAAAATGCATACAGGATTACCAAGTTTAGAAAAAATAAAAGAAATATTTAATTAGATAAATATAATATAATGTATAATGTATAATTAATGTATTATGACCTTTAATAAAATAATAGCAATTGGGGACTTGCACGGGGATTTTCAAATTTTTATAAAAGTATTACAAATGTGTAAACTTGTAGATAAAAATTTAGACTGGATTGGAAAAGATACCTATCTTATACAATTAGGAGATACCCTTGATGGTAAAAGGCCAGAAACAGCCGCTGACTCTGCTTTTTTAGAAGAAAGTGGAGAAATTGAGATAATAAGACTAATTCTTAATTTAGATGCTCAGGCGCGGACAAAAAATGGCAGAGTTATATCTTTAATAGGGAATCATGAATTATATCCTTACTATTTAGAAAATGATAAACAGTTTATAAGAGACTATGTTAAAAAAAAAGACATTGAACAGTTTAAAAGAATATTTAAAATGGACAGAGTAAAATTTTTAAAACCAGGAGGGATGGGAGGTTCTCTTTTAGGTAGAACACGGCCTTTGGTATTACAACTTGGAGAATTTATTTTTGTACATGGATCAATTACAGATAAATTAATTGAGAATAATTTAAATCCTGAAACTGGAAAAGTAGATATATCTAAAATAAATAGATCAACAAGATTATGGTTACAAGGCAAAGGTAAGGTTCCAAAATTTTTAGAAAAAATGGATGAAGAAAATCCTGTTTTTTCTCGACTTTATTCAAAGTCTAAAATATTTAATAAAACAGAATGTGGTAAATTTTCTGAACAGTTAAAATTTTTTGAAGGTGCTAAATATGTAGTTATGGGACATTCACGATTTAAAGAAATAAATGCCGCATGTAATAATTCATTAATACGTACAGATATAGCTCTGTCAAGAGCATTTGGTGGAACTATAACTAATAAAACTTTGCAGGCTTTAGAAATAAAACAATATCCAAATAAAGACCCTGAAATAAATATAATAACTAAAAGTGGTAAAATTGCTTTATGATAGAGTCATAACTATTTTTTCATATTTGGGGTTTACATTATGTGGAATACCATTTTCATCAAATGATGCTATTGGATAAAGATTAGAAGTTATAACAATAGATGTATCAAATAGTTTGTCTTTATAATTATTTATTTCTAAGAAAAAATCATTAAGTTCTTTCTTAAAAGTATTAAATTTTTCCTTCCATTCATGAAGTGATATATCAATTACACCATATTCATTGTCTGTTTCTATTTCAGAATCATAAATAATACTATTGCATTTTTGCACAATCTTACCTTTGGTTTTATTCATTGCTAGTAGATACCCAAAAAGTTGATAAAGATCATATTCATTCTTTCTTACATTTTGAGGTCTCATTCTTGTTTTGATCTCTATTACCATGTCATTGTCTGTTGCATCATGAAATCCTTTTATGTACCATCCATTGTCAGAATAGTAATAATACATTTTATTATTACCCTTTTTATATTGCATTTTTGAAATTACATTTGATTCATTATTTGTTCCACAATCTTTTTTGAATGAGTTTTCAAGAAATCTTGAAGCGTGTTTGAGATCCTCTTCTTTTATTTCTTTATTTTCTGAACTAAGACGTTCCGTGATGTCTTTTTCTAATCTCTTAAAATCGCCTGGACTTTTCACTGTTTTTTTATACTCTGAATATATCTTTTTAAGTTGAGAATCATAAGTTTTGCAATCTGGGTCTAATGTTGTAAATGCCCCGCATTTAAACATTGCATTTTTGTATATGTCTTTATATTGTCTGCATAGTAAAAGTAGTGTTGTTTTAGATTTAGGTTCATATTTATTTTTACCACAAGCCGAACCAATGTAAGAAATTTCAAGTGAATTCATATTAATTAATAATACATTTGAAATTTTTAACTTAGTTTTTTTTCTGTAAAATTATTATTCATCAGACTTCTTTTTCTTTGAGTTTTTCTTCTTATGAGCAGACTCGGTTTCTACAACAGGCTCTGGCTCAGGCTCTGGAACAGTTTCTACAACAGGCTCTGGCTCAGGCTCTGGAACAGTTTCTACAACAGGCTCTGGCTCAGGCTCTGGAACAGGTACCTTTGCCGCCGGCATTTCCATCTGTGATTTACCCTCTTCGCCATAACCGTAGTCAAGAGTCTCAACTACTGGCTCTTTTTTTGGTCTAAGCATTCTTCTAGAACCCATAAAACTAGGCATTATTTACTTTATAATAGATGTATACATTTATTTTTTAAATTAATTACGCAAATTACTAAAAATAATACTTGTTAAAAATTTTTAAATGTAAATTACTAATATGGAAACTATATCAGTGTGTATAATCGAATGTATGAATCAAAGCATCTTTAATACTGTTAGAGTTTCAGGTAAAATAAGAGAAGAGGTTTATATATTTAAAAAATTTCTAAGTGATAATATACACAACAAAGAAATTTTTTACGAATGTATTAATAAAATTAGTAGTGTATGGGATAGTATTCTAAAAGATTCATTTAAGAATCTTATTTTAAAATACAATACTGAGTATAATTTGCAAAATAAAAAAGAAACAAATCTACGTAACGAAATGATAAAAGTTGCTGACGACATTAATGCAGATAATTTAACATTAGAAGACATTAATATAACTCCAAATTTAACATCTTTAACTTACAGTTTTAGTAAAAATACAATTTCAAAAAGAAAAAGACCATCTAGAAAACGTTAAGTTTAGCCTTCGCCTATATAACGAAGATAAACCTTATCTAACCAAGATTTCCTGACAGTATTATCTTCTTCGCGTTCTACCGGTATGTCATCTGCGAGGTGAAAGAAAAGTGCAGCGTTCTCGGCCGCTTTATATTCTTGTATTAATTGAGGCTTACATACATTGCATACACTTGGCCACCTCTCACTAAAGTAACTAAGCTTATCAGGAGAGAGATATCTTCTTTTACATCTTGGGCATATTATAGGTGGTTCCTCTGAATCATCATCACTGTTATAATCTTCGTCAGAGGAATCCTCATCCTATTCGTCATCGTCATTGTTTTCATCAAGTAATTGACCACCCGGTATATCTCCATCACCTGCTACCATTCCAAAATCATTTTGTTTATTAGCTAATTCTATAATACATTCGTCGCAGAGGCCTGTGTCAGGATGTAGCCAATTCGCGTCGTTTCCGCATTTTACACAACGACCTGTTATTATTGGCGTTCCTACCCTACTATCACTTCCGCCTAAATCTTCGTCGTTTAAGGCAGCATCCGCGTCATCCGCAAGTTCATTAAGATCTAGGTCAGCAATATCTACGTCATCGTTTGCATTCACAGCAGCTTCAAGTTCATCAAGATCTATGTCACCTAGGTTATCGTTATGTCCAACTCCAAATTTAGCTTGGCTTGCAAACTCCGGGAATAATGGTGTAGAAACTACAGACATATTATCTCTGATGTCATTATTATCTCTTTTTACATATCTTACATTTCTAACACCTAATGAATTCATATACAATTCAGGTTTATAATCAGCAGCAAATCGAGGTCCAAATTTAATTCTCATGTGTTCTTCTAATTCTGGTATAGACATCTCAGATGGTTTCTTCTTTTTTGTAAATCCCATACTCGGAGACATACTCGGAGACATACTCGGAGACATACTCATACCCATGTCCATATTCATACCGGTAGATACGCCTACGCCCATATTCATACCCATGTCCGGAGACATGTCCGGAGACATGTATGTCTCAATTGATCCATCATCAGAATCAGACATATAGTTATCCCCAAAGTAAGTAAAATAATCCTGTCTTCGTGGATCGTAAATTTGATCAAGTTTATTTTTAATGTCTTCAGATAAAGTAAGTTGAAGAGCTTTTAGTTCATCTGCTATGCTACTATCTGGTGTATAATCTCCCTTTTCGTTAGCGTCTAAAATGGCAGTTACCTCATCTCTAAATCTTTTTCTTGCCACTTTGATTCTTAATGTTTTTTCTTCAAATTTTAGTTTTTGTGTCCCTGAATCAAATACAGTAGCTAAATACTTTACCCCCTGGCTGTCATCTTCAACCTGTCCATATATAAAAACAGGGTAAAAAGTCATACCTAAATCATATAACACTTTAAATTTATCCCTCATTGTCTTAGGTGAATTTTTCTGTATTTCTAGAACTTCTCTCATTGTATCAGTTACTTCTACTTGAGCTGGAGTTATATCAACAGGTGCCTGAATAGGAGATTGTATTCCTTGTTGGTTATACATTTTGACAACCGTCATAATTTCTTCACTGACATTTTTTGCTTCAAATTTATCCGGCGCCTGCTGGAGCGCATCAGCATATATTTCAATATCATCATCGTTACACGTTTCAATTTTAAATTCGACTAATGGCATTACTTTTGTGGCCCAATCATAGCCTTCGTCGCCATCTTCTACAATCTGGAAATACTTAACATTTCCACCTATTATATTATCAATTAGAATACCAGCTTTTACACACCTTCTACGTTCCGCGTCAAGTTCTTCAACAGATGCAGAACTTGGTGTAGACGGAACTAGCGACATAGTATCAAAAAGCGTAGAAATTCCTGAAGGCCCAGCCGCCGCAGCAGGCGGTGGGAGTCTGGTTTGAACAAGTTCAGTTGAAGAAGACGCAGCAGCCGCAGAAGACGCAGCAGCCGCAGGTGCTTCTATGGCAGATATATCTGGGATTCCTGATTCGGTAAGGCATGTTTTAATCTGATCGTCTCTTAAATTTTTTAACATCCAGTCTATAATTTCTTCTGTGCTTTTATCGTCAAAATATTTTAATGTTTCCGCACTCATTTATATTATAATTACATTTTATTTTTAAAATTTAATTTCAAACTACCTGTCAGAGCCCGCTCCAAAATTACTACTACTTCCTGGTGTTTTAGATTTACTAGATACCTCTCTAAGAGCTTCGTTTATAGTTTCTGGGCTAGCTGCAGCTACTTCAAGTAGTTCTTCTAACATCGATTCTGGATAAAGATTGTATGTATATATCAATTCTAATACTTTTGAGTTAATTTTTTGCTTTTGAGTATCCGTTTTAAATTGTTCTGCGATTTTTTTCGTAGTAGACTCATCTACTAAACCTTCTTTCGCGAGTTCTTTAATGCATTTTATAAGTTTGTCTCTGTTTTGATTTTTAGTATCTGCTTTAAATTTAATTTTGTTTGTTCCAGATTCATTAAAATATTTTTTGCGGAGAATTGGCAATAAATTATAATTTTTATATAAATTTGTAATGTAAGATTTAATATCAGGTGTTAAATTTAGGTCTTCAAATTTGCTTGTAGATCTCCACGGAATTATAGTTTCTTTTAGATTTAGATCAGCATTTACATCATCCTTGGTTAATTTTTCCTCTGGATCTTCTAGTAATGTAAAATTAAGTGGTAAATCTTTAGTGTTGGGGAAACTAAATTTACGACTATAAATGTCTGTAAAAGAAACACTCTCAGGAACTTCCTCGCGTGTATACATGTCTCCGTTAGATGGATTTTTATATAAAATTGTATACATACCATCTGGTTTTGGGTGAATTATTTCCTCTAATCTAATTATATTTCCATTTTGATTAATTTCAGAATCTATAGCACAGCTTTTTAATAAACGTTCCAATTCATTATTTATGGTATATTTTTTGATAGACGACATTAACATTTTCTGCTCTATTCCATAAACTGCAAGTTGTTTATAATTTGAACCTAATGCAGTTACTACATCCTTATCTTCTGTTCTTGTAGAAGATAAAATACTATAATGTCTATATATGTCAACATATTGTTCTTCATCTGGCAAACTAGAGTGACTGCAATATCTTGAAGCTCTGGCCATAATTTGTTCAATTCTTGATTCGTTCCACCACGGTTCTGTTATGTGAACTTGTTTTACATTTTTAAAAGATACACCTTCCATAACAGATCTTGTTCCAAGAATAACTTTTAATTTATCACCATTTTTATTATCATTAGAATTAAATGTATTTCTTGCTTTCTTGATTAATGCCCCTGTCGGATCTTTTGTTTTGGTCTCTGAACTCCATAAAAAATATCTACCTTTTCCTTTATCTTCTTTATCAAATAGTGTCAATCCACATGCTTCTAAAATTATAGCTAACGGTTCAACACCATAAGTAAGCCAATTAGAAAATATAAACACTGGTCCAGAGCTACTTAATGTTAATTCAATTATAGAAGCAAATTTAGTGGAAAATGTTTTGATGTATTCTATTACCTGCGTAGCATTTTCAAATTTAATATCATTTAGTGTTCTTTTGAACATTTGAAGTGCATTTTTCTTTTCTGCTACTGTTTTATTTATAGTTTCGCCAATCCTAGGTAAGAATATATTTGAATACTGTTGTGTGGTTACATACATGCCAGATATTTTGTCTTCATTTTCAGATTCATAATTTCCAAGTAATACGCTCTCATATGCACCAATAGATCCTGAAGTTCCAGCAAATTTTTTATCTTTTGATGTATCAGATTTTAAAGCTGATATATATTCTGATTTATGCTGTACTGAAAAATTATGTTCCATAGTAATTACTCTTTTATATGGATATGCATTTGGATTACCTCCTTTAAAATAAGAAACATAACCAGAACAAATGTATTTAATAAGTTCTTCGTTGATTATACAAGAATCCTCCGATATCCAAGATTTTTGATCTTTTACCGAGAGCGGGACACATTCATTAGAATCAGCACTTTTATATCTTCCAACAAAAAATTTATAAAATTCTTTATCGCTTATTGGAAAAGGAATTCTTGGCCTTAGCAGATTTATTGTAAGAGCTAACTCATATGGATTATCATAAACTGGAGTAGCAGACATTAAAGCTATTCTTAGTTCTGGATGAAAATAATACTTTATTGCATTGTATAATTTTTTATAGAATATACCTCCGGCGCTTACAAGTCTTTGAATCTCATCAATAATGAGAAGACCATTTTTGTTAAACAAAGCCGAGTCCGGAGAGCTGAGTAGTCTATCATTCTTAATTAATTGTCCTTTTTCACCTGTTTTATAAATAGATTGTATAAACGATTGATGAGATACTATTTCAAATGTTCTTAATATATTAGTTTTAAGTTGTTTTTGATAATCATCTAAACCCCGTTTAACTACTTTAGTTGTATTTTCTTGTTCTGTATATGCTTTTGCAGTTGCAGGACTATTGTCACCGTCATTAATTAACTTTTGCAAGTTTAATAATTTATCTTGTTCTCTTGTATAGTCATTCGTTTTTGCCGTAAGTAAACGATCTTCTTGCGCAGATACATAAAAGTCTCTCTGTAATTTTCCTCCGTTTCTAACTATGCAAAATGATGGACATGAAAAGAATTTTCCATTTCTTATCTCCCCTGATATTTCTTCAAAGTATTGATCTACAAGAGGAGCTGGAACAACGTATAAAAGTCTTTGTTTTGTTGCGTTTTTAAGAGCTTCGCCTATTACTATAGATGTGCAAGATTTACCAGACCCAAGACCATGAAAAATTAATACATTATTAAAATTGGATGTTGGACCCATAAGCTGTCCCATAAATTTTTGCTGAGGAGCTAAAGACATATCGGTAGTTTTACATATTTCATTACTTGATAAGTCTATGTAATTATTTTTAAATTCAAATGGTGAATCTTCTGTAAATGCTTCCGAAGAATACTTATTTTTAACAAAGTCCAAAAGATCGTTATTATTAAATTTTTCAATGTCATTCAAATTTGGAAATACCTTGTCTTCACAATTTATTTCATATTTTTCAGCATCTTCTGGATTTTCATAATAATATTGCAAGCAAGCCATGTTATATTATTATGAATATACATTTATTTTTTAAAAATTTACTGCGAAGTTAACATTTCACCAAACATAAACCATAAAAATATGGATATAAGAAAACCAACTGTAAATCCAACTATACAATTATTTGGACTATTTCCAGGCAACATAGGAGTTGTAAAATAAGGGACTATAAAGAAAGTCAATAGCGAATAAAAAACCATCGCAGATTGAGATTTAAGAGTGCTTAGATGAGACATAATATATTATAATACACTACATACATTTTATTTATTTAATTTAATTTTAAGATTCTTTTTCTCAAAAATCTAACAGATTTAATTAGATTTTGTCATATCGAATCTTAGTAAATAAAGGTTCTTACTTTTTTTTATAAGAACCTCATCCGAAACTATTGAAGTTCAATTTCATTTTATCGTCTTTCGAGCCTCATCCAAATTTGTTAGGTTTCGCTTTAGTTTTATTTTTTTTCGAACCAAAGACAAGCTCCGGAATAAGACGATCCCGTCTATTTCTACGAAGATCTTTTAAGTGATTAAGTGCAGCTTTTTCATCATAAGTCCTGTTAGTAAAATATTCGTGACTGTTTAGAAGAGTATTATATAGTTCTTTGGAAGTTGTGGAATCTCGTCCGCGCGTGAATGCTCGTGTAGCATTTTCTTTGGTATCGTAAAGAGACGAACAACCCGGTGTAAGACGACTCATATAGTCTATCATTCCAGTATCCTGTCTTGGATCTGTATAAAAATAACCTATATGTCCTCTATCTTTACTTAGTTTAAGATTTTGACAATACATTTCATTTCTACAAAATTCGCGAGATCTAGAACTTCTTAATGTAGCTGGGTCGTTTATACAGCGTCCATTTTCAATTATCTTCTCTTTTTTGCTTAATACTCTTTGAGGTCTTTGTAATGCATCATAACCAATGCCTGATTTACCAAAAGTTTGAGGTCCAGCTTGATTACGTTGTAGTAGTTGAAACATATTTGATGGACGATCTCCTGTGATAATAGATGTAGGGCGAGCATTTGATGGACCAGCATTTGATGGACGATCTACTGTAACAACAGATGTAGGACCAAATGTTATAGACCTACGTCTTCTTGCTTCACCTGCGGCTGCTCGGCGCGCGAGCTCTCTTTCTCTATTTAAGCGAGCCTGTTGTATTCTTTGAATCGCACCTGCTCTTTCGTATGCTGAACGCTGTGTAAAAAATTGCATAGAATTTAAGATGGTGTTCTTCACCCAATTAGGAAATGCATCAAATCCGCGGCGTTGTCCATCAACTCCAAACATTTGACCCATTCGTATTGCAACCGATGTAGCTTGTTGAGGAGTTCTATAAACTGGCGCGCAGAACATACCACCAGAGTTTGTTTTTTTGGGTTTAAACCCTAATACCGGGTTTAAAACTGTTCCAGGTCCTCTCCAGTCTGGATCATTAGTAGGAGAAATAATATTGTTACAATATACTTCATACTTGCAATAATTTTGTTCACGGGACGTATCAGCACCAGGTGCTTCGCGGCAAGTTTTATAAAAACTTTCTGCCATTTCTTTACTAGGCACATCATAAGGTCGTCCGTCGAGATCAAAGCCGCGTATTTTATTTCTAGTTGCTCCAAATCTTGGCATTTTCACTTTTGTTTTCATTTTCATTGTCATTTTCGTTGGCATTTGCATTTTATTAGATTTATACTTCTTAATGTCGGATAACAGCCTTTTTAAAGATTTATGCTTTTTAGATCCATTTCTTGCTTTATAAGTTATGCGAATACCTTTACTTTTAGCCGCCATTTGTAATTTTGTGAATACCATTGCTTTTCTTTCAAGCTCTTTTTTAGTTAATGGAATTCTTTTTCCTGTGTTTGTAACTTTAGTAATAAGAATGCCTACACTCTTTAATTTGTTTTTAATAATTTCAATAGAAGTATTCTTTAATTTATTATATGCTTTTCCGAAAGACGATGATGACGGGCCGCCGCCCGCCGACGGAAAGGGTTGGCGGAAGGAAGTGCGTGGTTGTTCTTCCCGGCGCGCTTCATCCAATTCTAGCCCCCTCGTTACATTCTCTGCGGTGCTTCTGTCATCCAGAATTTTAGCTGCTGCCAGGAGGAGATCGTATGCATTTTTTGAGTTGTTCAGTGCTTCCTGCGCATCACTTGCAAGATTGTTGCGTACTTGTTTAAGCCTAGCCGCTTCGGACATTCCACTACCAACACTTCCTGGACTAACAAGCCTTGCTGCACTCCGCCTCGAGCCGGAAATCTGTCGCACGATCTCCACTGGGGTTGCTGTCGGGTTCCTTCGCTCGGCGTCGGCTTGAAGTCTGGCGATCTCCTCCTTTTCATCGTCATCTACGGGTATAGGGTATACACCTGGAACTTCATCATCAATCGTTGAAAGATTGGATACAACAGTATTCCACGCTTTCGAAGCCAGTTGCCTCCGCTGCTCCTGTTGGTATTCTTTTGCCGCCGCCGTATTCCAATCTACGGGCACCCGCGGCATGGTCCCGAGCTTAAAGTATTCGCCCATGGGGTGTGGATCTCGAAAAGCTTCGATCATTTCCCTTGCGGTTCTGGTGGGTACCGGCTTAGAGAGAATCGTCTGAGGAAGCGCCGTATAGTTCAGTGTTTTTCCACCATAATAAAAAGAAATAAGATTACGAGCTGTTTGAAGTTCTGCTCTCTTTATCTGGTTTTCAGTTAAATCTTTATTAAAAGCTTCGAGATAAAATTCTTGTTTAACAAAACCTGTAAGAGGAGCGGTAAATACATCTTCGTTTTTATTTTCAAATAAAGTATATGGTAAAAATAAAGATGATATTCTACTACACAATTTATCAAATGTTATAAAAAAACTTATATAATTCTCATGACCGTCATAAGGGATTCCTTCGAGCTCGTCCGCCGCCGCCCGATCAATTACAATCGATGATTGTCTAATATCGTATTCACCTCGCGGCTGATCCGACGAAGCTTCTATCATAATATTAGTATCGGTTATACTATAATATCTTAGTATTTGGCCAAAATCTCCAATTGTTTTATAACATACTAAATATGGTATCAGTCCTGACTCAAATATGAGTTTGGAATCATTTTGATTATTAAGGCGCTTGAACCAATTAGTTAAAGAGTTTGTAATAACCCCAACACTTCCATTTCTTCTAGGGATACCTTGACCTGGTTGATCATGTGTGCGTTTGATCTTTATAGTGTTGCCTGCGTTAATAAATCCTGCCTCGCCCAATCCATAATATAGCCCCGGCCTCTCCTGTACAATCTTTCCTGCATTGGCGGCCGCCAGGGCCTGTGCGCGCTGTTCTTCATCCGTCATGGTGCGCCCAAGAGGTACGGCCGGCGGGGGCTCCGGAGGTGTTTCTATGATTGGAAAGAGACTTGAACTACCCCTCTTCTTAAAAAATGCTTTAATAGATAACCTTACACTATTATCACTGGCGCCCTCGTCCAACTGAGGCATACTTTGTTGATTGCGGGCTAATTTTTCAATCATCTCGGCTCTTGTATTCGTTTTTTTAACGGGGATTTTTGCTTCCTGTAGCTTACGCTCGAGGAAGTCTTTAGTATAAACATTTTTATTGTCTGTCATCTCTTTCTTCATATTATTTAACTCAGCATTGGAGCTCTCGCCGAATGCATTCGTGTCATATGCATAAACAATTTCTAGTAGTAGAATATTTCTGAATACTAATTTAATTTTAACACTTTCTGGTTCGTTGGGGCGGTGTTTAACATCAAGCTGGTTTGCTTTTGGTATTTGTTTGTCATTTTTATTTAAACCTACTTCTTTATATTCAGTATAATTCAAATTAAGACCTTTTGGAATCCATTCTTGAGCTTCCTCTGTCATATGCTCATTTATTTTTTCGTTTATGCTTTTACCCAATTTTGAAAGAAAACTAACTACTCCACTACCGCTTGCAGAATCAAAAGCCGTTGCAATTGTATTGACTACTTGAATTAAATTTTTATCTGGAGGGTCGTCTACGTTACTCGAGCCGGGAACGGTATAGAAGTCTGGAGGACTATTAATTTTATCGCATAAAAAAAGCAAAAAGGCAGCATAATTAAATCTGCTCTGATCAGCATCTACTGTTATATTATATTTAGTTACATTTTTAATGGTCGGGAATTCTGGAGTGCCAACTCGTGATTTCCGTGCTTTTTCCGATTCAAATATATATTTAATTAAGCGTTCAATTGACCCTGAACATCCAAAAACAGGGTTGCTTGTATTTATTCCTTGAATACGAAAAAGATCCATGTGAATTTTATCTATCTTCTCTGTCATTTTAGTAGTGCTATATGCTTCTTCTTCTGAAATTTTAAAGTTATCATTCATGTATTTTAATGCATTACTTATTCTCCACTCTTTCTGCGGCACCTTTAGAACTTGTATATATTGTGTCTGAATCCATCCAACATCTTCATTATATGAAGCAAGAAGAATATCAAATAATTGTTTTTTAATTGGGAGAGCAACTATGGAACTTTTATCTTTATCTAGAAGGGGCTTACTCCATCCTGGTTCAGTCGGGGTTGTTTGTCGAACTTTGCCATTTTTGTCTACACACCAGTTATTTCTGTCTGCGTCTTCTAAAAAATCATGACATTGATCACAAAATAATTCAAAACGAATTAAAAATGGTAAAATAAGTGAAATGTCATCCGGTTGGAGAACAATCTCGCGCGCGCTCATTTTTCGTTTGCCGGCTGAGGTTGAGGTTGAGCCTTCTTCGGGAATGGGCACTCTTACCTCCGTCCCGGGTTGAGGTAAAACCCATAACTTTTCTAAATCTATTGTAACTGTTTGGTTTCCCTTGGTATTAGCCGCCTCCATGTATATTATAACTAGCAAATATTTTTAAATATTTAAATTTTACATTTTATAATTTATAATTCATAATTCATTTAAGTTTCCATTCGAGGTAATATCTTACCTGACCAGGTCTATTTAAGTCATTATATTCAAAAAATACATATGCTGTATTTGTTAAATTAATTATATGATCTTTGAATGTTTCTAATTCTGAAATAGAGTCCATATAATAAGGATTTTCTATTATACACTTTGCTGCAAATGTTCTTTTTTTATGATTAAGATAAAATAGTCCTATGTATTTTGGACCTTCATTTGTAATTATAGAATCAGGAAAAAACCCTAAATAGAAGTAATCACTAGATGTATACATATTAGCCATTCCTTTCATCGTAAAATAATCTAAATAATAGTGATCGTCATAGATTAAGTTTGAATTTGAAATGTAAACAACCCAGTTATGAGCCCAGTTTTCTGCACTTAAATGTGTTAAAAGTTTTAATTCGCCACCCGAAGGAGGCTCTAGCATTTGAGTTAAATTTGATTGTGAGTGTATTGTTGCCCTTGTTTTAATGTGTGTATTATAAATTTTAGTAGGCATAGGTAATATAAATGAAAATAAATACAATAAATTCACAAGAAACATACAACTTAATTAAGGATTAGAAATTATTTCTAAATCGTTTCTAAAATTGAAACTACTTTATTGATTGTAGGAACACAAACATTCACAACCTGAGATATTTTTGATTTAGACGGTTGCTTTAAATTTAATTTATTTTTGACTACATAAAATAGAATGCCAGCTGTTATAGATTTAGGAGTCACAGAGTCTAGTTTATCTATAGATTTTGTGTAGATATCTGTGCAGATGTGCACGGTTTTAAAAGGAAGATCCAGATTATTACAAAACTTAACGAATGTGTCATTTTCTTTGATGTCTATCTTTTGTTTTCCAAGGTGATTGTATTTTTTATGAGACTCCATTATCTCTAGATATATCTTCTCACCCTTTAGAAATCCTTTTTGATTTCCCTCTGTATTGTCAATTAGTTTTTGACGATCTACGGGAATATTATTATAGATGCATGCATAATACAAACATGCAGAAATAAGTCCATTTCTAACAGAAGCACGAGTAAGTTTCCCAGATTCCATGCAAAAGTGCCACATATTTTTTGCCGTTGGTAGCACACTCTCGTGGATGCCTATCAGAGAACAATAATGTTGAAATTTCTCTGAAATCTTCCAAAATGTTTTTTGTTTATGGCTAAACGTTTGTTGCAGATGAACTCGCATAGCAAAACTATTTTTATAAAACCCTGGAATACTTCCGCCTTTGTCATATGGATTATCAGAAGTGTATATGTCTCCTCTTTGAGAACTTACACCATACGAGCCATCTTCTGATTTATAATTAGACCACTCGCATGCTTCATAAATTTGATTACATATTACTTCTCCACAGTC
>VMHT01203933.1_pt1 | contig 17857 bp, 34 predicted proteins | sample 4693611 | NCBI WGS metagenome assembly VMHT01 (sample SAMN12280063, study PRJNA550983) | marine metagenome | isolation source: seawater sampled from same location over 5 years 0.02-0.2 micron viral filtrate | place: USA: collected off the coast of southern California halfway between the port... ...
AATGATATGAATACAAATGATTTGTTTGGTTATGAAAAGCAAACAAATAAACTTGATGAAATTTCTAATACCATTGCAGGTGTAACTAAAGGTTATCAACAATTTTTAAATAAACATTTACCAAACGGTGTTGTTGATTTAAATATTAATGGACAAAAAAATATATATTCAAAAGACGAGTTATTAAGAATTTATGCTTTAAGTAAAAACGAAATACAAAATCAAAAGTTAAATAATATGGGGTTTGATGACTCCAAGCTGAATGAAATTAAAGATATACTAGGGCCACAAGCAATTGAATTTGCTGATAAAATAGTAGATTATTTAAGCAATGAATATTTTGAAAGTGTAAATGATGTTTACAAACAAGTTAATGACGCTAGCCTTGGTTACGTAGAAAACTATTTTCCAACACAAACACTTGGTAAACCCAAAGCTAAATTACTTGAAGACGGTGATTTTAGCGGCGTGTTTACTGCTGAAACAGCTCCAGCTCTTAAAGAAAGAACAGATACAACAGCCGATATTGATTTAGGCCCATCCTTTACCAATGTTTTAATTAATCATTTTAAGACAATGGAAAAGTTTAAAGCTTATGCTGAAGGAGTTAGAACAATGAATAGTATATTAAACAACCCTGCTGTTAATACTTTACTAGAACAAACAGGTACCAAAGCTTTACTAAAACGATCAGTAAATGCAGCTATAAATCCTAGCGCCGGACAAGTAATGTCACCAACTATTCTAGATAAACTTATGTCGAGGTTTACCGAATTTGCTTTATCGTTTAAATTAATTCAAATACCTAAACAAGCAACATCATTTGTGAATGCGTTTGAAGATTATAGCTATAGAAAACCTGGAAAAGCAAAAATACCTGGGTTGGATTTATTAGGATTTACTATTGGTGTGGCTGAAGTAATATTAACGTTACCAGCACAAATTAAAAAAGCATACAAAATTTCACCGGACTTTAGACAAAGATTAAGAGAAGGTTTACAGGGTGATGTTTATCGATTAGTTTCAGGTGTAAATCAGTTTAAGTCTGTATCTAATAGAAGAAGTAAACTTGGTGCAATAGCACGTGTTTTTAAAGCCGCTGCTGCATCACCCACTATTATAGGGGATGTTTTAGGTGTTATGGGTTATATGGTAAATTATAATCAAAACATAAGAAATGGCATGAGTAAGGCTGAAGCAATGCGAGCTTTTAATATGTATAATGCTACTCAGCAAACAAGAAGAGGCGCTGAAAGAAGCCCAATTCAAAATGCAAGAAACCCATTAATACGAAGTTTTACAATGTTTGCAAGTACTTTATATTTACAAATGAATAAAGTGGCTTCAAGCATGGGAAACATTATGAAAACGACACGTGAATCAAAGTTACCTAGATCAAAAGATGTAAGAGCGTTAGCGTTAAATTTTGCTATTGCAAACGTATTATTTACTGTAGTTTCTAATATTGCGAAATTTATTGAAGGTGATAGAGAGGACGAAGAAGACGCGATGAAAAAGGTAGGAGACGCTATGATGGGATTAAATTTAATATATCAAATTCCTTTAATAGGTTCAGCGGTTGAAACAGCTATGAACTCAATTCAAGGAACACGAAGTTATTCACAAGACATTGTAAATCCTTTTACAAATGTTTATAGAAAGTTTTCTAGAGGATCCAAGCAAGGTGACATCGTTAAAACAATACAACCTATAATAGAAATAGCTTTAGGTGCTCAAGCTGATCCATTTATAGGTTTATACAATTATTTTATTGGCTCAGGAAAAGATGATGATTTTTATGATATGTTAGGTATTAGTCCATCTTATAGACCGGATGATAAAAAGAAAACACCACCTAAAAAATCTAATATAAAAAGTAATAATTTTAGACAACAAAAAGATAATTTTAGAAAATAATGAAAGTATTTGACGAACATAAATGTATGCTTGATAGTTATTATGTCTTGACTAACAAGGTAGGTTATGAGTCGTTACTTGAAAAGGGAGAGAACGTAGCTTTAATATTCAACCCCACTAAACCTGTGGTGTCTATGGATCAGGATGTGTATGATGTATTAATAGAATACTTTGAATCCGTAGAAGACTATGAAAAATGTCAAGACCTTTTAAATTGCAAAAAACTAAACAAGACTTTTAAAAGAAGTGAGTTAGTCTAGCAACTTGGCCGTGGTCTTTGTGGTGTACAAATCCTTCACAGGCTTTAGGAGTTCCAGTAAAACCTTTACGAGCGTGCCAACTATCAGCAGATGATGGTGAACGCATATACTCTACTGTTACCCCTATATAATCTTTAGCATCCCTCCATTTGTATTTAATTTTATGATGAAGGTGATGTAAATACCAGTACCTGGTTTTTGTACTCGCCCATAACTTAGGTCTTTCCTGCGCCATAAGTAAAGGTAAATTGTCTAGACGAGCTCCGTCTCCATGTTCCAAACCAATCAAAGAGTTACCATATTTATAATATTTTCTATGGGCTACTGATATATCAAAGGATACGTCATCTGCATTTCTGAACCAGGCTTGTAGTGTATGAGCTAGATGAAAGCCTGACTGATAATCATGATTACTCATACTGTGTACTACGTCGACTTTTGCAACTTTTCTTAAAATTTCTACACATCTTACATATAAGTATAACGCTTTCTCATAATGTTCCCACCATTTTCCATCAGCATCTTGACGTGTTCCTTTTGTTGTCGTATTGTAAACATTGTCAACATGAAGTACATCATTACCGATACAAAATAGTATCTGATCTATATCAAAGCCTTTTGCTTTTTCTATTAAACCATGGACACCTTCAAGCACACGCTTGACAGCAAGAGAGCTATTGTATTTGTCTCCAGACTCTTTGTTGTTGGCATACTTACCAATATGTATATCAGCAGGATTAATTACTAGCAAATGGGGGTCGTTGTTGTGTCCGTTTCTTTTTATTGGCGAATACTTTGGAGAATATTCGCTGATGAAGCGGTTTACTTTTTTAAATATTTCTTTCTCTTTTATTCCTAAATTTTCTTTTGTTACTATAGAAAAACGATATTCACCATTAGCGCTTTGCCAATGTTTTACACTTACTACATCATCTTTTTCAATACCACGTTCTTTTAAATGCAGGTTAAGAGCAGTGTTATCATTTATATTTTCTATATGTTTGGCGCGGAACTCATGTATTAAATCCTCCTCCGACTTGGATAAACGTAAACGCTTACCATAGGTTTTTCTTTTAGATTTCATCTGTTAGTGATTGTATAAGCTCTGTCATCATTTTTATGACATTCTGAGCTTTCAGTTGTGCTTGTAGATGTTCCCGATCCATTAAGTCTTCATAGATTTCATCAACGAGGTCGTGAGTCGTATGCGTAATATGATTTATATGCGCAATAGCCTTCACGTCGTCTGCTGATATTTTACTCATTCTATAAGTCCATGGAGTGTAGCAATAGTTTCCCGTCTTTAGGATTTATTTTTTCTATTGCACGGTAAATGTTTTTTGATTTAACTTTAACTTGATTTTTTTCTTTTTGGGTACTAGATATTCCGAGGTTGGTATAAAGGTCAGCATCAATACTTAACAGCGCATCAATCTTCATTTTTTTAGACCATGTTTTATAATTCATTATCTTTTCTATGTCAGAATACCTGTAAGACATATTCATAAAGATAGTAATTTTATTTTAAATATTTATCAATTATAAATTCAAACGTGTTTATATCGGCTAATAAAAGCATTTTAAGTAGGTGTACGCTCTCTGTAATTTTTTGGATTTCTTTAAGGATGCCGAGTAGTTCATGATGTTGTAAACGCACTCGTCTATGTAATTTACTGTTGGAATCGTAACTAGAATTATGTATTACAAATTGACACAATCTTTTTTTGTAGTCGTTATAATACTCTATGTCTGCTTCGAGTTGTTTGATTAGTTCTATTGTCATGATTTGATTTTATGTATGAATTTTCAAGTATTAAATCTAAATACTCATCCATTGTGATTAAAGTTATGTCTGTAAAAGTTAAATGTCTGTGTTTAATTTTCATAATTTCCAGAGCAAAGGTAACGGGTTCATTTTTTACATGAACCACGCCGCCAAATATATATGTAGTTAACTCATTGGGTTTTATATCATAGATGTTTTCTTCTAAATATGCAGCAATCTGAATAGCAGTTTTATGGTCGAGTTCGCGTAGCGAATCCATAAACTCCTCTTCTACATCGTAACCTCTATCCCTTATATACCTCTGTTTTAACCCCATGTTTTCTTAACTCTTTCATTCTATATTCTTGAAGCGCTGATACTTTTCCTTTCGGTGTTTTGACTTCAGAAAATAAAACATCAGCATCTTTGCCTATAGCTATTAGATCAGGTATACCGTTCTTATTTGTTTTAATTAACTTAAGCACGTAATAACCCTGTTCTTCTAGTTCGTTAATTCTTTTTTTTTGTATTTGTTGTTCTGTCATTATTATAATCTAAAAAAAATCCAACGGCAACTATAATATTCATACCAACTGAGGAAGCCAATTCGACCAGACCATGATAAGAATGGATTGACAAATGAATGTGACCTACTATCCAAAAAGGAATCGCAAGGTTTTGACTTATCCAAATTAAAGTAAATTTTATAAATCTCATTCTTATATTACAAACTTAATAAATCCTTTTTGAAGTGATTTAAGGTGTAGTCTTTCTTTTTAATTACTGTCTTGTATATTTCATTTTCTATACCACCTTTTGCAAACACCCAATAAATTTTGTTAAACTTTCTGTCTTTAGTAGTCATTCGGTCTCTAGACTGCCAATAACTTGTAGCACTAAAGTCTATATTATAGTACACTAAAGCTGTGGCGTTTCTCAGACTGATGCCCTCTCTTCCAGACACAATCTGTAAAGCTATGGATTTATTTGTTTCATTAAACTCTTGTATGTCAGTACAAATTTCATCTCGATACATAGATTTTAAAGCGTTAAGCTCTTCTTTAAATTTGTAAAATATACCTATCTTTTGATTTCTAAATTTGAAATAAATATACTCAGCTTTAGCATAATCCAATACCATTGAACCGCCCTCTTCAAATTTCACCGTGCCAGAATAAAGCTGATGAAGTTTTGACATAAGTTTTACAGAAGTGTCTGCTAGTATGACATGATCCTTGCCTTCAACCACTAAATCTTTCTTAAGTTTATTTATAACCATATAAGTTATTCTATTCATTTGCACATTCAACACCTCTTCATCTGTTTGTGTTTTAAAGCCTGATTCTTTTTGTGTCCAAGAGATTGTGTATGGCTTCATTTTTTCAAGTATAGTTTCTAAACCCTCACTATAGTCATTAATCGGCATGGAGCTGATGTATTTCTTTTTAATGTTTACGTAAGTTTTCGCAAACGCATAAAAGTTTTTAAAAGAGTGGAAAGGATTATTAGGTATGCCGTATACCTGATGATACATTTGAGAGTATGACTCTGGTGTTGGCGTTCCTGATAATAATATTACATAAGATTTATTAAGAGCGATTAAAGATTTGACAAGCTTCGCTCTCAAGCTAGGCTTTGGGAAAGCTCCCATACTATGAGCTTCGTCACAGATTATCATATCAAAACGACAACAATCAACTTTATGTAAAGACTCATAATTAATAATTTGTATTTTATAATCTGGCTTAAGTTTATCGTAGTCTTCTTGTATGCTGGAGATAGCTTTCTTCTTTGTTATAAATAAAAGGTTTTGAACAGACAAAAGGCTACTCATACTCAAACTCGTCAGCGTCTTGCCCGTTCTAACCTCCATAGCAAGATACAAAAACCTATGCTTTTGGAGAACGGGTACGCCTCTTTTAATAATATCTTTTTGGTAGTCTCTTAATTGCATTAAAAATCTAATTCTGGTGTGTGTTCGTAGTGTTGTTTGTTTCTGAATATAATCCATCTTGAACTCATATCTCTTCCTTCTTCAGGCTGACAATCATATTTGTAAAGATTATAAGCTTGAAGCCATTTATAAAATCTTGTTCTTGATATTGTCATTTTTGCTTTAGGTGCAAAGTCTGGATTATCCTCAACAAAATCCATGTATAAGTCAGCTTTATAAACTTTTACATTTACCTTAAGTTTTTCATTAGCAGGCATACCATCAACTAAACCACACCACTCAATAAATTCATGACAAGTTTCTGCCGCGAGTTGTCTAATTTTTAAATTTACAAACTCACTTTTGATCAATCCTTTATCTAAATATAATTGTAAACATTCAATCATATAGTTATCAAACTGACACCACTCATCGTCGTTCCATTCACCAAACATTAATTTACCAAACTCTTTTAATGGCGTGTTGTTTCTGGTGTAATGCCTGGACAGCTCCAACTCCCACTTTCTTCTTTCAAACGAATTACCTTTACCTTTTATAGCGTAGTTTGTAGTTATAGCTACCTTTGGAGATTTACTAAAAGGAATTTTTATCGCATCTTTGTTTTTCTTTTCAAGCGTAAGGCCTTCTGTAACAACAGAAAACAATCTCTCAAAATCAAAATATTTTTTTACATCATCAAAACAAAGTATTTGTGTATCCGCTGAAACAAGCTGATAAGCAAAAGACTTTTCAAAATTAAAACTTTTACCATCAATAACTACTAACTTTTTCATTTGCGCAAGACCATTCATAAACAAACCTTTTCCGGTACCACCTTCAGGGTTGTCAGATATTACTTCATCATTTAGAATAACCGCAGGTGAATAAGATAAATTTTTCCACCCATGCAACAAGTATCCTATTGTAGACTGCATGGATAATATTCTGCTTTCGTTGTTACCACAAATGTTATTAATAAATTTTTTAAAATCACACTCGGCTGTTTCACACTTTACAAATGCCCGATCTATTACATGATCCTTCCAAACATAACCTCCTAAATCTAAGTAATCAATTGACACTAATTCTTTTTTTGTAACCTTGACAGCGCTGTTTTTAAAATACAAATATGCTGTGTCTTTATTGTCTTCTATAAAATACACATCAATAGACGATAATAAGGTGAGAAACTCTTCTCTAAAATACCTGGTGTTTTCCGCAAAGTAGTTGTAGACAGAAACATCATCAAGCTCCAGGAGGTAGTTTAATATAAAATCTTTAATTTCCTTCTCGCTTGTGTGGTCAATTAGATTATTCGTAACCTTGACAAACACATAGTTTTTACTGCCTTGAGGATTAAATTTATAAAACCCGTGCTCTTCTAAAAATGCTTTAAAAAAAAAGTGTACTATTTTAATAACACCCTTATCACTTTTAGTCCAGAACTTATGATGAGACTGCTCTTCTTCTATTCTGTTTATAACATTATCTATAATAACTGGATCTACTTCTTCGACAAACTCTTCTCTAACTTGTTTCTTTGTTCCTCCTTGTTTGAGCCGAAACCGAATTTGATTCACCTTATCTTCATCCTCATAATACTTTGTGCCAAAGTTTTGTTTCTGAGCATAAGCTGATTGTATTGTGCGTTTTATTTCTAAAGACTTAAAGTCTTTTGTAGCATAGTTATTTAATACAAACTCTGCAAGTGTTTGGTTTACACCAAAGTCATTGAAGGCTGAAGCTAAAACATATACATTATGGTTTCTTTGACCTTCAACCATAGGATATTTTTTTTGCCACCACTTTGTGAGTATATCTACAATTTTATTTTCATCTGTTATAGGTATTGTTGGTCTGTCTACATTTTTGTTTACCTCATTAAACTCCTCCTCTTCTATTCTATCCCATACACTTGATGTTTCGTTTATATAAATTAAAGGATCGTAAGACTCGTAACAAACTCTACTAATATTTTTTGAAGTTGTATCAAAGTATTTAGAATTAAAAAAAGTTTGTAAACTGAGAAAATAAGATTTATGATTATCAGCATCAGCAGGAATTTTAACAAGGGCTTTGAGACCCTTACCGCTTGGAGATATAAATACTGAAAATATGTATTTGTTTTTAGAAAGTCTTTCTTTCTCTTGTAGTAAATCTTTATTTGTTTCATAGCCATCAAAGTCTAAACATATTAATCCTGAGTGTTCCTCCAAAGAAGTGTCGCTTCGTTTAGTAAACTTGCCACTAAAACAAACCGCAGGTAAACTTTGTTTGAATATGTTTCTTTGCGACTTATCTTTTTCAGCTCTTATTTTTTTTACTAAATCTTTACTTGACCCTTCTCTTATCCTTTTAAGTATAACACCAACCTCTCTATAAAAAGGCTGATTGGTAGACTTAATATCTTTGAATATCGTAATAGTCATTTAGTTAATTGAATTTGGCACCCCCAAAAGAATCGAACTTTTGTTACTCGTCAGTAAATCTTGCCTCCGTACTTAAACGTGTGGCTTTTCCAAATTGGGTGCTAGAAATTAAAACGGATCGTTTTCGATTTCTGTTTGAACTGGCTTAGGTTGTTCAGATGTAGGAGCCACATACGGGTCTTTACATTCTCCTGATTTGTAAGAATTACCTGCTTGAGATTGGTTATCCCACAAGCTTACTTCAAATTTTTGATTTTTAAACATACCCCATCCAGTAAAGTCTGGTTGATTACCTTCTTTGTTTGAATTTGGAAAGAGAATTATTTTTCCTTCTTTATACTCTCTTTCTTTTTTAACTTCACTCATTATTTTCTATTTTTATATTTTGTCCCAAACGTTCTATTGCTTCGAAGATTATATGTTCTTTTTCTTCTTTAGTTTTACAGGTAGAAGGGACATCTAACCATAAAACCTTTCTGTTTAACTGCACATCATACTTATTATAAAAGTATTTCTTGATAGTGCTGAGATATGTCTTCAGTTTTGTTTTCACTATAATATTTATTATAAATTTCTGTCGCTTTGATTACATTCTTTTCTCCATATTCAATAAATTCATCAGAACATGGACAAAAGTAAGGCATTAAAGTAGTTTTATCTATAACTATAAACACCATAGGTTTGTTAAACTGCTTTTGATAAACATACGCTTGTGAGTTGTAGCAGAAAGACCTTGCACTTGATCTAAAGTTTTTGCCATTACCGGTAGTTTTCAAATCAATAACAAAATCATTATGCAAAATATCACACTTTGATTTCCATTGGTTACCAAACAATTCTGTAACCGCAGGAACTTCAAATTTATTATTTGAGTCATGTATCAAATCACTAAAAAACAACACGCTCATTAGTTTATCTCTACACTCTAACATTAAGTCTCTTTCTTTTTCCAACATAACATCATACATCTCTAATTTGTTTTCAATTAAATAGTCTTTGAATTTTTTTGTTGTCCTGGTAGAGCTTTCAATAATAGGAATATCTATTGGTTTGTTAGGTTCTAATATAATTTGATGAAAAAATCTACCCATCAAAATTTCTGCACTTTTCTTTTCTTGTTTAAATTTTTGTGGCTCGTATAAAAGCGTGGAGACATCTGATGCTGATAAATACTTTTTACCAAAATCGCCATAATACTTAGTATCATCTTTTAATTGTTCTAATATATTACTTTGCATGACTCTCAAACTTTTTTACTAAATCTTCAGTTACATTGTATTTAGTTTTTAATCTTCCAACCAGCCAAGATAAGCCTTTTTGCTTGTTGTCAACTATAAACTTTAATACCTTCTCCCAATTATCATCACCAACCACAAGATCAATAGTTTTGGGTTTGTCTTTTGGCGGTTCAACTCCTTCAGGCAAATCTTCTCCTGCATAAATATACAAGCCTAAGCCATGTAAAGCTATGTTTTTTGTAACACATCTTTTAATTGATTTATTAACCTCAAAGGAGGTTATCTTTTCAACAGGAATAGATTTGTTTCTGTTGTCCATGATAGGTAATTGTTCTGGCAGAGTCTTGCCATTTATTGTTACCTCTGTTTCGACCCAAGCTGTCTTATTATCATGATGATAATTAACCCCCTGTTCGTTTTTAATTATTTGATATGTAGCATCAGGATAGTTTTTTAATAACTCTCCCCATGCCCACGCCCACGACAGATAGGTAAGGTTACCCTTCTTCTCTGCCTTATCACTTACATCAATCTTATTGAGTGTAGTGAAAACTGAATTTGTTTTGCTCATGATTAGATTTAATTTAATTTAAGATTTAATTTCTGTTTTCGTTCTGTATATTTCTGTAAAATTTTTTCTCTTCTGTTTTTTAAATTTTGAATATGCTTGTCATTCTTTCTGGTATTGACCTCAGTTTTAATTCTGTTTTCAATTAACCTTAGTTTAAATATGTAATTGTTTAACATAAGCTGATCCACGCCAATATTCCATCCATGATTTTGAAAGAAATTATATTCTTTTTCGTTCAGCTCCATAAAATAGTCTCCCCCTCTACCCATATTTAGTATTTCAATTTTGTCAGAAAATTTATTTATTTTGGCTCCTGTGCTCATTACACTTTCACACCTTTTAGTTTGAGTGTAGATAGAAGAAGGCATACTTTTGGCTTGTTCAAATAAAACTTCAAGACTATACATTCTGTATTTCTTCAATCATTTTTTTATAGTCTGGGTCTGTGTCAATCAAGTCTTTAGCTTGTTTGTATCCATGCAGAATAGTTGAGTGTTGCACTTCGTAACCATACTCTGATAAAAACTTTTTTATGTAAGAAAGTCTTATCGGTCTCTCCATACAAGCGTAGTAAAGCATTTGTCTGGCATCAACTATGTGTCTTTTTTTTGAGTTCTCAAACATCTCATCAAGCGTTAGATGAAATTGTTTTGCAATAGCTTTAGTGTAGCTATCAAATATTTCTTTCTTCATTAAATTAGATTATAAATGTAATATGCTAAAGTACTAATTATCGTAATACTAATAACAAATGTTAATAATTTAAAAGTCTCATTGACTTTTTCAGGGCTTCTCCCTTGATTACTTCGGTACTGTCGTTTGTTTTTCATACATTCTGTTTTCTACCACCAAATCCCCCAGACAAACAAATGAAAGGGGGTGTTGGCTTCGTAAACAACTAACTAAATAAACATATGGACATTATCCTCGTAGTAGGAGTCCTCATGTTCGGGATCAAAATAAGTTTTTTTCATAGTCTTATCAAATATAGTATAAATTTTTAATATTATCGGTCTAAATATAAAAAAGCTTTGTAATAATTATACGCTAGAGGATCAGTCTTTCTGTTAATGCGAACTTTAACCATCTTTTTATGTTTCATTCCTGAAACTTCAATTGTGTGTTCATTAATAATTTTAACTTTCATAACACATCAGATAATTTAACCTCATCAAACTCTATCGTAGCATCAGGAGGATAATTTTTTAAAATTTCCTCACATGATTTGTCTACTGCTTTACTTTTTTCGTTTATCAGAAATCTCTTTCCGTTTACTATTAATACTTTCATTGAGTATTTTTTTATTGTTGTTCATAATAGCGTCAAAATGCTTGTCGCATTCTTCTTCTCCATAAATAAGAAGGTCGCCAAGAGTGGCTTTCATTAATTTTTTAAATTCTTGTTCTTTCATATTTTAAATTGATTATTGTCGGCATATTCTACTGCCGTGTTATACAAGTCTTTGTTTTCTTCGTAGATGTAGTTCATAAATAAATTTGACCACTCTACTTTAGCATGAAGCTCAGCTTCAACTTCTGTTTCTGGCTCTTTTTTTATAATCTGTTTTTTCAAATCTCTTAATTCTGTATTAAGTTTTTGAACGTTGCTTTCTAATTGCTTAGAATAAATTTCATAGATATTCATATTTATTAAATTAAAGTTAGTGGAACGGCCGGAATCGAACCGGCCATGCACCATGCGTTCCTTTACTCGCTATCTTTTAATTTAGCTTTTAAGTTTTTAATTGTTTCTTCTTGTTCTGTTATCTTTTTATCTAACACTCTTCTAATATTTCCTTCCATTATTTCAGCCGGAAATAATTCTTTTAACACTATTTTATTGTCAGTGTATAAATGTTCGTCACCGTATTTTTTAAGATAATTTTTCTCATCTTCAGCAAACCAACTGTTGTGATAAAACAACGCTTTGTAGACCGGCACACTAATATCTTTCCATTTGGATCTACCTTCATGAATTTCCTCCCACAGGTCTACTTTTTTGTCACCTCTAACATCATGTTCAGCATAATCACCTAGTACTTCGATTAAATCACCGGCCCAGTGTCCAAGGTAGTTATCTTTATGGCCACCGTTAGTTAGAAGCATCATTGTAGCTTCTTTCATTCCTCTTGAGCTCGACATGAACTCAAGAAATTTAGCACCATCACCAAATGTATATGGACTGAGGTACTCTTTTTTTGTTCTGTTAATTGTAATGTAATACTGTCCCATTTTATTTTCTTATTGTTTCTAACCAGTGTGTGAAAATTAATTTTGTTACAAGTACGGACACACTGATTATAAATCCATATATAACAATTAGCATTAACGCTTGAGCGAATGTCATCACCAATGGTGTAATGTGCACTAAAATAAAGCACACGTTAAAAGCTATAAATCCCCATGCTATAAGGACAACGCTTGAAATAAATTTGTTCATTTAGTTTTAATTTAATTATACTTTCTGTTTCGTTCTTTTGAACTCATCAGTACCGGCACACACCGGTAGACAGGGCAGGTTTCCCTGCCAAGATTTAATCATCTTCATTCCACTCAGTCCAATAATGTAACTCTTCATTGTACGAGTGGTCTAGCCATTCACCATCATTCCATTTTTTATAATCTGGATAGTCATGATGAAATGAACCGTTATTAAGAAAAAACTCTTTAATCTTCTTAATCAAATCTGATTGATATTTGATGTATGTATGCTCTAACCATACAAAACCTTCAAACATTCCGTCACCGGTCAAATCACAGTAACGTGGATAATTATTAGTATTACTCATCTTAATCCGTCTAATAGTTTTGCCACCTTCTTAACATTTTTGTGAACGATTTGCGCCGACTGAAAGTGACCGTAGTCAGCGCCAACCTCAACTAATTCGTTAGCTAAGGTTTTCATCATTTGTAGTTTTTCTTTTGGAGTGTATCCAAGAAACATCATTTCCATATAATTAAAATTTAGGGTTAGAATAAAACGGTATTGTTGGTTCTCTGAACAAAAGGAAGTCATCACCTCTTTTTTCAAGTAAAGAAACGATTAAGTCTTCAACTGTCTCAGGCCACTCATAGTCATCAATGATTTTGTTCAATCTTTCGCAATCGTTGACGTGCGCATAATTACTTATCAAGTTAATGCTACCTGTTGCAGATAGTCCAGAAAGGTCAAACGTATCATTTCCGTTTTCGTCTCTGACTAATTCATACATCCTCCACTCCGCTCTTCCGTCAGAACTGACGTTGCCGAAGTGAACAATGTAGTACTCGCAAATAAATTTTTTTGCTAAATCTTCACTAGTAATTTTTGCTTTATTAGTGATGTAAAATAAGGGTTGTTTTGTCATAATATTTAATTTAATTAGTGATTCTTCTTTTATATTCTTCTGTTAACAGTCTCTGGAACAAAAGGTTCTTAACTGTTTTTTCAGAGAGACTAACTAGTAAACTTCTTCTCTCTATCTCTTCCGTGCTCATCTTCGAGATGGCCGTTTTCCAATAAGGTTTCAAAAATTCTATCGCATTCATACTCTGTTGTTTTTAATATGTTCAACAACTCTGTTCCTAAAGTCAGTCTCATGACCTGATGACATAAACGTATCATTGCACACGTCGTCATTCTCTACTACTTTAAGTAATAGCTCTTCCAGATATACTAACCCTATCTGATATGGAGTAGTCTTTAGGTCTTTTACTAACCTGTTGACTCTCTGTTGGGGTGTTAAATTTTTACTCATATTTATTGTTTTACGAATTTACCGCAATATATAACTTTTTTATTTACTGTGCAAATCCCTTCGATAACTGAATTATAAATTGTTTAATTATAGTACAATTTAGTTAGATCTTGGATTGTTTTATATTAATAATACTTGTTACAAATGTTTTCTTTTGTTATATATCTAACAATTAGTTAGTTACATAATCAATTGTTCCATGTGTTTTATTTATATATTCTCTGGTTCGGCGGGGTACTAAGGGAAGGCTCTCTTCCTCTTTCAACTTTTTACAATTTTAAATTTTAGTTTTAAGGCCGTTTAAGGGAAGGTGTAGAAGGGGAGTGTAGGGATATACACTACCAGATAGCAACAACGTGAAACGATACCAAATAATACCGGCCGGAGTGCCAACGTAGGCCATACCCCTAGAGAAAAAAGCTAAAAAATCTGGAAAAAAAAGTCAAAAAGTTTTTTGGCCGTCAAAAAAAAATCGATTTCTGTTTGTGGGAGGTGTGACGTAAAACGTAGTAGAACCCTCAACCCCTATATATCTAAACATCTAAAAAATTTTCACTATCTTAGCAGTAAAATCTACAGATATGGACGGATTAGAAATAAAAAACGGCAGACTGATCAATACAAGGCCTATAAAAATGACCGGCATTCAGGAAGCGTCTTTATATCGTGCACAAATGAAGAAGCAATACAAGATTGATTCTATTGCTGACGGTATTGAAAGAGCTAAAATGAGAATGGACGGCGATAAAAATATTTACGAGTTCTAATAACGAATTGTTCTGTTTTTGATTAGTTGTAAAAGGGGATTTCTTAGTTAAATCCCTTTTTTTATAAAATTATGTCAAAAAACGACATGTTTATGTCGATAATTTTTAAGTTTGTCATGCCTTAACTAATTGATTTACAATATATTAATACTATATATGTCGATTATGTCGATTTTTCTCGTATGTATATAGGAAAAAAAAATAAATAGTATAAAAAAATATATTCCGTATAGAAGCAAAAAAAACGACATAACTGTCATGCTTTGCGTTTTGTAAATTATTGTATATTTGCTTAAATTAAATTTAATCAATTACATGAACAATAAAGGATATATCCCAAAAGACCTCACTTTTGACCAGGAGGGTCGCGACAAATTAATTTCCGGAATCTCATCAATCTCAAAAGCTGTAAAGAGCACGCTCGGCCCTCGCGGACGCACGGTACTTATAGAATCTACCGATCACTTGTCGGGTATTACTGTGACTAAAGATGGGGTTACTGTAGCTAATTCTATATATCTTGACGACCCGATTGAGAATCTAGCGATACAGATGATGAAGGATGCAGCATCCAGGACAGCATCGTCTGCGGGTGATGGGACGACCACTGCGATAGTGTTGACTGAAGCGATAGTGTCTGTGGGTATGGAGATGTTGGATAAGGATCATAATGTGACCGAGGTGATTAAGTATATAAACGAGATAATCAAGACGGTCATCAAACATTTAGAGGATAATTCAAAACAAGTAACGACCGAGAGTTTAAATAATGTCGCTACAATATCTGCTAATAATGATTTGGAGATTGGGGATATAATTACTGAGGCTTATAATCAAGTAGGTCAAGATGGGGTGGTGACGGTTGAGAAGAGTATGAACCATGAGACGTATGCAGAGATTACTAACGGGATAAAAATAGATAGAGGGTACACTTCTAATTTATTTTTAAACAACCAACGTAAAGACGAGTGTGTGTTGGAGGATGTGATGGTGATGGTTTGTGACCAAGAAGTAAATAACATACTTCAGATTGAGAATGTGTTAAAACCAATCATACAACAAAACAAAAAATTATTATTGATAGCGCCATGCGCACCAAACGTAGTCAATACTCTTGCAGCAAACGTAGTGAGAAACGGACTGAAGCTTTGTAATATTGTTCCACCATCGTTTGGGTATAAGACTCACGAGTTGATGTCAGACATAGCGGTTGCGATAGGTGCGAAATTTTATTCTGAGAAGACGGGCGATGATTTGAGTTTGTTGAATCTTAGTGACCTTGGCCATGTGGATAAAATAATTGTGGGTAAAGAAAGCTCTGTGTTAATTAAGAACGATGAGATAAGTGAAGAGGTAAAACAAAGAATAGAAGAGCTTAGAGAACAACAATCACACGCTACACGTAAAGCTGATAAAGATTTTATAAACGAAAGGATAGCCAGCCTAGCTGGAGCTATTGGATGTATATACGTGGGTGGTAACAGTGACGTGGAACAAAAAGAAAAGTATGATAGGGTAGAGGATTCGGTATGTGCCGTTAAGTCTGCAATGCAAGAAGGAATCGTAGCTGGTGGAGGAACGGCTCTATACAGAGCGCTTCAAACTTTACCAGACGATTGTAAAAATAAAAATAAAAAAATCGCTTACGCGATTTTAAAAGGAGCGCTTTCTGCACCATTATGTCAAATAATTGAAAATGCCGGAATGACACCAATTGATGTTATAACTAAAATTAATACAAGCGATAAGTATCATGGGTTTGATGTTAAGAATGAAAAGTTTGGCAATATGTACGAGATGGGAGTTATTGATCCGTTGAAGGTGACTAAGAACGCTTTGTTAAACGCCGTTAGTGTAGCGACTACTATTTTAAGCACGAACGCTATAGTTACACACGCAAGAGTAAATCAATCTTAAATTTAAATTTATAATTATGTCAGGAGAACATCAACCATTTGAGAACCAAATATTCCATCATTTTAGAGAACAAGTTAAGGAAATAGAAAAGTGTATTCGTTTTTTAGTAAAACACGGATATGTTGTAAAAGACTTAGAAGGACAAATTATCGACAAATGGAATGTCGATAAAACCAATAAACCAAACATATCTTACAATAGAGTTCCTAAACTTCCTAGAGAGTAATGAAGCCTATAGGTAAATATATTATTATAGTTCCAATAGAAGAGGAACATAAAACAGACTCAGGAATATTATTATCTGCAAGTGATGTAGATCATTTCAGATACAAGAAAGGTAAAGTAATTAAGAGCGGTAGTAATGTTGATGTGATTAATGATGGTGATATAATATACTACGACAAACACGCAGGACATAGTATGCTTCTAGAAGATAAGCCGTATACTATTATTCTTGAGAGAGATGTCGTTGTTGTTTTATAAAGTTATTCATCTCAACAACACTCTGTCTGTAAACCTTGTCCATGTAACTTGCATCATCTCTAAATAAAGGATTGGAGTGTGCGCTTTCAGCCACCTCTTCACCATTTAGTTTTTTATATATATCAGTAATAATTCTTTTTGATTTATAAGTAAGCTCGTATAGTGTAGCTTGTTTACCTTGTCGTTTACGCCACACATGAATCCAACCATCTCGCAGTAATCTATCAAACCTGTTAATATCCCAGCTCATGATTTGCTCAAAACTTTTGAATTTTGTTTTGGTAAACATTTGTTCGCTATATAAGAACAACATCATTTCAATATCCGGAGTTGTTAAACCATACTTAGCTTTTATCCAGTATCTAATCGTTCGCCAATATTTTAAATAATCATGTGTAGGTTGTTTACGTGAAGTGTTTTTTCTAACAGTAACCTTTGAATTTTTCATTTAATTAAATTTGTATATTTGTAAAATTACAGAATTAAAATTAATCCATGGCTAAACTAAAGCTGGCAACTTATGTCTTTAGACATAAAAAAAAGAATCCAGGCGTTCATTCAAAAAACGCTTCTAGAGGTCAGTCAGGATACAAGAAAATGTATCGTGGTCAAGGACGTTAAAAATTATTATTATGGCAAAAAAAGATAAGAAAAAAGTAGAGTCTCCTAAGCAGGAGAAACTGGTTGGAAAAACCAAATCAGTTAAAAATATTTTACAATCAAAATGAAATGGCTAAAAAAGGAAGAACTAAAAAAAAAGGTAATAAAATTTGTCCAGCAGGTATTGCATGGGCTAAAAGAACTTTTGACACGTATCCTTCAGCGTATGCTAACATGGCTG
>VMHT01056534.1_pt1 | contig 17855 bp, 19 predicted proteins | sample 4693611 | NCBI WGS metagenome assembly VMHT01 (sample SAMN12280063, study PRJNA550983) | marine metagenome | isolation source: seawater sampled from same location over 5 years 0.02-0.2 micron viral filtrate | place: USA: collected off the coast of southern California halfway between the port... ...
CAGGATGCATGTCGTAAAGCGCCCGCCGCGCATCAGGGCTTTGCGATGTTCGCGTTTCGTGCTAGTGCACCAAAAAAGCAACAATTTTATCGAGGGCAGAGATGATACGGGTGATCGGCATAGATCCGGGGCTGCGCAATCTGGGCTGGGGCGTGATCGACGTGTCGGGCAGCCGAATCGCCCATGTGGCCAATGGCATCTGTCATTCCGAAGGCGACGACCTTGGCGCGCGGCTTTTGTCTTTGCACGGGCAGCTGACGCGCGTGCTGACCATGTGGCAGCCACAGGCGGCGGCGGTTGAACAGACTTTCGTGAACAAAGACGGGGCCGGGACCCTGAAGCTGGGTCAGGCGCGGGGCATCGCGATGCTGGTGCCCGCGCAGTTTGGTTTGACGGTGGGCGAATATGCCCCCAACAAGGTCAAGAAAACGGTGGTCGGCGTGGGCCACGCGGATAAGGGACAGGTGGCGCATATGGTGAAGATGCAGATGCCGGGGATCGAGATTGCAGGCCCGGATGCCGCCGATGCGCTGGCCATCGCGATCTGTCACGCGCATCACGGCGGGGCCAGCACCCTCGCGCAAGCGGTGGCGAGGGCGAGCGCATGATCGGCAAACTCTCGGGCCGCATTGACTACCGTGCCGCCGACCATGTGCTGATCGACGTGCGCGGTGTGGGGTACCTTGTCTATGTCTCTGACCGGACCATGGCCGCGCTGCCCGGTGTGGGCGAAGTCGTGGCGCTTTATACCGATCTGGTGGTGCGCGAAGACCTGATGCAACTCTTTGGCTTTCAAACGCTGGTGGAAAAGGAATGGCACCGGTTGCTGACCTCGGTTCAGGGGGTCGGGGCAAAGGCGTCGCTGGCAATCCTCGGAACGCTCGGCCCGGATGGCGTGAGCCGCGCAATCGCGCTTGGCGATTGGAACGCGGTAAAGGCCGCCAAGGGCATTGGCCCCAAAATCGCACAGCGCCTGGTGCTTGATCTCAAGGACAAGGCTCCCGGCGTGATGGCGATGACCGGCACCGTGGCCGACGCTCTGGGAGAGGCGCAGGCCGCCGCCGATGAGACCGTGATCGAAGCCGCCACCCCACGCCCCGCGCCAAAAGCCGCCGCGCCGAATGCTTCGGCTCAGTCCGAGGCGCTTTCGGCGCTTGGCAACCTTGGTTACGGTCCCGGTGACGCGGCGGGCGCTGTGGCGCAGGCGGCGGGCGAGATGCCAGAGGCGGACACGCCGACGCTGATCCGCGCGGCGCTCAAGCTGTTGGCGCCCAAGGGGTGATACCCCCTCTGGCAGAACCCTCCGCCCTGCGCCATAACGAGGCCCTATGACCGACATTGACCCCACCGTGCGGCCCGAGCCGATGCCCGAAGACTTTGACCGCGCTTTGCGGCCACAGATGCTGGCGGAATTTGTCGGCCAAGCCGAGGCGCGGGCGAACCTTGCCGTCTTCATCCAATCCGCCCGCCAGCGTGGCGAGGCGATGGATCACACGTTGTTTCACGGGCCTCCGGGCTTAGGTAAAACCACACTGGCGCAGATCATGGCGCGGGAATTGGGCGTGGGCTTTCGCATGACCTCTGGCCCGGTATTGGCCAAGGCGGGCGATCTGGCGGCGATCCTGACCAACCTCGAAGCGCGTGACGTGTTGTTTATCGACGAGATCCACCGGCTGAACCCCGCTGTGGAAGAGGTGCTTTACCCCGCGCTGGAAGATTTCGAGCTTGATCTGGTGATCGGCGAAGGCCCCGCCGCGCGGACCGTGCGGATTGAGTTGCAGCCCTTCACGCTGGTCGGGGCCACCACCCGCATGGGCCTGCTGACCACGCCTTTGCGCGACCGTTTCGGCATCCCGACCCGGCTGCAATTCTACACCGAAGACGAGCTTTACATCATCGTCGACCGCAATGCTCGCAAACTGGGTGCGCCCGCGGACGAAGGCGGTGCCCGCGAGATTGCGAAACGCGCCCGCGGCACGCCGCGCATCGCGGGCCGCCTGCTGCGCCGGGTGGTGGATTTCGCGGTGGTTGAGGGCGATGGCCGCGTGACCCGCGATTTGGCCGACATGGCCCTGACGCGGCTCGGGGTCGATCATCTGGGCCTTGATGGCGCGGACCGCCGTTACCTCAAACTGATCGCAGAGAATTATCAGGGCGGCCCGGTGGGGATCGAAACCCTCTCCGCCGCGCTGTCGGAAAGCCGTGACGCACTGGAGGAGGTGATCGAGCCGTTCCTGTTGCAGCAAGGGCTGATCCAGCGTACCCCGCGCGGCAGAATGTTGGCGGCCAAGGCGTGGAGCCATCTCGGCATGGCCGCGCCCAAAGGGCAGAGCGACCTTTTTGACTGACGCCCCGGAGCGAAGGTAAGACAGATGACGATGACCGCAGAGCAGATCGAGACCCTTTTCACCCGCCGCGATGGGCAGTTCGCCTTTGCCCGCTGGGGCCGCCCCATTGCGCCGGTGGCCTTTGGGATCGAAGAGGCGGCGCTGCCAGTGGTGAAAGGCGCGCTTGAGGCTGTTGCCAAGCTCGCCGGACACGACATGGTCGAGACCGATCCCGAACTGGGCAGCAATCTGATGATGTTCTTCTTCGCCGATTGGGCAGAGCTTTTGGACGTGCCGGGGATGGACGGGCTGGTGCCCGATCTCGCAGGGCAGGTCGAACGCTTGCAGGCCGCTGGGGCCAATCAGTACCGTTTCTTCCGCTTTGAAGAAAACGGCGCGATCAAGGCGGCCTTTGTCTTCCTGCGCATGGACGACAGTTTGCGCGAGATGTCGGCGCAAGTCTTGGCGCTGAGCCAAGCGGTGCAGGTCATCCTGCTCTGGTCCGAGGACGCCTTTGCCGAGCAGTCGCCGCTGGCGCTGGCCGATGAGGCGCTGGTGCTGCGCCCCGAAGTGGCCGACGTGATCCGCGCCGCCTATGATCCGGTGATGCCGCCCGCCGCCAATGACGCAAGCCATGCGCTGCGCCTCGCCGCGCGGGTGTCGGCATGAGCCATAGCTTTCCGGTCCGCATTTTCTACGAAGACACCGACATGGCGGGCGTGGTCTACTACGCCAACTACCTGCGCTATATCGAACGGGCTCGGTCGGATATCGTCGAACAGATTGGCCTTGATCAACGCGCCATGCGAGACGAAGGGCTGGTCTTTGTCGTAACGCGGGTAGAGGCGGATTATCTGGGTGCTGCACGCTTTGGCGACCGGTTGGAGGTGCAGACCACCCATCAGGCCGAAGGGCCGGTGCGTTGGGTGTTTGACCAAGACGTGCTACGCGATGGCAAGGTCATCTTTCGCGCCAAAGTCACCGCCGTTTGCATGACCACAGCGGGTAAACCCACCCGTTTGCCAGCGAAACTCCGCCTGTCGGACGGCGATCCTGCGGCCTGATACCATAATTCTGGCAATCTCGGTTGCAGTCCGTTAGCTTTGCTCCAAATAGAGGCCGGAAAATAGGGCCCAGAGGCAGAATGCCCCAAAGGGGCGGCAGTAAAAGAGCATAGTTAAATGGAAGCAGAGACGCTGGCATTGGCACAGGGGATTGATTTCTCCCTGTGGGGTCTGTTCGCGAAGGCGACAGTCACGGTCAAACTTGTAATGATCATGCTGATCGGGGCCTCTTTCTGGTCTTGGTCGATCATCGTTCAAAAGACCATCCAGTACCGCAAAGCCCGTGCTGAGGCCGCGCAGTTCGATCAGGCGTTCTGGTCGGGCGAGCCGCTCGACGGGCTCTTTGACACCATCGGCGCTGACCCGGATGGACCCTCAGAAAAAATCTTCGCCGCTGGCATGTCGGAATGGCGCCGCTCGCACCGCGAAGATGGCGCGTTGATCCCCGGCGCCACCGCACGGATTGACCGCTCCATGGATGTGGCGATCTCAAAAGAAGCTGAGCGTTTGCAAAAGGGGCTGCCGGTCTTGGCGACGGTGGGCTCAACTGCACCGTTTGTCGGCTTGTTCGGGACGGTCTTCGGCATTATGAACTCGTTCATTGAGATCGCCGCGCAACAAAACACCAACCTCGCCGTCGTCGCCCCCGGTATTGCCGAGGCACTGCTGGCGACCGGTATCGGCCTTCTGGCCGCGATCCCGGCGGTTGTGTTCTACAATAAACTGAGCGCCGACAGCGACCGCATCCTTGGCAATTACGAGGCCTTCTCGGACGAATTCGCCACCATCCTCAGCCGCCAGTTGGACAGCTAAGCCATGGGCGCAGGTGTCATGAAAAAACAAGGTGGCAAGGGGCGGCGTCGCGGACGCGCACAGCCGATGGCCGAGATCAACGTCACGCCTTTCGTCGATGTGATGCTGGTGCTCTTGATCATCTTCATGGTCGCGGCTCCGCTGCTGACTGTGGGCGTGCCGGTGGAATTGCCCAAGACCGCCGCCACGGCCCTGCCATCCGAGCAGGAAGAGCCGCTGACCGTTACGCTCACCGCCGAGGGGGCCGTGCAAATCCAAACCACCGACACGCCCCGCGACCAACTGATCACCAAACTGCGGGCGATCGCCTCTGAACGGGCCAGCGACCGGGTGTTTTTGCGCGCGGATGGCAAAGTGTCTTATGCGCAGGTCATGGAAGTCATGGGCGCGCTCAACGCAGGCGGCTTTTCCAACATCGGTCTGGTGACCGACATCGGTGGCCCGGCGTTGGACGGCAGCGACACGTCGGGTGGCTGAGCGGTGCATACCGGGCATTACATATCAGGTGCCGGGCATCTGGGTCTTATCGGCTGGCTGTTGTTTGGAAGCATCTTCACCTCCGAGCCTGAGCCCGTTGAGATGACCGAGGTCTCGGTGATCTCGGCCGCCGAATATGACGCGCTGGTCGCGGCCCAGCAGCCGCCCGCGTCGGCCACCGAAGTGGCCCAGCCCGCGCCGCCGGAGGTAAGCGAAGAGACCCCCGAAGTGACGGCAGAGCCGGACACGCAGATCGAACAGCCAGAGCCGGTGCAGACCGAAACCCCGCCCGAAGACCTCCCCCCCGAGGTGACGGAACTGGAGTTGCCGCCGCAGACCCAAGTGGATGACACGCCGCCCGAGATGAACGAGCCGGTGGGCGATACCGCCGTGCTGGTGCCCGAAATCGCGCCCGAAGCCCGCCCGCGCGAAGCGCCGCGTGTGGCCCCAGAACCGGTAGAGCAGCCTGACCCCGAACTGCGCCCCGATCTGGACGAGCAGCCCGCCGTAGCACCAGATGCCGAAGCCGAGGCGGAAACCGTCGTGGAAGAGCCGCAAGAGGCCCGCACGCCTGAGGACAGCACGACCGAGATCGTCACCGAAGCCGACAAAGCGCCGGCGGCTTCTGCGCGTCCGCCGGGCCGCCGCCCGACACCGCCGCCGCCTGTCGAGGTGGCCGAGGCACCGGAAGAACCCGCCGAGACGCCAGCGCCCGCCCCGACGCCCGAACCAACGCCCGAGCCTGAGCCAACCCCGGAGCCCGTTGAGGAACCCACGACCTCCAGCTCGACCGAAGATGCCATCGCGGATGCGCTGAGCGAAGTCTTGGGCCAGCCTGAGACAACCGCGCCTGTGCCAAGCGGCCCGCCGCTGTCATCGGGTGAGCGCGAGTCTCTGCGCGTCGCGGTATCGGCCTGCTGGAACATCGGCGCGCTGTCGACCGAAGCGGCGCGTACCACGGTCGTTGTCGGCATGCAGATGAACACCGACGGCACGCCCGTGGCCAGTTCGATCCGCCTGCTGAGTTCCAGCGGTGGCAGCGACACCGCCGCACGTCAGGCCTTTGAAGCCGCGAAACGCGCGGTCATTCGTTGCGGCAGCAGCGGTTACAAACTGCCGCAGGAAAAATACAGCCAATGGCAAGACATCGAGATGACATTCGACCCAATGAGGAGCCGATAACATGCTGACTAGACTTCTGGGACTACTGGCGCTCTGCGCCACGGCGGCCACGTTCACCCTGGCCCCCAATGCGTCGCAGGCCCAACCGCTGCGCATCGTGATCGACGACCCGACGATTGAGCCTTTGCCCTTTGCCGTGCCCAGCTTTCAGCCTGAAAGCGGTGAGGCCGGGCAACTGGCCGTCGATCTGGCGCGCGTCGTCTCAGAAGACCTGACCGGCACGGGCCTTTTCCGCGAAATCCCGGCCAGCGCCTATATCTCGACCGTCAGCGACTTTAACGCGCCGGTGGAATATGCCGACTGGAAAGCGATCAACGCGCAGGCGCTGATCACCGGGGCGGTCAATGTCACCGGCAACAGCGTGAATGTGAAGTTCCGCGTCTACGATGTCTTCTCGGGCGAGGAATTGCTCGACAGCAACGGGCAGGGCGGTCTGCAATTCAGCGGCACCGTCGATGGCTGGCGCCGCATGGCGCATAAGGTGGCCGATGCGGTTTACAGCCGGATCACCGGCGAGGGCGGCTATTTCGACAGCCGTGTTGTCTTTGTTTCCGAAACCGGGCCGAAGGACGACCGCCAGAAGCGTTTGGCGGTAATGGACTACGACGGGGCCAACCTGAAGTACCTGACCGATTCAGGCTCCATCGTGCTTGCCCCGCGATTCTCTCCCAGCGGTGACCGGGTGCTCTACACCAGCTATGAAAGCGGTTTTCCGCGCATCTATGTGCTGGACATCGGCACCGTCCAACGCCGCGCGCTGCAAAGCGCCGAAGGCTCCATGGCCTTTGCGCCACGCTTCTCGCCCAGTGGTCAAACGGTTGTCTATTCGCTGAGCCAAGGCGGCAATACCGACATCTTTTCGATGGATATCAACAGCGGCCAGTCAGTGCGGCTGACCAATACCCCCGCCATTGAGACCGCGCCCAGCTTCTCTCCCGATGGCAGCAGGATCGTCTTTGAGAGCGACCGTTCCGGCAGTCCGCAGCTTTACGTCATGCCCGCCACAGGCGGAGAGGCGACGCGAATTTCCTTTGGCGAAGGGCGTTATGGCACGCCCGTTTGGTCGCCGCGCGGGGATTTGGTGGCTTTCACCAAGCAGAACAAGGGCCGTTTCCACATCGGCGTGATGCGTCTTGATGGCTCCGAAGAGCGCCTGCTGACCGCGTCCTTCCTTGATGAAGGTCCGACTTGGGCGCCCAATGGCCGGGTGATCATGTTCGCCCGCGAAACCCAAGGGGCGGGCGGGTCGTCCTCGCTCTATTCGGTCGATATTTCGGGGCGCAACCTCAAGCCGGTGCGCACGCCCGAAGGCGGCTCTGACCCCTCTTGGTCACCGCTGCAGCAGTAACGTTTTCCAGACCTCCCATACGGGCGCGGGCAATTCCAATGATCTCGCGCCTGTGTTAACACCAGCAACAACAACGCCACCACAGAGAAGGCAGACCCCCATGAAACGCATTTTGACCAGCACGCTTTTGATTTCCGCATTGGCCGTGTCGGCCTGTACAAACCCCGACCGTTTTGGTGCCGATGGCATGGGCGGCGCCGGGGCCAATGCAGGCGCAGGGGTCAACGCCGGCGTGGTGCCGGGCAGCGCGAACGACCCCACCTCCACCGCCTATTTCCAGCAGGCTGTCGGCGACCGGGTGCTGTTCCTCGTGGACCAATCCACGCTGACCGACCAAGGCCGTGCCACGCTCGACGGGCAGGTGGCTTGGCTGCAGACCAATACGGATTATCAAGCCGTGATCGAAGGTCACGCGGATGAGCAGGGCACCCGTGAATACAACATCGCGCTTGGCGGTCGTCGTGCCAATGCCGTGCGCGAGTATATGATTTCCCGCGGTGTTGCGGCATCGCGCCTCAAGACCATCAGCTATGGCAAAGAGCGCCCGATCGAGATCTGCTCGGAAGAGGCCTGCTATGCCAAAAACCGCCGTGCCGTGACCGTTCTGGCCGGTGGCGCACTGACCAGCTAATTGCGGCGCCAGCCCAAGCAATGACCAATCCAAGGAGGCCGATGTGCTGAAGCGATATATCTTCGTGGCGGTGATGGGGCTGATGACCGCCCCCGCCGCGCTTATGGCGCAGGACAACGATCAGACGCTGGCGGACATCCGCCAGCAGTTGACCGTGCTCAGTGTCGAGGTGCAAAAGCTGCGCCGCGAACTTTCGACCACGGGCGGCGGCTCGGTTGAGACCGGCGGCAGCTCTGTGCTTGAGCGTGTCGGCACCATGGAAAGCGAATTGCAACGCCTCACCTCCAAGACCGAGGAGATGGAGAACCGGATCAACCGGATCGTGGCCGATGGCACCAACCGGATCGGGGATCTGGAATACCGTTTGGTCGAGCTTGAAGGCGGCGATCTGGGCGCGCTCGGAGAGACCTCGACCCTCGGCGGAGGGGAGGCTCCAACCGTGGTCGCACCCGCCCCCGAAGCCGACCGCGAGGTGGTTGAGATGACCCCCGGCAGCGGTGGCGCAGCACCTTCAAACGGCATCATCACCCCCATCAACGAGGCAGAGCTGGCGGTCAGCGAAAAGACCGATTTCGAGCGGGCGCAGGGGGCGCTCGCAAACGGTGACTTTCGCAGCGCCGCCGATCTCTTTGCGACCTTCAGTCAGACCTACCCCGGTGGTCCGCTAGCCGCCGAAGCCGAGATGCGCCGCGGCGAAGCGCTGACCGGTTTGGGCGACAACCGCGAAGCGGCTCGTGCCTATCTCGCGGCCTTCAGCACCGATCCCGAAGGGCCAGTGGCCCCCAAGTCGCTGTTTGAGTTGGGGCGCGCGCTTGGCGTGTTGGAGCAAACACAAGAGGCCTGCGTGACCCTCGCGGAGGTTGCCGTGCGTTTCCCGGGCGCCCCGCAGGTGAGCCAAGCCGAAGCGCAGCGCCAGACGCTGGGTTGTTCCTAACCGCTGATGACTGCGCCTGCCGCGACGGCTGATGCAGTGCTGGCCAAGGGGCTGCTGGCGGGGCTGGGCGGTACGCTGCCCCCTCGCCTAGGCGTTGCAGTCTCGGGCGGGGGCGATTCCATGGCTCTGCTGTCGCTGTTGCATGGGCTTTCGGCAGCGGCGGGCACAGATCTTGAAACCGTGACTGTCGACCATGGTCTGCGCCCCGAAGCCGCCGGAGAGGCCGCCTTCGTCGCGCGACGTGCCAGCGCTCTGGGCTTGTCGCATGAAACACTGCGCTGGCGGGGGTGGGACGGGCAAGGCAACCTGCAAAACGCGGCGCGTGAGGCGCGGTATCGGCTGATGGCCGATTGGGCAGAGCGGCGCGGGCTGCCCTGCGTGGCGCTTGGCCATACGGCGGACGATCAGGCCGAAACGGTGCTGATGCGATTGGCCCGCCGGTCGGGGGTGGACGGCCTGTCGGCCATGGCGCCGCGCAGCAAGCGGCACGGCATCATATGGCTGCGCCCGCTGCTTTTTGCCCGACGTGAGGCATTGCGAGGGCATCTGAGGCGCGCGGCCGTTGAGTGGGTCGACGACCCCAGCAACGATGACCCGCGTTTCGCCCGCATTCAAACCCGTCAAAGTCTTGCCGCCCTCGCGCCGCTTGGCATCGACGTAGAGGCCTTGGCCGAGGTGGCGCGCAACATGGCCACCGCCCGGGAGGCGCTGAAAAGCCAGACCGACAGAACGGCAGGCGATATTCTGCGCATGGAGGCGGGCGCACAGGTGATGCAGGCCGAGGGCTTTTTTGCCGCGCCCGAAGAGATCCGCCGCCGCTTGATGATTCATGCGCTTGGGCAGGTCAACGGCGGCACCTACCCCCCGCGCCGCGGCCCCGTGGCGGCCCTGATCGCGGGGTTGGCCGAGGGGCAGGCGGCCACGCTGGGGGGCTGTCAGGCGCTGCTTCGGCGCGGTGAAATCTGGGTCTTTCGGGAATATAACGCGGTGCGCGACCTGCGGGTGCCTGCGGATCAGCTTTGGGACCGGCGCTGGCGTGCGACGCCCCCAGAGGGGCTGCCGCAGGGCGCTGAATTGCGGGCCTTGGGGGCCGAGGGCCTTGCCCAATGCCCCGATTGGCGCCGCCTTGGGCGGCCCCGTGCTATGCTGTTGTCGACCCCGGCGATCTGGGAGGGCGCGCGCCTGCTTGCAGCGCCCCTTGCCGGGCTGGTCGAGAAATGGCATGTCCAGCGCGAAAGCGGCGCGGAATGCAACGAAACCGCGCCATTATCGCATTGAACATGAGCGCATCATGTCTATCTTAGTGTGGTGGTTGCCCGAACGGGCGCCCCTTGGGTCGCGGGACTTGCCCGCGGCCGTGTGAATTTAGGAGAATTCCCTTGGGAAATGTTCGTAACCTCGCCTTCTGGGTTGTCCTGATGTTGCTGGTACTGGCGCTGTTCAACCTGTTCAGCGGGTCCAGCGGGTCGCTGCAAAACAACGAGGTCAGCTATTCCGAATTCGTCACCTCCGTACAGGATGGTGATGTCCGTAATGTGACATTGGATGGCGAGCAGGTTCGGTTCCGCAAGGCGGATGGCGCCGACTACCTGACGATCAAACCCGGCGATGCCGAGCTGACCCAGCTTTTGATCTCCAACGATATTCCGGTCAAAGCGCGTCCGCAGCAACAGTCTGGTTTCCAGACTTTCCTGATGTCGCTTCTGCCCATCGCGCTGCTGATCGGTGTGTGGATCTACTTCATGAACCGCATGCAGGGCGGCGGCAAAGGCGGGGCGATGGGCTTTGGCAAATCCAAGGCCAAGATGCTGACCGAAAAGCAGGGCCGCGTGACCTTTGACGACGTGGCGGGCATCGATGAGGCCAAGGAAGAGCTTGAGGAAATCGTCGAATTCCTGCGCAACCCGCAGAAATTCTCGCGCCTTGGCGGCAAGATCCCCAAAGGCGCGTTGCTGGTGGGCCCTCCGGGCACCGGTAAGACGCTGCTGGCCCGCGCCATCGCGGGTGAGGCGGGCGTGCCCTTCTTCACTATCTCCGGCTCCGACTTTGTCGAGATGTTCGTAGGCGTCGGCGCGTCCCGCGTGCGCGACATGTTCGAACAGGCCAAGAAAAATGCCCCTTGTATCGTCTTCATCGACGAGATCGATGCCGTGGGTCGCCACCGGGGTGCCGGTTATGGCGGCGGCAACGACGAGCGTGAGCAGACCTTGAACCAGCTTCTGGTCGAGATGGACGGTTTTGAGAGCAACGAAGGTGTCATCATCCTCGCCGCGACCAACCGCCGTGACGTGCTTGACCCCGCGCTGCTGCGTCCGGGCCGTTTCGACCGTCAGGTGACCGTGCCGAACCCCGACATCAAAGGTCGCGAGAAGATCCTCTCGGTCCACGCGCGCAAGACCCCACTGGGGCCGGATGTTGACCTGCGCATCATCGCGCGCGGCACGCCGGGCTTTTCGGGCGCGGATTTGGCGAACCTGGTGAATGAGGCCGCTCTGATGGCTGCCCGTGTCGGCCGCCGTTTCGTCACCATGGTCGATTTCGAACAGGCCAAGGACAAGGTGATGATGGGGCCAGAGCGCCGCTCGATGGTGATGACCGCCGAGCAGAAGGAGATGACCGCCTATCATGAAGCCGGTCACGCGCTGGTCGGCATGACGCTGCCGAAATGCGACCCGGTCTACAAAGCCACGATCATCCCGCGCGGCGGCGCGCTTGGCATGGTGATGAGCCTGCCCGAAATCGACCGGCTGAACATGTTCAAGGACGAATGCCACCAGCGTTTGGCCATGGCCATGGCCGGCAAGGCGGCGGAAATCCACAAATACGGCCCCGATTCCGTGTCCAACGGCCCGGCGGGCGACATCCAGCAGGCCAGCGCTCTGGCCCGTGCGATGGTGCTGCAATGGGGCATGTCCGATAAGGTCGGCAACATCGACTATTCCGAAGCCGCGCAGGGCTATCAGGGCAATACCGCTGGGTTCTCCGTCTCGGCCAACACCAAGGAGTTGGTTGAAAAAGAGGTGCAGCAGTTCATCCAAGACGGCTATGACCATGCGATGAAAATCATCTCGGAGAAAGAGGTGGAGTTCGAGCGTCTGGCCCAAGGTCTGCTGGAATATGAGACCCTCACCGGCGATGAGATCAAACGTGTCATGGATGGTCTGCCGCCTGCCGAAGACTCCGATGACGACAACTCCGACGCGGGCAGCGCACCCAGCGTCACCGCGATCCCCAAGGCGAAGGGCAAGAAAACCCCGCCGAAGGATGGCGGAATGGAGCCTGAACCTTCGGTGTGATCCGGCCTGCGACCCTATGAAAAACCCCGCTTCGGCGGGGTTTTTTCGTTTTGGGCTGACCCTTGGGCAATGGGCGGAATTTCCCCTATCGCTTCACAGCCGCCAGCGCGTTAGACAGGGGTGGAATTCCTAACCTGCCGGGGGTCTTATGCGCCGCATCCTTTCTGCCCTTGCCGTTCTCTTTGCGGTTACTGGCGGTCCGGCTTGGGCCGATCCGCTAACCTACGCCGTGGCATTGGGCGGGCGTCAGTTGGGCACGTTGCAGTTCAACGGTCAAAGCCGGAACGCCGCGTTTTTGTTGTCTCTCAACAACGCTCCTTTCGGCATCAAGAACGGCAGCTTCAACGCGGTCACCCAATCTAACGGGAACACGGCCAGCTATCTGGGTGCGAACCGGGGCAGCGAGACGCGCGATATCGCGATTGACCGAACGGCGGGGCGGGTCACTTCGGTTGAAATCACGCCGTCTTCGGAAATGACGGAACTGTCGGATGCCAAAGCGGTGCCGCCCGGCGTTCTTTTCCCGCCTGAGCTTTTCGCCGCCCTTGCCACCGGCAATAGCTGCCCCTCTCCGCTGGCGCTCTACGATGGCCGCCGCGTGGTCCAAGTCGCGACCCAAGAGGTCCGTGAGGAAGGCCCTGCCGTGCATTGCGATATGTCTTACCGCGTTGTCATGGGGCCGGGCTATGTCTCTCCCTTTTATCTAAAATCCTTCGGGATGGCGCTTGTCTATACCGCGGGCACCCTCACCAAGGCCTCATTGAGCGGTGGCGGATTTAAGGTGCATTTGATCCGACAGTGAGCCTAGGGTTCAGCAGTCACCCAAACCACCCCGAAGGACCGCACGATGCCCGAGCTACGCAAGACAGACCATGTCGCCGAAATCACTTGGCTGGGCATGGTCCCTCAGGATCGCGAAAACATCCGCTCGGTCGCGATGGATCAGGCGCGGGCGACCTATGCAGGCTTTGAGGGGGATTTCCACGCCGGGCTGACCCGTCCGGCCTGCGTCCGCGTGCGCAACCTGCATCCTAAGGGCACGGAAATTCGCAATACCCGCCAGTTGTCTATCCTCTCGGCCGAAGAGATGGCGCAGATTGCCGCCGCCATGGACCTGCCTGAGCTTGACCCGACCCTGCTGGGCGCGTCGATTATCCTCAAAGGCATCCCGGACTTTACGCTCGTCCCGCCCGGATCGCGGCTGCAAAACGCCCATGGCGCCACCTTGGTGGTGGATATCGAAAATGGCCCCTGCAATCTGCCCGCGCGTGAGATTGAGGTTGACGCCCCCGGCCATGGCAAGGGCTTCAAACCCGCCGCGCAGGGCAAACGCGGCGTGACCGCTTGGGTCGAGCGGGAAGGGCCGCTGGCCGTGGGCGACAGGTTGACGCTTTTCGTGCCGAACCAGCCCGTCTGGCCGCACCTCGGCTGACCGCGCGCCGTTTCGCGATGCTTGAGTGTCGGAAACACGGCCCCCCGTCGGGGCCTTGTCGCGCTATGGCTAAGGAATAAAAATCGCCACTAACGGCAACAGGGGATTCTCATGGCTTTCAAAACCGACATTCAAATCGCCCGCGAAGCGGCGAAACGCCCTATCCAAGAGATCGGCGAAAAGCTGGGCATCTCCAGCGACGACCTGCTGCCCTATGGCCATGACAAGGCAAAGGTAAGCCAGACGTTCATCGATTCCGTCCAAGACCGGCCGAACGGCAAGTTGATCCTCGTCACCGCGATCAACCCCACGCCAGCGGGAGAGGGCAAAACCACCACCACTGTTGGGCTCGGCGATGGATTGAACCGGATCGGCAAAAAGGCGGCGGTCTGCATCCGCGAAGCCTCCCTCGGGCCGAACTTTGGGATGAAGGGCGGGGCAGCAGGCGGCGGCTATGCCCAGATCGTGCCGATGGAAGAGATGAACCTCCATTTCACCGGCGACTTTCATGCCATCACCAGCGCTCACAACCTGCTGGCGGCGATGATCGACAATCACATCTACTGGGGGAACGAGCTTGAGATCGACACCCGCCGCGTCGTTTGGCGGCGCGTGGTCGACATGAACGACCGCGCCCTGCGCCAGATCACCGCATCCTTGGGCGGCGTGCCCAACGGTTTCCCGCGCGAGACGGGGTTCGACATCACCGTCGCTTCCGAGGTCATGGCGATCCTCTGCCTGTCCAAGAACCTCAGCGATCTGCAAGAGCGCCTCGGCGCGATGATCGTGGCCTACCGCCGCGACCGCAGCCCGGTCTATGCCCGCGACATCAAGGCGGATGGGGCCATGACTGTGCTCTTGAAAGACGCAATGCAACCCAACCTCGTCCAAACGCTGGAGAATAACCCGGCCTTCGTGCATGGCGGCCCATTTGCCAATATCGCGCACGGCTGTAACTCGGTCATTGCCACGACCACAGCGCTGAAACTGGCGGATTACGTGGTGACAGAGGCGGGCTTTGGTGCCGATCTCGGGGCCGAAAAATTCATGAACATCAAGTGCCGCAAGGCGGGGCTCGCGCCATCGGTGGTCGTGGTTGTGGCCACGGTGCGGGCGATGAAGATGAACGGCGGCGTGGCGAAAGCGGATCTCGGGACGGAAAATGTAGAGGCGGTGCAAAAAGGCTGCGCCAACCTTGGCCGCCATATCGAGAACGTAAAATCCTTTGGCGTGCCCGTGGTCGTGGCGATCAACCATTTCGTCACCGACACCGACGCCGAAGTGGCCACGGTCAAAGACTATGTCGCGGCCCAAGGGGCCGAGGCGATCCTGTCGCGCCATTGGGAGTTGGGTTCCGAAGGCTCTGCCGATCTTGCCACCCGCGTGGCCGAGATTGCCGATGGTGATCACGCGAACTTTGCCCCGCTCTATGCCGACGAGATGCCGCTTTTCGAAAAGATCGAGACCATCGCTAAACGCATCTACCGCGCCGACGAGGTGCTGGCCGATCAGAAGGTGCGCAATCAGTTGAAAGACTGGGAGGCACAGGGCTATGGCGACCTGCCAGTCTGCATGGCCAAGACCCAATACAGCTTCTCGACCGACCCCGATCTGCGCGGCGCGCCCACAGGCTTCGGCGTGCCCATCCGCGAGGTTCGGCTCTCGGCGGGGGCCGGGTTCGTTGTCGTGATTTGCGGAGAGATCATGACCATGCCGGGCCTGCCTCGGGTGCCATCTGCGGAGGCAATCAAGCTCAACGCCGATGGCGATGTGGAGGGATTGTTCTAAGGCGGGTTGCAATGACCCGCCGTCGCGGTGATGTAGGGCGTGTTCAACCTGCAGCGAGCGAAAGTGAGACGGATATGGCAGCGACAATCATCGACGGCAAAGCCTTTGCAGCAACGGTGCGTGACAAGGTGGCGGGCCATGTCGCCCGGCTGACGACGGATCACGGCATCACGCCGGGCCTTGCCGTGGTGCTGGTGGGGGAAGACCCGGCAAGCCAGGTCTACGTCCGCTCCAAGGGCAAAATGACCCGCGAGGTCGGCATGAAATCGGTCGAACACAAGCTGCCCGCGACTGTGGATCAAGACGACCTGCTCAAGCTGATCGACGCGCTGAACAACGACCCCGAGATACACGGCATTCTCGTACAGCTTCCGCTTCCGGATCATCTTGATGAAGCCCGCGTGGTCAATGCCGTCTCGCCCGCCAAGGACGTGGACGGTTTCCACATCTCCAACGTCGGGCTGCTGGGCACGGGGCAGAAAAGCATGGTGCCCTGCACCCCGCTTGGCTGCCTAATGATGCTGCGGGACCACCATGGGGATCTGTCGGGGATGAACGCGGTGGTTATCGGCCGCTCAAACATCGTGGGTAAACCGATGGCGCAGTTGCTCTTGAAGGATAGCTGCACCGTGACCATCGCGCACAGCCGCACCCGCGACTTGCCAGAGGTGGTGCGCCGCGCCGATATCGTCGTCGCCGCCGTGGGGCGCCCCGAAATGGTGCCGGGCGATTGGATCAAAGAGGGCGCCACGGTGATCGACGTGGGCATCAACCGGATTGAGACTGGCGAGAAAACCAAACTGGTCGGCGACGTGGATTTCGACAGTGCCAGCCAACGCGCCGGGGCCATCACCCCCGTGCCGGGCGGCGTCGGGCCAATGACCATCGCTTGCCTGCTGGCCAATACGGTCACCGCCTGCTGCCGCGCCAACGGGTTGGAAGAACCCGAAGGGCTGACCGCCTAAGCGGCAGGCACAGGCACGATGGTGCCCTGCAGGATGGCGATGAGCTTGGCCGCGCCATCCGTTTCCGCATGCACCTCTGCGGTCACCACGCAAAGCCGCCGGCCCGGTTTCACCACCCGGCCCGTGGCAATCAGCCGGTCCCCACGGGCGGGGGCCAGCAGGTTGATCTTGATCTCAGACGTGACGACATCAACCTCCGGCGGCAGCATGCTCAACGCTGCATAACCAGCCGCGGAATCGCCGATGGAAAATGTCAGTCCCGCATGGCCAAAACCCTGCTGCTGCATCGCGCCGGGCAGGACCGGTGCCGTGACCCGGACCAAACCGGGCTGCACGTCGATAATCTCCGCCCCCAAGGTTTGCATCATGGTCTGCTTGGCAAAGCTCTCCCGCACCCGGCGTTCAATCTGGTCCATCATCGCGCCTTTCCGGGCATGGGGATCGCCACTGGTTGCGCGCCTGTCAGCACCGCGCAGGCTTCCGGCCCCATCAAATCACAAAGCACCCGCGACTGGCTGCGCAGCCCGCCGGTATAGGTGCCATATGCAGGCAGGATCAGCCGCTTGCTGTCAAACAGAAAGGCCGGACGCGAGATGCTGCGGCCCCGCGCACGGATCGATGCCTTAGGATGATAATGCCCCGACACCTCGCCCCGGCCCTCGCTCGCGGCGATATGCCGAAAGGTCAGCGGGCCGAGCGCTATCTCTCCCAAATGCGTGCCGCCCAAGCCTACGGGGCCGGGATCATGATTGCCCTCAATCCAATCCCACCGCCGTCCGGCTTGGAGGCCCAGTATCCACAACCGTTCTTCCTCCGGCAGCGCCTGCGCCGCGCCAAGGTCGTCGAAACTATCGCCAAGGCAGATCACATGCCGCGCCTGCGTAAAGGACAGATCCGCTGCCAGACGGTTCAACGTATCGCGGGTCTCATAAGGCGGCAATGCCGACCCGCCGCGCCGCGCGATCCTTTCCGACTTGCCCAAATGAAGGTCGCTCACACAAAGCAAATCTCTTTCGCGCCACCAAAGCGCGCCAGAACCAAGCGCAGTCAGCCCCGCCCCGGCGAATGAAAACTTAAGTCCGTTCATCCTTTGTTCATCGGAGATCGCTGCTGATTTGGCAAGGGGTCAAACGCGATTGTCAGAAGACCGGAAACGGCAGCGCAGTGGTATTTAAGAAAGGATGAAAGGTAGAAAACGCGCCCCGCAGCCGGGCGTTAACCTGACCGGAGACGCGCCTTCATCCTTTGCGGTCATCGGCTCCTCAGCCTGTACCGCGGGATCAACATGCGCGGCGTGGGTTAAAGAACTCTTAATATCTTCATCCTTTTTTAAATACCTTGCAGACCCTTTCCGCCCGCGAAACCTCGGTGTTCAACGCCTATCTCGCCAAGGCGGCTGATCCGAGGACGGCGGGGTGAGCTGCGCGAGGCCGGAGGCTTCCATCAGTCGTTCGGCTTCTTCCGCCAGCATGCGTTCCTGTCCAGCGCCTTCGACAGGCACACGGCCCATTTCCAGAAACAGCGGTGCAGCGAGCGGGCTTACGCGGGTCAGTTTGCGGTGGGTGATGCGCCCGGCGATGCGGTCCAGCATCTCTTCG
>VMHT01057381.1_pt1 | contig 17854 bp, 18 predicted proteins | sample 4693611 | NCBI WGS metagenome assembly VMHT01 (sample SAMN12280063, study PRJNA550983) | marine metagenome | isolation source: seawater sampled from same location over 5 years 0.02-0.2 micron viral filtrate | place: USA: collected off the coast of southern California halfway between the port... ...
CGTTCGTGAGAACATTTCGATGGCGAAATATGTTTTTACAGATTTCAGGGAAAGTTCTAAAGCCGGATCGCGATTTCTGTTCATCAACCAAGTATTGAAGTTAGTAATGAGTTATCCAACAATCTTGATGATGCTTTTCTTCATCTCTATGGATCCAATTTTATTCTTAAGTTCAACCTTATTCAGTATTCTAATATGGTCTAGTTTCCCGGTACTTTTCTATGCGAAAAGATATAATTTATCGGAATCTTTTTGGGCGTATTCATATAGTATTCTTTATACCTTTGGGTTATTTTGGATCACTCCATACGCCATTGCCACTGCAAGCAAAAGAGGATGGCTTACCCGTGGATAATCATAGAAGATTTGTATTAAAATAGAAAAAGGGAAGTTTTTAGCTTCCCTTTTTTATTGTATGTAAAAAGATAAATTCCGAAAACCGAATACTGAATTTCTATATTCCAGGAAATATCTTAAAATCTCAAAATTGATCTTTTAAGCTTCTTCTGATTTTTTGATCTGATCAATTTGCTTTAAAACCTCATTTGCTTCATACATTTTTTCATCACTTTTACTACGATTAGTAGTGGAGAGTTGATGAGCTTCTTCCAGAAGTTTTTTGTATTTCAATTCCAGTTTTTCAACTTCTGACTTTTTCTTGAATAATCCGAACATTTTCTTTTTTATATAAATATAGAACAAACATCGCTTTACATCGATAAACTATCGTTAATTAACCATTGTTATATTTATCTATACACTAGAGAAATTTCAGAATTATATGATATTTTTCTAAATGCGAAGATGAAGGTTTCCTAATAAATTTAGCTTTGTTTTCGATTATCACTTTAGCAGAATTCCCCTAACAGCTAACTCTTGTTAGTTTTGTTTAATGCTGAAAAATTTGAACTCATAAAAAATAAAATTTATGTTTTGTTTTTCTTAAAACCCCTTTTAGGCCTTAATATCTTTCTATATTTATTTTTTTAAAAAAGAGAAACAATAAGCCTTTATGCAGATAATTAATGCCCATCAAAATAATCTCAAAAATATTGATTTAAGTATTCCTGAAAATCAATTGATTGTAGTAACGGGTCTATCGGGCTCGGGGAAATCATCCCTGGCAATGGGTGTTATCGCCAATGAAGGTTACCGTTATTTTTTAGAGAGTCTCCCTGCTTACAACCAACAAAACAGTCAGTTAATCCCTACCGCCGAAGTAGATGATATAAAAAACCTTCCCCCGGTAATTAAGGTGGAACAATCTAAACGCTTCCAGTCTATTAATACTACTTTTGGAACGCTCTCTGAGCTTGCTTCTGTATTCAGAATAATATTTGCTCGCTATTCGGCTGCTGAAACTATGAGTAAGTCGCTATTTTCTTTTAATCACCCTAGAGGAGCCTGCGGGGTATGTCGTGGGATTGGAGAAGCAGAATATATTGACCTTGACAAATTAGTGGGAGATGAAAATAAGACGCTTAGAGAAGGTGCCATTACCACTACCCTGCCCAATGGCTATATCGTCTATTCCCAGATAACAGTAGAGGAATTAAATAAAGTGTGTAAGGCGCACGGCTTTAATGTAGATATACCCTGGAAGGAACTCACAGCAGAGCAACAAGATGTGGTTTTAAACGGCAGTGATCGTCTCAAAGTATTTTTTGGCAAGCACGGCCTGGAGTCCAGGCTTAGATGGAAAGGAATTAAAGCCAAGCCTCGTGAAGAAGGATACTATAAAGGAATGCTTCCTATTATGCAGGATATTTTAAGGCGTGATAGAAATCCCAATATCTTAAAATTTGCCAGCTCCAAAATTTGCCCTAGTTGTAAAGGTGCGCGCATTAAAGCAGAACATTTAAAATATAAGTGGAAAGGACTCAATTTTCAAGACTGGATGGAGCTTTCCTTAAGCGAATTATACGAAAAACTGAAATCTCAGCAATTCACAGCTGGAGAACAAGTTTTGGTAGATAAGATCTGCACTCAATTATATGACCTGATTAGGCTGGGTATGGAAGAATACCGGCTAAGCACTCCAAGTATGGATATTTCCTCTGGCGATGGGCAAAGAATCAAACTGATTAACCAGGTAAATAGTAAGCTGCAAGGTATTTTATATGTATTCGATGAACCTTCCATCGGTTTGTCTAAAGATTATCAAAAATATTTGCTTCATATTCTAAACCGACTCATTCGCCGGGGAAATACGGTTATGGTGGTGGAGCACGATTTAGATTTTATTAAATCTGCAGACTGGATAGTAGAATTAGGCCCGGAAGCAGGGATACATGGGGGCGAAGTGGTTTTTAACGGCCCCATCAATAATTTTCTAAAGTCAAAAGACCTAAGCAGCCCGACTTTAGCGGCATTGAAGGAAGCAAAGAATAACAAAACACCTAAAAACCAACCTAAAAAAGTATCGGCTGAATCCTTTCAACCTCAAAAAATGGAACTGACAGCGGTGAGCCGCAAAACTCCTCAAATTATTGAAAACATTACCCAATTTTGTGAAAATGAAGATCTAAATCTTCTTAACGTAAACGATCAACCTATAGGTAAAACGCCCCGAAGCAATCCGGCAACTTATACAGGCTTAGCAGATAAAATAAGGGATTTACTCGCAAAAACTCCTGAAGCGAAAACATCGAATTTATCCAAAGGAGCCTTTTCATTTAATAACAAAACCGGTAGATGTGAAGCCTGTGAAGGGGCCGGCGTGATCACCCTCTCCATGAGTGCACTCGGCAGTATCAACCAGGTTTGTCCTACCTGTAATGGCAAACGTTTTAAGCCGGAAGTACTTCGTGTTCATTGGAATGAAAAGAATATTGCAGATCTCTATAATCTTAGTATTGAAGAAGCTTATGATTTCTTTTCCGAAGAAAAGAAAATCAAAGAAATTCTGTCTTTAATGCTGCAATTAGGACTTGGCTATATCAAACTGGGACAGCCCTCCAATACCTTATCGGGTGGCGAGGCGCAGCGTATTAAACTTACTAAACATTTCGCCAAAAAATCAAAAAAGACGTTCCTTCTACTTGAAGAACCCAGTATAGGATTGCATCAACAAAATGTGAGACAGTTGCTAGAAGCATTGCACCAACTCAAACAACAAACTGCGGGCATTATCTGTTTTGAAAACCATTCACTTTTTCAATCTCAATGTGATGCCTTAGTGGACAATGCGCTGGAAGTTCAACCTATTGAAGTGAAAGAAGAACCCGTACAACAAAGAGATAAAATTTCCATTCAAGGTGCTCGTACGCATTCTCTAAAAGATCTCAACTTAGATCTACCCAAACGTCAGTTAACGGTAGTCACTGGAATTTCCGGTTCCGGGAAATCTTCATTGGTAATTGATACATTGCACGGTTTCGGGCTACAGGAAATGACCAAACAGTTTTCAAGTTATCAGCAATCTAGAGTAGGTGTAAATTTTCAGTTCGATGTTAATCATATTGAAGGGCTTACCCCTACTATTTGCATTACCCGAAAGCAAAAGAACTATTCTCAGCGTTCAGATATTGCAAAACAAACGGGAATTGATAAAATTTTGCGCTTTGCTTTTTCCAGAAAGGCGCAGTACGAAGGACAGGAATTATCGGCCAGTCATTTTTCAAACAATCACGAATTAGGAAAATGTGCGGTTTGTGAAGGCCTTGGTCAGGAACTACTTCCCGATCTCAACAAACTTGTATTGGATGAAAATAAAAGCATTGCTAACGGACTTTTTGCACATAATAAAGTAATAGGATATTACGGCGACCCGGTAGGAAAGCATATGGCGATCTTAAAAAAAGTTGGTGAAGAACATGGATTCACTTTGGAAACCCCTTTTAAAGAGCTGAACAATTCTCAAAAAGAAATTTTGCTGAACGGAGCAGGTGAAAAAGTATGGAAAGCCAATTGGCTTTATAAAACTAAGACGAGGGAAGGTACTCAAGCCTTAAGCATGAAGTGGGAAGGGATTTATCACTATTTACAAGACGAATATTTCAAGACCCGGAAAAATAAAAATATAAGTCAGCTAACGGCTCTTTTTTCTCATAGAGAATGTAGCCATTGTGAGGGAAGTGGATTGAAGCCGGAACGATTGGTTTTTAAAATAGCGGGGAAATCTATTCACGAAATTAAATCAATGGATTTTAAAGCGCTTGGCATATGGCTGGAAGAAAATACTACCAAAAAAGATGTAGATGACAAACTACTAGCAAAGATTGAACCTCATCTAATCAACACTATTGTTAGAGCGAAGCAATTACACATTGATTACCTGCAACTAAATCGAAAATCTCCCACACTTTCAGGTGGAGAAAATCAAAGGGTAGAGCTTATCAAACAATTAAATAGTCCGCTTAAAGGCATCACCTATTTGCTAGATGAACCTTCAGCAGGTTTATCTAATGATAACATTCCCGACCTGATTCAAATCCTAAAAGAACTTATTGAAAAAGGAAATACTGTTGTGGTTATTGAACACAATAAGGCCATTATACATGAAGCTGACCATATAGTACAGATTGGTCCTAAAGCCGGTAATTTAGGTGGCTATATCACTTACGAAGGCAGCACTGAAGGTTTATTGCAACAAGCCGATTGCCACCCATTTTTGAAAGCACCCACCCAAGCGGTAAAACTTAAAGAAGGTAAACAGCACATTACAATTAGTAAGCTAGCCAGGCATACTTTGGTAAGAGATTCATTATCGCTGCCTATTGGCGGCATTACTGCACTAACAGGAAAATCTGGTATCGGGAAAACCACTCTTGTGAAAGACATACTCATGCCCAGCATTGAGACCGAACAGCCGGCGAATTGTAAAAGCATAGATTTCCCAAAAAATTATGCAGGCGTGCATTATTTTGAGCCGAAAAAACTAAATACGCACGCGGCTACTTTATTGATTTCCTACCTGGATATCTTAAAGGAAGTCAGCAAAATCTTTTCAGCTGAAACCGGCCTAAAAGCCAAAGATTTCTCCTATAAAACTAAGAGCAGTCAGTGCCCAAACTGCAAAGGAAAAGGCTATGTGGAGACCAGTCTTGATGTTGCAGCCAATGCTGTTGAAAAATGTGAAGTTTGTAAAGGGCAACGCTATCAGGCGCATATATTGGCTCATTTTGTTGAAAAGAAAAATATAGCAGAAGTACTTGCCCTAAATATCATAGAATTAAAAGAATGGCTGAATAAGCTTACTGTAAATCCTAAAACCCAGGAATTCCTGGATCGGTTAGAGGAAATCGGTTTGGCGCATCTTAGATTAGACCAGCCGGTGCAATCACTTTCTTCCGGGGAGAAACAACGATTATTATTGTTGAATTGGCTGCAGGACAAAGCTAAAAATGTACTTTATATTTTAGATGAACCCAGCACAGGATTGCATTATGCCGATATAGATCTTTTATATGCTATACTTAAAAAACTGGGCACAGCCAATGATATTCTCATTATTGATCATAACCCATATTTGCTGGATAAGATTGGAGTTGGCGTAGTTTTGGAATAAATATTATTTAATCAAGAAAGATTTTCACGCTGGTCTTTTAATTCTTCCAATTATGGCCAGCATTATCCCTACTCCGCCTGCAGCACCATACCAGAAATCGTAAGCGTCGGTTTCTAAATAATATCTCGATACAAATGTAAAAAGCAGTATCGCGATTCCTATCATTCTAATTTTATTCATCGAATTTTAAGTTGGTATTAATCTATTCAATTTTTGGTTTTACTTCTGACCGATTATCGTAAGAATCATCGCTACAATAATTAAGATATTTGAAATAATATTCATTATTGAAGCTTTTTCGGGTTTATCAAAATTCAGATGAAAAATATTCCAAATTAAGAGCCCTATACCAGCAAATAAAACAATATAAGCTAAAACCTTTATTCCCATATTTATACCTTAATTTTTATTTTGCTTCTTATTTACTGATTTTCAAACCACCGGTTAATAGCAAACCAATTCCAAGTCCTACCAGTGTAGCTGCAGCCATCCTTACTATCTCCCAATCCATAAAAAGTAATACAATAATTCCAATTACGAATATTACTAAGCCAATGATCCTTACTTTATTCATAGCTTCTTCTTCTGATAAATTTATCTGTTATATCTGATTAAGCTTTAGATAATGATTTCGGCCGAAGGTTATTGGAAACAGAATATATATTAAAATACACGTTGAAAATGTGATCATTATAGCATCCGGGATATCAAAATAGGTGGATAAAATAAGTAGGCTTATTTGGATAATAATTAATAACGGCAGAATCCACTTATTTTTACTAAAACCAGTTAATTCAATTTTTGTATCCTCATTCTCTTTAATTTCAAAATCATTCACTTGGCTCCCGCACCAGTCAATTTTGGCTCTAAGTTTATAATTGCCCGGTTTCAGGTCAAATTCCTTTGATTCGCCATTTTTTATTGCACCGATTTTCTTCCCATCAAGATATAATCCGATGGCTCTTGCTCTATTAGCCCATTCAGACCTTCTATTTACTATTAATTTGCTCATTGATAATTTTAAGTACTTTAATTTAATAAAGTTTCTAATTTTTCTTTTAAGTCAATAAAAGTTTTACCTTCTTTAGAAGCTGAGGCATATCGTCCAATAATTTTCCCATTTCTATCTATTAAAATATATGCCGGTATGGGTTTAATGTCAAATTGATATCCTATTGATTCCTTAGAATCGATGTTTTTGAAACCTACGAATGTGTGATCCCAATTATTTAGATCATACTTTTTTACACCTTTTTTCCAGTCATCTTCAGTTTCATCAAAAGATACAAAAAGTACTTCCAGGCCCTTATCAGAATATTCATTAATGAGTGACTTTACTTCTGGAAATTTGGCAATACAGGGCTTACACCAGTCTGCCCAGAAATCAATAAGTAAGTATTTACCTTTAAAAGAATCAAGTGATAATTTATTTCCTGAAATATCAACTACATTAAAATCTGGAGCAGCATCATCTACCTTTGCAATCATCTTTTTCAAAAAGCTATGAATTTTTTTACCATCAATTGATTGTTTATTATTAGCTGAAAACGAGCTAAAAATTTTTTGTACAGAATCTATAGGAATACTTCTTTGATAGAAATTAAGAAAATATGGACTTAAGCTGGATTCCGGGTTTTCTATGGCGTAATTCAATTCTATCTTTTGAATTTTTTCATTCCCTGCAATGAGTAAATCATTTGAGTTTGCTGATTTATTATTAGAAATACTATCGAGTTTCAGGCGTATCGGTTTCGTTTTACTTTTAACTTTCTCGAATTCTTTTTGCGAGTTTGAACCTACTATTTTAATTTCTTTAAAATTATCTTCTTCTACCTGTACCTCTATATTTCCAGGTTCAATAAAGAAATACCCAAGATTAGGATCTTCCATTCCTCCAGATTTTATATTGCCAGTTAGAAGAACTTTCTGTACTCCTTCTAATTTCCCACTAGCTTGAAATTTATTATTTTCTATTTCCAAAGTGTCATTTATATATTTCCCGTCAATATCAATATAGCTTAAAACAAGTTCGTCAGTGTTTTGACCTGAAAATTCGCCATTTAGCTTGAAATTTTGAGAAAAGCTAATTATTGGAATAAGAAGAAATAGAATTAAATTGGATGCTTTCATAAAATTTGGATTTTGTAGGTTTCAAACAGACTTTACAATTTACATCACCTATAACTTGAGATGGAGTCCGATGTGAAATGAATTTAATAAAAAAAGCTTATTAAACTTAAAATCACAGGTCAAAAAATTATTTATATTAAGCGATTAACGTTAAAAAAATTGATATACAACAACCACTTTCAGGTTTATGCTTTTCAATCCCGTTCCTAAAATTCATTTTCCTCGTTACCTAAAGCTATTTTATTTAAACTTCTTGCATTCTCCATAATTTCTGAAGGATAAGCGTATAACTCTAAGATCTGTATAGCATTTCCGCTCTTTGGTTTTCCAGGTTTTATTTTATGATCAAAAAACAAGCGTTCATTCTCTATAGTTTCTGAAAAATGGTATAGATCGAAATTTCTGTTTCTTAGCAGATCTGTAAGTTCAAGATCGTGAGTAGAAACCATCACTATATGTTTTTTCATATTTAAATAGGAAAGGATAGATTTTCCGGCGGCAATTCTTTCAACCGTATTTGTGCCTTTAAAAAGTTCATCTAAAATAAAAAGACAATTATCTTCCTTTTCAGAGATATCGATCAATTCTTTAATGCGAACAACTTCCTCTAAATAATAACTTGTTTTAGTTAGTAAATCATCTGAAACTCTAATAGAAGAAAATATTTTGAAAAAGGGAGCTTCAAATTTTGATGCAAAACAGATATTTAAAGTCTGCCCAACTAATGCATTAATACTAAAAGTTCTAATAAATGTAGTTTTGCCAGACATATTAGAGCCGGTTAGAAGTAAACTGCTATTATCTAACATTAATTCGTTGGGAACGCATTGCTCTATTAAGGGATGATAAATCCCGTTTGCGTTAACTCGCTTTTCGTCTAAAAATTTAGGCTTACAGGAAGTAATATCATCTGCTCGTAACGACGCGCAGGATACAGCCGAATCAATTTCCCCAATAAAGATGAAAAGTTTTTTAATTTCAGCTCTATTATTTTTTAAGCTTTTCTGAAAATTATAAAAAAGAATAGGTTCTAAATTGAAAGTTATTTTAATCATTTCTGATATAAACCAGAAGAAAAGAGTGTACTCATTATCTAATTTTTTCTCCCATTCAATAAATCTGATTTTTGATAAAATAGGCTTTGCACTCTTTAAAAAATCCAGGTCTGGAAAAAATGAACTGATTTCTTTTAAAGTACTTAGTTTTTTGGCCACAACATAACTTGCAGCCAACTGCGAAACTCCATTTAAGTAATACTGAACAGAGGATTTATTTTTATAATGAAATACAAGATTGATAAAAAAGATTGGGACAAGAGTTAAAAACCAGGTGGGATCTAAAAAGCCTAATATAATAGACATTAGTGCACCAGTTGAGAGAAAATAGAATAGCCAGATATTCCCCGGTTTTTCTGACTCTGTAGAGCGAAAGATTTCCTCTAAAAAATACCCTTTATCAGATGCAATTTTTGAAAGTTCAAGCTGAGTTTGAATTCTAAGTTTCTTATTAGAACTAAAAAGTTCAGTCAGTTCTTCAAATTGCTTTAATTCAGAAATTGGTTTTATTGTTCTTAATTTGTAGTAAAGATATTGCTGGCCAATTTTAGAGGTTGTTCTATCAATAAATTTAAAAACCTCATTTAGGTCTAAATCATTCCAGGTGTTGTCAGATATTTTCTGATGAACTTTCTCAGAAGATCCATGATTTTCAAAAAACTTATTGATCAACTCAAAATTGAAATAAGATTCTGTCTTAGGCTTTCCCCAATTTTCTTTTAAAATCCTTCTTTTTCTTTTAGACTTACGTTTTTTAATCTGAATATCAACAAGATAAACCACAATTAACACTAAGAACAGGCCTAGAATCCAATTCATATAAGTTTCTTATTCTTCATTATTGATTTAGGGTAACTTGTTATACAATCCATTCAACACTTTTTCAGAATTAGCATGAGTTAGCCTAGACTAAGTTAAATTTAGCTAATTTTTATTCTTCAGCGATGGTAGAGTGAAGTAGTTGCAACTTCCATCCCTCTTCCGTGAGAATTGCCGTGGCGCTTTCCAGCCAATTTAGCTCCCTCACAACTTCTTCTCCCGATTTAAATTCGGCTTTGTTATGATAAGCCACCCAGGCCATTTTTCCTTCAATTTTTATTTCTATAAAATCAAAAGAATTAAATCTTATTACGTTTTTTTCTTGTTTACTGGCACGATCTAAATAATTTCTCATCTTATCCATATCCCAAACCTCCCCGGTCTCCAGCAGGAGAAAATCCTGGGTGCAATAGGTGTCTAGTGACTGCGGATCCAAATCAGAAAATATCTTTTGAAAGGAGTTTGTAATAAGTTCTTTGATCTGATCTTCTTTCTTCATTTCTGAATTTTGGCTCATCACCGTTATTCCTATAAACATTATTAAAAGCTGAAATATTCTCTTCATAACTATAGTTTAAATTAAGAACCGTGCTTTCAAATTTATGAAACTAGAATAGTTATTTACTTCTCCATCATCAATTTAATTTGTAAACAAAACTTTACATTTTAATTATTTTGCTATATTTGTAAAGTAAACATTACATAAAGTAAAACTTTAATTACATTAAAATGAAAAAAGAACGAAAAAAGAATCTTTACACTCTTGCCGTATGGACCTGGAGTTGGGTGGCTACAATGGCACTTGCCACCTCCGGGCCGAAATATATTTGGGACGATCACACCGTTTTAACGGTTTTGGCAATTTCAGTGAATTTTGTTCACGGTATCCTTATGATTTTTGCTAACAGGAAATTTTTTAATAATCTAGATGAGTTGCAACGTAAAATTCATTTAGAATCCCTGGCTTTAACCCTGGGTTTAGCAATTGTGGTGGGACTATCGTATTCCCTTCTGGATGTTACCAACCTTATTAATTACGATGCAGAAATAAGCAATCTTGTGATATTTATAGGATTAACTTATTTAGTTTTAGTCACCATAAATTCCAGAAGGTACACATGAAAAATAAGTTAAAAGTGCTTCGGTCTGAGCATAGCTATACACAGGAAGATTTAGCAGAATTTATTGGAGTTTCGCGCCAAACTATTAATGCCATAGAGAAAGGAAAATTTGATCCTAGTTTACCCACAGCATTTAGGATTTCCAGGCTCTTTAAGCTACCAATTGAAGCTATCTTTACGTTTGAAGAAACTTAAATTGGTAGGTGTAAACTAATTTTATAAATCTGCCTATTCAGTTTTAGTTATTACTTTCCAATACAGAAATCGTCTTTCCAGGAATTACCTACACTTCCTGTATTTTGAGGTACAATCTAGGTACACACCTATTTCTAACATGTTAGAAAAAGTCAAAAAATGTTAGCAAATATTTAGTCTTTTTTTAATTTAAATTGTTATTAACATGTATTATTATCTGAAATGTTTAAAATTATGCATTTTGTGAAATCTAGTATTATCTATTTTTATGAAGGTGCTTTTTTTAAAAAAGCTTTCAAAGTGTTCTTTTCAAATTCCAATTTCTTTCAATTCTAGGGCATCTCGATTATCTCCATTGCCTTTTCCAGATAAAGATCTTTATTATAATTTTTGGCACTTTCTTGAATTTCATGATCCAATTGCAAGCCATTACGTTGCACTTCCCTTCCGTCTGGATAAAATGCGGTCATTTTAGTAAAATCTATGGATGTACTATCCATTAACCTTATTTTATTTCTGTTGAGGACAGCACCTCCGGTTTGTTCTCCAACCGTAATAACATTAGGAGCGGCTTGTATCGCCATTCCTATCCATTCTGCTTTACTTAAAGTAGATCTATCCACAAGTAGAACTACTTTTCCTTTATAATAATTTTTATTCCGCTTTCCAGCAGCAAAAGGGTTCATAATCCACCTTAGTGGTGATTTATAATCAGGCTCCCCATACGCCGGAAATTCTGGAGCAAGTGCTTTTACGAATTTCTTTCGACACGGATACAAATACTTTGGAAGCGTTCCTGTTGAAATGTTCTTTGGATAATTTCGCAAATCTATAATAATTCCTTTTGTTTCATTAAATTTCTCGAAGGCGGCATCTAACTCATCTTTTGTAATTTCATAGAGATTAATATAACCAATATGTCCACTCAACATTTTCCAGTTTTCTGTCTTTTCAGGATGCTTTCTTCTATACTTTTCATAGGAATTTTTCAATATATTTAAAGGAATATATTGCTCCACCTTATCACCATTATTTTTTAAAACACCTACTTTAATGGAATCTTTATCAGATGCCAGTAAATAGCTATTCTGAATTTCATTTTTCAGGTAGTTTTTATTGGAAACGCTAATAACCTGGGAAAATTTATTGGTGTAATACTTTCCCAGTTTCACGCCTTCTACGTAATGGATTATATCACCAACAGAAATTTTATTCCTCTTTATTGAATCTTCATTAAAGATCCTGGTGACTACCAGGGAATCATTGATTAATCTCCCGCCGAAGTTTGGAAAATGAGTAAGCGAGTTTAGTGTATGACTTGGGTAGTAATTTGCGTGGGAATCGTTTAGTTTACTGAAAATTTTCTCTTTGGCAAATTCAAATGCCTCTGGACCGTCCTTACTAAATTCCGGGATCATTTCAGATAACACTTGATTCCAGGGCGTTTCGGTAAGGTCAATATTAACGTTCCAGTATTTCATGGCATTCCAGAAGTGAGCCAAAAAAAGTAGCCGGTGAGCTTTGTTGGTTGTCTCAAAATCCTCCAGTGGTTTATCATTCTCAAATTCGACAAAGCTGGCCAAACTGTGAACCGATGCATAATGATCTTTATAGTTTTTATTGAATTGAACTTTCTCTAGAAGTGCCTGTAAATCTTTACTAAAATCTGACTTTGCTATCCAATCAAAGTCAGCATTTTTACTAAAGAGTTTATCTCTCTTTTTCCAATTCTTTTTCGGGTTTAGTTTTTTTGAATCAAAGCTTTCTACCCAGTCAAGAAGTTGTGAATTAAATTCTTTGCGACTATCTGTCCTTTTCAGTTTTTCTAACTGCGTAAGAAACTCAGCATTGATATTGAATTCACCCCGACTTACTTCAGGATGTTGATATTTTAATAATCCCCACACCTGGATAAGCTTTTCAATTTTTTCTTCTTCAGAAAGGCTAGCTTGTGGAAAGCAAAGTTGGGAACAGGTTAAAAATAGTAAGAGTGTAAATATCTTCATAGTGTTTTTAATTCAAGGCAAAAAAGTTTTAGGGCACTGCTAATATAATTCATCGATTAAATGAGTTTAGTATTATAACTTACCACCTCATTAAGGCTATTTATTGGCTTTTGCCTCCATTTTCCTTTTCAAATTTTCTAAATCAGCCTTATAGAATTCCCATTCGGGATCGTCTGTTTCCATAACCAGGCTTAGGGCTTTTTCGTAATGTGCTTTTGCTTTTTGCAATTCACCATTTTCCTCATAAGCCATTCCCAAACTAGAATAAGCCTCGTAAGATTCCGGCCTGGCTTCCACATTGGCTTTAAAAGCATTTACCGAATACTCCTTGTATTCTTCTAATCTCAAAAAAGCATACCCTAAATCTGTCAAAGCATTTTCATTAGTAACTTCAAACTTATATTTCTCAGTTAATTCATCAAAATAAGTGACTGTGTTTTGGATAGCAGCTTCCGGTCCTCCTTGAACCATAATTTCCTCTTTTGTTCGTGGTATTTCATATTGGGTGGGTTCAAAAATAAAACGTAGACCAGAAAAAATTGAAGGTAAACCTACAGTCCCGTGGGATTCTTCAGGCATAGGTTCGTATTTGAAGCGAAGATCAGTCTCATCATGAGTATTAATATAATTATTAAATTCTCCGCTTAATTTGAGCACATTACCGCGCATTTTTCCTTTATTCTCATTTGCAAGGCTCATATAAAAAGTGGCACTTAATTCCGAAGGGGTTTTAAAAACATTCTCGAATTCCTGCGAAATTAATTCATTTGGATACCACAAACTAGGGCTAGCGGTGATATATGCATCAAACAATTCCGGGTTTTTATGAAAAGTATAAACATTGAAGAGGCCTCCGAGAGAATGTCCAAAAATAACCCTATACGGGGCTGCTTTATAGGTCTTTTCAATATGAGGAATTAATTCTTTTTCGAGAAAAGCCATAAAATTATGGGCTTCGCCAGATGCTCCCATCCTTTCTCGTTCTTCTGTACTAAGTTCTGGCGAATCTGGACTCAGGTCACGGTTACGGTTGGTATTCCTTATTCCTATGATAATCATATCTGGAATGAGCCTATTTAACTGAAGGTATTCAACGGTACCTACAGCATGGGAGAAATTATAAAAACTGTCAAGCAAATAGAGAACCGGATAAGTTTTGTCTGATTCTCCGTAACCTTCAGGCAGGTAAATTTCAAGAATTCTATCTTCTTCCAGTATTTCTGAATGAACTGTTTCGGTTTCGCCTATAGTAATGGCATTTTGAGAATAATTAGATAAGCTTAATAAAAATAAGCCAATAAGGAGTTTGAACTTCATATTATTTTTTGATTCCTAAAACTATACTTTTTTTTACCTCGGTAAGCCGACTTAAACTTTGGCCTCTTTTAAAGTAATTTTTCTCTTACTAGTGAAGGAACTAATTAAGAACAAAATTGCTGCTAAGGTAACCGACACGTCTGCCATGTTGAATATACCGGTATGTAGTGCCACAATTTCTAAAAACATAAAATCAGTAACCGAATTATAAAAAACTCTATCTATAATGTTTCCAATACCCCCGCCAATAAAAAAGGTGATAGCGACAAAGTTTAGTTTAGAAGCATCCTCCCTTTTATACAAATAATAACACAAGTAAAACAGCACTAAAACTGGCAAGATTTGGAAAATAAATAATTTAATATTAGGATGAAAATCTGAACCAAAACCTAGTGCTGCGCCTGTGTTCTCTACTTTGGTAAGAATAAAGTTATCCCCTATAACTTCTATTCGTTCGTTAGGGCTAATATTTTCTCGTACTTCCTTTTTCGTAATTTGATCACAGCCAATATTAGAAATAATTAAAATTAGACCTATTAATATTTTTGTTATTCTTTTTGCTTTCATTAGTCATTAATATAAAATTGCTGATAGCTGTTATTTTCAATAATTTTTTAGCGAAAGTATTCTCATTTATTAGCATTTTCTTTACTGGATTTTAAAATTACATTTATTTATCAAAATCCTTTAATTTCGAAGAATTATAACACCAAAAATTTATGGCCACCTTACCTGGTATGGATATCTTTCATAGACCACGTTGTCCTCATTAATAAAAAAACCTTTATCTGCATTCTCTTTTGCTTGCTTATAGACACTATCTGCTTCCTCTGGTCTGCCAAGTTTATATAGTATTTTGGCTTTATAATACTGAACATCCGAAAATTGGGGGTAAAAAGCTAGTGCCTCATCAAAGAGCGCTAAAGCTTCCTCGTGTTTTTTCTGTTCATACTTACTAATCCCGTAATAAAAAAGATCTAGATGATGTACCCAGTCTTTTCCATCTTCCGCGATAGTCTTTTTATAGTCTTTCTCAAAAAGCTTTTCGGCTTTTTCAAACTCATTGAGTTGCAAATAGCTTAAAGCAATGTAGAAATTGTAGGAGTGATCCATAACAAAGCCATATCCATATTTTTTCTGATAATCCTGGAAATCCTGTATAGCATCTTTATATTGTTTAGAAAATATACACTTTATAAATGCCCTGTAATCCTGCCACCTTTGGGGATTGTACTTTACTGCTTTATCAATAAATGGCATTCCCAACTCGTATTTGCTCTGCTTAAAAAGAGGCATTGCCTTTTGTTGCCAGAAATAAGCTACGGTAGAATCTACTTCAAGTCCTTCATCAATTTCCTTTTGCCATTCCTGTGAATACGGATCCTGTTTCCATGCTCCATTTTTGAGATAAATATCAATTAGAGAATCTTGTTGTTCCCCACTAAAGCTGGAATCATCTTTTTCTTTAAGAGGTTTGTCTGCCTTGGCTTGATTACAGCAGATTAAAAGCGTACTCAAAAATAAACCTAGAAAAATGTGGATTAAATTCTTCAATTTTTTTAAATTATTAAGGTAGTAAACTATTTATCATATTAGCAAGCAATCTTTGTGGCACACTACTTTTGATCTGATTTTTATTTACTTCTCCAATTCTTTATCAGCTATCAAGTTTTTAAAAAAATCTGCTACTTTTGAAGCCCCGGTTTTCCCGCCATCATCGATATTCGATAATATAACTACCGTATAATTATCTTCCGTAAAATCCATAACTTCGGCGTGAATACCATACCAGCCGCCACTGTGCCCGATTATAGTTTGATTATATCTATTATCGATATCAATTCCATATCCTAAATGCGTATTGTATCCTTTAACCTTAGGTTCCAGCATCAAACCTGTTGTCTCTTCATTTAGCAATTTATAGCTTCTTAATGCTTTTGAGAATTTAAACAAATCTTCTATTGTAGAATAGTAGAATCCAGCTGGAGATGCTTTAGTTAAGTAATATTCATTCTTCTTTAAAAATTCATTTTGACCAAATTGAGAAGTATATCCGCTTGCTTTATTTTTTACAACTGAATCAACGGCAATTTCTGAGGTTGACATCATCTCTGAAGGTTCAAGAATATGCTTTCTTATATAATCGTAATAATTTTCTCCGGAAACTTTCTCAATTATTAATCCCAGAACCACGAATCCAGTTCCGCTATAATCATATTTAGTTCCTGGTTTAGATAGTAAGGTGTCATTTACAAATAGCGGGACAAAGTCAGAAATTTCTTCATATTCTAAATGCCTGATTTTATCCAAATCACTCACATAGAAGTTGTTTAATCCAGAAGTATGTGTTAAGAGTTGATGGACTGTGACGTTATTCCTAACGGTCTCATTTGGGTATTCTGGCAAATACTCTCCTATTGGTGTTTTAAGCGCTATCTTACCTTGCTCATACAGTTGTAAAGCTGCAACAGCAGTAAACATTTTTGTAATGGAAGCTATATTAAATTTAGTGTCAATCTTGTTTTTTACGTCATATTCTATACTTGAAAGTCCGTAAGCCCTTTTCTCAATTATTCTATCATTTTGCGCTATTAATACCGCTCCTGAAAACTCAGAAGCATTAATGCTGTCTAAATAATTTTTGATTAGGGAATTGGTAGATTGGGAATATGTTGAACTAAATATTAATATAAATAGAAGTAGAATTTTAACTTTCATTGAAAATGAATTTTGATGAAAAATAGAGTACTAAGGTTGAAAAAGTACGAGGGAATTTGATTTTTACACTTGTTAGTGTCTGTTCATGTATTTCATTTTATTGAATTTCATTTTTTCTTGACTCCATTTCTTTTGCAAGTATTTTAATGTTTTTAAAATTTGCAGGTAGAATAGCAGAAAGTGCAAAAGGGACAGCAATAAGTGGTGTAAATCCGTCTTGAATTGAAATAAAAATAAAGAAACCTAAAGACCCAATTAAAACTATTGTGAGCATCCACGTAACAGTTTTTACAGATGTTTTCTTTTGTTTAAGTTCTTCGAAACTTAAATTTGACAAGTCTTTTTGGTTCATAAAATATTATGTTTTGCTAATTGTTTATACCTATTCTCATTTTAAAAATTAATGCTAATTGTCACGTTCATCACCATTTGGTATTCTATGATCGGCTTAATATTAGTTTATCGCTCAAGTTAATTATTTTCTTTCTAACTGTCCCGGCTAGTGGCGATTAATAGTTATTGGGACCGGTTTAATGTTTTAAAATTGCACTTTTCAATAGCCACATTACGCAATAAACTTTTAACTGAAAATTTTTGCTACAGTTCATAATTATAATCCAGGGGTAAAAGTTCTGAAATACGCTTGTATGACATATCACCTTTTAAGATAATAGATTCAGGCGGGGAGTGGTTTCCAAAATAATCAATTGTAAACCTACCTTTTGTTATTAATCCAGATTGTTGAATGTCATTATATAATATAGCTATTTCATCAACCAACAATTCCACCTGGATCATATTTTTATTTTGGACAATATCAAAATATTTATAGGTTGGCACTTGAAATCTTTCATAGAAAATTTTGAAGTTATTTTCCTCAAGTTTTTTCTTATAAAGAGATCGCATAAAATGTAATGAAGATCCCAAATAACCCAATTTTCTATTCTTCATTATTTTCTTAGACAATCTCTTTTTTAATGGCTC
>VMHT01206075.1_pt1 | contig 17848 bp, 28 predicted proteins | sample 4693611 | NCBI WGS metagenome assembly VMHT01 (sample SAMN12280063, study PRJNA550983) | marine metagenome | isolation source: seawater sampled from same location over 5 years 0.02-0.2 micron viral filtrate | place: USA: collected off the coast of southern California halfway between the port... ...
CGTTGATGTTGATGATGAACAAGCTAAACACATAATGTTAGTTGACAATAAACTGAATGACGATGCTACTTATGATTATGAAAAACTAGAAAAAGCTATTCAAGACATGCAAGATGTTGGGCAACTTATTGGTACTGGTTACACAGAAGAAGCGTTAGACGAAGTTCTTAAAGACTTGCCCACCGAACTTGAAACACCATCTAAAAACAGCTCTAAAGAGCCAACAGATGCTAAATTAGACGCAGTAATAGATGTTGTGTTGCTTCTTACAGATGAAAAATTTTATTTATATAAAAAAGCTATTGGGATTATTGCTGATTATCACAAGGTTAATCCGACTAAGGCAGGAATTATTGCTGTTGAAAGTTACGCTAACAAATTAGTAGGTAATTAGATATGAAATATAAAGTTTTAAAAGTTCCTGTTGATTCTTTAAAAGAGTTTCCAGATAACCCTAGGGATAGCAATATTGAGCCTATTAAAGAAAGTATTGAGCAACACGGGCAATATCGTCCATTAACTGTAAATAAAAATACAAACGAAATACTTACTGGTAATCACACATGGTTGGCTATGAAAGAACTGGGCATGAAAGAATGTACAGCTATGTTTGTAGATGTAGATGAAGTCACAGCTAAGAAAATAGTTCTTGTTGACAATAGAGCTAATGAACTTGCAACATATGATAAAGAAATTATGGTTGATTTGCTAACGGAGTTTATGGAACTAGGGAAACTTTTGGGTACTGGTTATTCTGCTGATGAAGTTGATGATATTGTATCAGCTGTTGACGAAGTTGCGATTACAGATTTTGAGGAGTTTACTGGTGGGTTTGCTTTGACTGATGAAGAAATAACAGAAGCACAAGAACGTATATCACAACCTAGTGATTATAAACCTAAAGAAAAACTTAATGAAGTTATTTTAGCTTTACAAAAAACAGACCATACAGTTTATGTTGGACACATGACAACGATACAAAAATATACTGAAAAAACTGGTACCGATGCTTTGTATGAAGCTGTTCTAAACACAGCTAAAGATATAGACAATGGTATTGGGGATAGACCATCTATCTTTGATAAACTTTTTGGGAAATGAACATATACATACCTACACTTAACAGAACAGAAAAACAAATAACATTATCTAACCTACCTAAAACTTTATATAAAAAAATTTATTTAGTATGCATTGAAGAAGAAGCAGAAGAACTCAAAAAATACGGAACAAATGTTTTAATAACTCCACCTGAAGTTAAAGGTATCGGAGAAACTAGGCAATATGTTATCGACAACACAGAAGATAAACACATTTTGTTTTTAGATGATGATTTAAGTTTTTATAAAAGAAATGCTGATAAAAGATTGAGGAAAATTGTAGATAATCAATTTATGGATTTGTATAACTGGATTAGCTTAGCTTTGGAAAAAGGTTATCCAATGGTTGGGGTATCTGCACAAGCAGGGAACAATAGGTTTGATGGTAACTTTGCTTACTTACAAAGAATATTTACTGTATATGGTCTTAATACAAAATTTTTAAAAGAACACAATATAAGATTTGACGAAATGAAACTTATGGAAGATTTTAATGTTGCCTTGAAAGTAATTAGAAATGGTTACAAAACAGTTATGAACACAGAGTTTGCACACACACAATCTAATAGTAATGCAAGTGGTGGATGCTCATCTTATAGGGATTATAATTTACAAAAAGAATCTGCTTATCAACTTATGGAAAATCATTATCCTTATGTAAAGGTTGTGAAAAAAAAGGCAAAGTCATGGACTGGTCTTGAAGAAAGATATGATGTTAGGGTTCAATGGAAACAAGCGTACATGAAAGGAAGTTATTAAATGGTTGAAAAACTAATTGAATTAATAAAACAAATTGATATAAGCAAATATACACAAGAAGAATATATTGAGGTTGTTGATGCAATTTTTGCAGAACTTCGTGGGCAGTTTATAGACATAGCTGTAAATAAAGCCCTTGATGAAAGTGGATGGAGAGATACTGGTGGGCAGGGATAATCGTTGTTCTAATTGTGACCAAGTAAAAATATTAGATGGAAAGACCGAACTTTGCTATGATTGTAATAGAGGTCAAATATGATAGATATAAGATTAAGAAGTAAAATTAGTCCAGAGGAAATGAAGCTAAAGATTGGTAAAATTCTTACTGATGATGATTATAATTTATTAATTCATAAAGATACAACTATTCGTGGTACTGATGGTCGTGTTGTTGCTATATTTCAAAAAGGTGTCATACCTACTGATATTATGGATGAGTCGTATGAAACTTTACATGACTTAAAAAAATACCAAACTAATAACAGAGGATTGGCTAGTGGAACTCCACGTATAAGTAAAGGCGAGGGTAAACGTTCTGCTACTGCTAAAAGTATTGCGAGTGCAACTATTGGTAGCTTTGATGCAGTTGGTGCTAAACAATATTGTAGGTTGACTGCTTATAGTGGTAAAGAAACTGAAGAATACAAAAAGCTATTTCCATTATTCCAATTTATTGGAGATGAGATGAAAGACAAAGCACCAGATAGATATAACGCACAAATGGAATTTGTTGATAGAACACATGATGACTGGGTTATTCCTAATACACCATTCACAACTGTAACTGTAAATAACTCATATCCGACTGGTGTACATACTGATAAGGGAGATTTAGATGAGGGTATATCTACCTTAGCTTGTATTAAGAAAGGAGATATGCAAGGTGGCTACTTGGTCTTACCAGAATTTAGGATTGCTTTTAAAATGGGGCATGGGGATTTGTTAATCTTTGACGCTCATCAATGGCATGGGAATACAAAACTTATTAGTAATAGTGATGATGCTGAACGTATCTCGGTAGTTTGTTATTACAGAACACGTATGGAAAATTGTGATGATATGGATTCTGAATATCTAAAGCGTTTAAAGGTTCAGGAAAAGAAGTTAATAGATGGCTGATGTCGTATGGCAACCAGATGAATCGTTCTCTGAATATAAATCTAGAAAAAATGCAGGTATGCAAGGTATGGGGCAACCTAATTCTCAAAAACGTATGGCAGGTAAGTGTCCAAATACAGACAAGTTAAAAACTAAATGTGATTGTAGAACTTGTATTAATCGTAGAAATAGGTCTAAAGGTCGGCGTAAGCAAAACCTAGCACGTAAAAAATTAAATATACCTAATAATAGATTTCATGGTGCAGACGCACACGAGGAAAATTGGTCAACTGGGTTACGTGTTGAAGTAAAAGCTGGTAAACAAGTTAATCCACTAGCAACAGTTTTTTATAAATCTAAACAACAATCTGATGTATCACATAGGGCTTTTGGTGGTATGGGTAAACCATTTATTCAAGTAAGTATGCCAGACGGAACTACTAAAGGCATAGTAAGTTTTGAGTTAGATGATATTGAAAATGTTTGTATGGAAGTTTTAAAAAATTTCGGATATGAGTTTGGGGATTAGTGATGTTCACTAAGGCATTGCTTATGATGATAATACATCGAAAGGCACCTGTCTAGAGTTCTCCTCTAGCTCTATTTCACATATACCCCAATTTTTGTCAGCTACTTGGTATGTAAGCATTCTTAGCAGGATATTCAACTTTGCATCTTGCACAATAAGAGAAGCCATCATCAAATTCACGAACTTGTTTATGGTCTAAACCCTCGCACATAGGTGCTTCTATTGGTTGTATATCTTGTAATAATTCTCCTAACATTGACCAATGCTTTACTATTGCATAAGGTGTAACAGACATTGTAGTCCATTCCTTACGATAGGCAAACACTCGGTTGATAATGTCATCATACGTAGCCCCAGCTTCTTGTAACTGCTTCGCACACTTGTTAAATCCACCAATCTCAACTTTTGTTGCAGGTATATATATTGCTTCTGTTAGGGCTTTATATTGCTCTGCAAACTTGCTTTGTTTAAATGGCTTTGATTTGTAGCTCTTATGCGAACTGCCCACTCGGTCGTCTATGACTTGGGGTGGCTCGTATATGAACGATGGTGTATGCATAACTGTGTATAAGTTACTGGTCTGCTCTCCTGTTGCTTTGTTGTAACGTGCTTCTACTAGAATTGCCTTAATATCTTTCAATTCATTTAAAGCACGTTTTACTGTTGAATCGGATGTATGCATTCGTTTAGCAATAGTCTTGATTGCTGGAAAGCAGGTAGCATCATCCTTGTTAGCATATCTATTAAGAACAGAATATAGTCTTACGGCTTGTGCCGAAATAGGTGCGTCAATTACCCATTCAGGCACAATCGCAAAATAAATATCGCTCTTAATATTATTACTCTCCACCTAGAAAGGTGCTACGTTATCAGCAGTATCTGTCTTAGCAGTTGGTGGAACGCTCTCGTCAACTTTTTGTTTGAGTTGTTCAATCATTCCACTAGCAATACCCTTGGTAACTTTACCACTTAGTAACTGTGTAAAGGCACCCTGTTCACTAGCAGGTAGTTCCTTTATCAAGCTATTAATGTATGAGATTTGTTTTTCACTCGCATCTTCATTTGGGTTTCCAATCTTTGGCGTACCAGAGTTGGCATTGTTGTAGTTTTTCTTAGGTTGAAAAACTGGCTTCGCAGGTGTTACCACTTCCGTTGCCATGCCGTTTCCGTACTTGCCTAGTATTGCTTCTGTAAACGTTGCAGTCATGCTGTTAATCTCATCGACTGTTATCTTGTTAGCTACTGCTAAGTCGATAGCACCCTTAAAGCAACATTGTGCAACGATTAAGTTTTCCTTGCTCATTATTTCTCCTGTTCTTTTTTTAGTTGGTTTATATCTTTTTGTATAGTCTTTAAGGTCTTACTTAATTTACGAAGTTCATCATAAATTATTTGTAAAGAACTCAACCTATACCAATCGCAGTCTGTTTTCTCCGTTGTCATCATCTGGAGATGAAACTAGGTAGTAAACAAACTTACCATTAGTTTTGTGTTGTACTGTTGCAATATCCCATCCCTCAGCTCTGAGGTCGTGGATAACTCCACCGAATCTTGTACAACGTAAGTCAAATACGAACTCTGCATTTGTAATCGGTGCTTCGTGTCTGTATCTTTTTAGAACATACGCTATTAGTTCAGATTTATTCTTTACATAAATAGGTATGATTTCTCCTCTAAAATGTGATACGGTTTTTCTAGTTTTTGTACTCATACTTGCTCCATTAAAGGTGGTATATTCGAACACCTGTTTTTAATGTAGTCGTTATGATGTACCCAGAATATAATTTCGCAGGCAAACCAAACTGGAATACCACTAATTTTATAATCTGGATTTGGCAATCTGCCTTGATGTCGCCATGATGCAACAGTCGCTCGGTCAATACCGAGCAACTCTGCAATCTCTTTAACACCAACTAATTCGTCTTTGGGTTTGTTATAGACAGTCGTTGTCTTTTCAAACACAATAGTTGATACTGTCATAGCTCTCCTATACTTCGAGTAAACTTTTTACTCTGTTACTTATAGTTTGGTTGTCATGGATGAAGTTACTTGCTTGACGCTCTAAAGCGTTGCCCCTAACTTTTTTATCCCACAACTCATAACTGTTGAACGCATTGAAAACACCCCATGCAGTTCCTACGTGAGTTTCCTGCACATAGTTGCTTTTGATGTTTGCAATTTTATTTTTGTAGTTAGCAGATACTCTTGGTTTTTCCATTTCCTCATCGCTTGGTCTAGGAAATAAATTTTCTAGAATATCGTAGAACTTCTCGTCAGCAACTTCTTGGTTAATCATTCTCTCCACTTGCTCTTGAAAAGAACTGTAATAATCAACCACAAGCCCTAATGATTGTCTTGCGTAATCTACTTGGTTAGCTATACCTGATGTATGTCTAACTGATATTTGTTGGTTAGCACCTTTTAACGCCATACGTAAAGTGTTGTTACACACAACTCGTATTGGTGTCATGGTTACTTTCAACGCTGATGAGCCATCGTGTGAGTTGGATAACAACATATATGGTTTAATGTCATCTCCATCTACTTGTGATATGCCCTCAACGTTTTCTAAGTTCATAAGAATCCAAATATTCTTGCCGTTAAATAAACTACCAGCAGTTTCGTATTTGGCTTCTCCACTATCTACAATATTATCCATGAACGTAAACGCATCACGATTTTGTAGTGGTGTGTATTTGCTTCCAACTGTACCTAAGCAAGAGTCATCACTATCTCTTACGACGGCATATTTATCTGGAACTTGCATAAGCTCTTTGTTACCTATTGCTTCATTCCTCACGCTTGATTGGTACCATAGGTCTTTTAACTCTACTTTCCAATCTAATCCAGCCGTAACTAACGCATCGTTTGCAGTTAGTACGCCATCGGTTACTGTACCTAGTTTGTGCCATGGGGTTTCCAAAGCACTAAACATAGTTTCTACTTCTGCACTCATCTGAGTACCTCTCTTTCTTTAGTGTTAGGTCATGCCTAACGAGATGCCTACTATTTTTTAGGGTGTTCGTACTTATAACAAAGGGCAATAGTAAGCATCTCGCTAGACACATATCTAGCGATAGCCGTGTTGGGTTACTTCCAAACAGTAGGTACGTCTTTTTCGTACTGTTCTGTCCAGAGTTCTGATTCAGTTTTTTTAGGTTGTGTTTTCTTTTCAAGCCATCCACTTAAATCCCAAACGAATTTAGTAGCCATGATTGATATAAATAAACAACCGATTAAGACATAGTCCATTAGAACATACCTCCAGCTGAATCTTTGAGAAGTTCGTTTTGCTTCTCTTTATTTTCTGCATCAACTATTGCTAGTTGATAATCGTAAATAACGTTCAAGGTTTTTATAATCTCATGGTGTACTGCACTATAAACTGAATGCATTATTCTGTTTGAGTTTATTCCTAGTTCGTCATTCTCTCTTATTTTTTCTGCCAAAGGTGCAAGAACTTCGTCCATGATACTTTTGTTAATATCTTTTACGATAACACTTGCTTCTGGTACTTCGTCATATTGTTTCGCCATATTTTTCTCCTAACTTTTTATAGCATTTATCACAAGCAAAATAATCTCTACTTGTAATAGGGAACACATGATACTCTCCACACATAAAGCAACTAAATTTTCTTAGCTCTTTAGGAGTGTTGTAGTTTTTTGATATGAAGTTTTTTAAGTAAAACAAAATATTAAAAATGTAACTAATTACTTTCATTACGTTCCTCTTTTAATTTATTCTTTATCTTATTAATTAAAGCGTTTTCAAAAGATTCTGCCTGTAACTTGTTAACAGCTACTGGATGATTCTTTTGTGTAGAGCCACGCTTCTTAGATTTGGCTCGTCTACGTTGTTGCCTGTTCATAACACAAACCTCAAATGACCACGTGGTCTTGGGTATGGTTTTAACTTGCCTGACATTCCAACTGTTTGTGTATTTCCAGTTGGTATGACATTATTTTCTACTGTATAAATAGGTGCTGATAACTGCACGTGCCTATCTGCACTCACTACATGAGTTAAGACGGCTGTATTGTTTTCAACATAACCTAAATATGTTTTTCCTAGAATTAAGTTATCTGCTTCGCAGATAGCTGTATATTCTTTCATGATTCTCCAATCGTTTGTAGTGATACCTAAGTATCTATCTACCCACAATTTCTTATGGGTAGTTAGATAATCAGCTGTTACCTAAAGCAGAATTAATTATTTCTCTACTTAAATCATCTGCATCGACAAGTTTGCGATAACTAGCAACAGTTCTACTGTTTACAGATACGTCAACCATTATTGAATAGTCGTACAACTCTGTACTGTTCTCGTTACTATAAACATAAATAGCTTTATAAGTTCTATCTGCAAGTTTACTTTCTCTTGTATTGTCGAAATATAAAGCCATACTTCTATCTTCAACTCTTTTGATTGAGCCATCCTCATTTGATTGGTTGTAATCTATTTGGATTTTCCAATTTTTAGTATCAACATTATATGATAAATCATTAGCGTACCTGAACTTGCTTGTATCAAGTTCTATAATTTTTACGCTTTTGTAATTAGCAACTAATGTTTTTTTAAGTTGGTTTAGTGTTTGGTCGAATGTTTTTTTATTCATTTGTTTATTCCTTTTTTTTAGTGGTACTTATGTACCAATCTGCCCTCACTATATGTAAGAGCAGTTTGCTACTAAGCAACGTTGCTTTGTATTGTTGATTCGTATGCACGTTGTCTTTTGCATATATCCTCATAATCAAACACGTTGAAGAATTTTACATCAAGTATTTTTTTGCCGAGTACATCCTCAACTTCTTTACAGAACTTTAAGGTTGCAACTTTCTTAATACCTTTCATGGCTTTAGGATTGATACCTAATTTCATGGCTTGGTTAAAAGTGCTAAACCTATGACCATCTGCAAATCCTAGACCTGCAAGTAATTCATAGTTTGTACCTGTGTATGTATTTCCTGTTAATGCGTTAATCATTTTTCCTACTTTCGTTTTTAGCGATACTCGTATAAGTATCTATCTACCCACCGAGTTGATGGGTAGTTAGATAATTACTAACCTACTGTTGTGAACATTTCGTAGTTATAATCTTTGCATCGTGTACCTTGCGATTGTGAGTAACTGCAACATGGTGGCAAACAGCAACCATCTTTGTTGTTACTATCACAGTCATTGGCACCGAAGATTAATCCTTCAGAATAAAATCTGAAGTAGTTATAAATGTTTAGAGGGTTAATATTCATTACGGCACCCTTACACATTCCTAATGTATCATCTTTGAACTGTTCTGATAGTCTTAATATTTCTACTAAGTCGAAATGAAAAACTGCTTCACCAATTTGGTTGAAGTAATTTTCACTTTCAGCTAATCTGTCGGCTACTGCACTTTCTGTGCTGTTCATGTTTTCTACTGCGTCTTTTAAGTTAATCATTTTTTTATTCCTTTGTTTTAGTGATACTCTTATAAGCATCTATCTGCCCTCACTTAATGAGAGCAGTTAGATAATTACATCATGAATGCAAGTCGAACGTTGCATTTGCCACTTGATAATTTTATGATTTCGATTGCACCCATAACTTCTACATCGTTGGTACCGCCATCGCCATCCCAGAACTTTGCTCTAGTAACTTTGAACTCAACGAATTTTCCTGCTGGAAATAAAACGTTATCGTGAGCTCCGTCACAACACTTCATCTCTGCATTGTCGACTAAGAATCTTGCGATAGCTTCTAAGCTAATCTCTCCATCTGTGTAGTATTCGCCAATTTCTTGGTCTTTAGTTTGAAACCAGTTACCAAAGCACAAGAACATTTCATCGCTGTCTGTGTTCTGGAATTGGATAGTTTCATGTGTTAGTGTTTTTTCTTGTATTGTCATTTTGTTTTCCTTTGTTTTAGTGGAACTGATTGCTCCATAAGGCACCATCCGTAAATGATGCCCTAGCAAAAATCAGAATTATAATTGTTTAGTTTTTTTCTCGTACCAGATTGTGACTGTCGTATGCGAGTGAGCGAGGAAGTGGAAAGTCGCTTGTACGCGTGTTGACGATTGATGAAGTATGTAACAAATTGTCTGTATCTGATTGTTGTGTGTAAAGAGCACACAGCCACATGGGCTACCTTGACTATCTCATAAATTTCTTATACTAACATTCGAAGACTATGTCAGCACCGTACCCATACAATTTCGTAAACACCTCCAATAACGGTCAATGGTCGCATGAGCTGGTTTGTCGGCTTTCACAGGGAAGCGTACTGGGTTTTTGACTGCTTGCAGGGTCGACTGCAACCAACAGTTTACAGCTAAATCCAGAGCCCCCAAAATATGTGTGTGTTTTTCATAGTAATACTAGTTTAATCGGTAATTCTTAATTATGTATTAATAATTAAATAATGTATGTTCTGTACTTACAAAAAACCCTTATTACAATAGAGTGGATAAGAGGCTAAAAAAAACTTTAAAAATTGGGAAAAAATTTGCCCTATTTTGAGTGAAAAAGTACGTTGAACTTTGTTTTTAGGAAATGAGAAAATGTCGGAACAAGAGATGAAATTACGCTATAAATTCTTAGATGAGTCGGTATGGCAACGTCTTAATCAAGCTATATCGGTTGGTGCTTACATTGAAGATGCTTGTGTATTTGCTGGGATAAGTTCTAGGCAGTTCCGTAGGTGGAGAGAACTCGCTGAACAAGGTATACAACCCTATGCAGAACGCTGGGAAGAAATAAACAAATCTGAATCTCAATCTATTGTACGTAACTTGTTTAATATACAAAACGCTTCTAATAATGGAACATGGCAGGCTTCTGCGTGGCTTCTTGAAAGAAAATATCCAGAGAAGTATGGTCGTAAAGAAACTGTTAATGTTGAGAGTAAGAATAAACAATTTGATGTGGAACTCTACTGGAGTGATGGTAAAAAGTTTGTTGAGGGCGAAGTCGTGTCCGATATGTCCGACAATAAAAAAGATGAAAAAGAATAATGGCTATACCACAAGATTTTGATGATACTAATGAGAAGTTCATTGACATAGTTCAAGCAAATGACTGGGGCTTTCCTATTACTATATTTGAAGAAGTTGCTAATGAATCGGAAGATTATTTTCGTGGGGGATTCTACGTGCTACCTATTCCACAAGCTGTACTTAAACTTTGGATAGAAATGCTAGACACACCAGATGAGGACAATGGAAACTTCTTTACCGACTGATAATACAGGTGGACTAAAACCTTTTAAGGTTAAACTCCCTGAACTGCATTCAGGTCAGCTCAATGTTGCTTCAAGTAATGCTAGGTTTAAAGTTCTCGTAGCTGGTCGTAGGTGGGGAAAGACTAGGCTTGGTGTGTGGCTCTGTATAGCTAAAGCTATGCAAGGCAAAAGAACATGGTGGGTTGCTCCAACGTATGCTATGGCTCTAGAGGGCTGGAAAGAAATTAGAAATCTTGGTATTGACTATGGCTGTATTGTAAAAGAATATGAAAAAACTTTATACACTCCAACTGGTGGGCAGGTAACAGTTCGTTCTGCTGATAATCCAGATAGGTTACGTGGAGCTGGTCTTGACTACATTGTGCTTGATGAGTGTGCATATATCAAAGAAGATGTATGGAAAGAAGTCTTACGTCCAACTCTTACTGAGCGTAGAGGTGGTGCTTTATTTATCTCATCTCCTAAAGGGTACAACTGGTTTTCTAGATTGTTTGATGATGCAGTTAAATATGATGACTGGGATAGGTGGCAACTTCCTACTAGCACTAATCCTTATGTACCTAATGATGAGCTTGAAATTGCTAGGCGAGAGATTGGTAGCTTCTTATATTCGCAGGAATACTTAGCTGAGTTCGTTGAAGCAAAGGGTGGAATAATTCATCCAGAATGGTTTAGGTATTATCAAGATGGAAAGAAGCAGGTTTATGATGATAAGGGTTATGAAAAAACTCTTACTACTGTTACGACTGCTGATGCAGAGTTTCATACAGAAGATTTAAGACGCATTACTACTGTTGACTTGGCAACATCTACCAAAGAATCTGCTGATTACACAGTTGTAACTACTGTTGGTATCTCTCCCAATCAAGATGTATTTGTGCTGGATGTTGTTAGGGCTAGGCTTGAAGCTCCACAAGTGTTAAAGCTATTGCAGGATGTCTATGACAAATGGCAACCAGAAGTTATGGGAGTTGAACGTGCTGGGTATCAACTTGCATTTGTGCAGATAGCTAGACAACAAACTAACCTACCAATACGTGAACTTCGTGCAGATAAAGATAAAGTCAGCAGAGCGTTGCCTTTGTCTGCTAAGATGGAAGCTGGACAGGTCTATTTTCCTAAATATGCAGATTGGTATTTGGATTTAGAAAAAGAGCTACTACAATTTCCAGCAGGAGAACATGACGACCAAGTAGACAGTTTGGCGTATGCGATATTGCAAGTAGCAAGAAAAAGAGAGTTTAGAGCATATTGATAGAACACAATAGGTTGGCTTTGGGTGGGTTTTTCCTTTGGGTGTGTTCATTAATCCACTCTTAGCCATAGAGGAGAGAACGTGGCAGAACGTAGAAATTTAAGCGATATAATATTCGGCAGAGCGAAGTCTGTTGATGAACAAAAAAGAATTAACTTTTTCCGTGATGCTGATTCCTTATATAATAATAACAACTTCTTACAGGGCTGGAACTCTAAAGCAGGTGCATTTGATGTAACCAGCATGGGTAATGGTGCTTCTAACTCGGCAGTTGTTGCCTGTTTGCAAACTCTAGGTATGTCGTTCTCTGAAGCTACCCTTATGATTAGACAACAAGATAAAGACGGCTCTCAACAAGAATTAATTAATCATCCGTTCACAATGTTAATGAGGCGACCTAATCCTTACATGAGTGGAGATATAGTTCAGCAATATATTATTAATGCTATGCACGTATCTGGAGATGCCTACCTTATAAAACAAAAAAATAACGCTGGTCAACTTGTTGCTCTTTATCCTCTAATGCCAGAACAAGTTACTCCTAAAGGTAATGATGATGAACTTATAACTCATTATGAATACGACACAAACAACAGAAATGTTATGGTAATGCCACAAGATATGGTGCATATTCGTTTAGGGCTTGACCAAACTAATCACAGGCAGGGCTTTGCTCCACTTCGTTCTGTTCTTAGGGAAATATACGGAGATGAATCTGCTGGGCAAATGGCTACTGCACTTCTAAGCAATAGTGGTGTGCCTAATGTAGTTATCTCTCCTAAACAAGATTTTGGTTTAACTGAAACTGAAGCTGAGCAAGTGCAACGTGCATTTAAACAAAAAGTAGGGGGAAAGAACAGGGGTATGCCTTTAGTTCTTAGTGGCTCAATGGATGTTAAGAAAATGGCTTTTAGCCCTACTGAATTAGACATTGGTACGCTTCGTAGGGTGCCAGAGGAAAGAATTTCAGCAGTACTTGGAGTTCCTGCAATTTTAGCTGGTCTAGGTGCAGGTTTGGATAGGGCTACTTATTCTAATGCTAGAGAGCTACGTGAGTTCTTTACAGAAAGCAAACTTATTCCTCTATGGAAGCAAGTTGGAGAAGAACTAACACAACAAGTTTTACTTCGTGACTATGAAGTGAGTGATGATGCTTGTGCTGAATATGACTTTGCTGATGTACGTGCATTACAAACAGACCAAGACGCTCTTTATACTCGTATGAATGTTGGCGTACAAGGTGGATGGATAACTATTAAAGAAGCTCGTGAAAAAGTTGGTTTACCTGTTGATGAATCGCAAGAGGTATATCTACTTGATACGAACAAGATACTTACACCAGCTAATTCTATGGATGAATATACTGCATCTGAAACTCCTACTGAATCTGTTGACAAGCCCGTTGTTGAGCAAGAAGCACAGGTTGAAACTCTAGATGATGAAGAACAAAAGTTTCACGAATATAAAGTTGTTACAGAAATAGATGGAGAATACTGCGTTATTGCAGAAGTATCAGGGCGTAATATGGGTTGCTATCCAACACGTAAACTTGCTGAAGCTAGATTATCTCAAGTTGAAAGATATGGAGATGGTAGCAAAATTGCATTAAGTGGAGATAAATTTACAACACAAGAAGAAGCTGAAAAACGTGCTTCCGAAATTGGTTGTGTAGGTTATCACACTATGGATGATGACGGAAACACAATCTATATGCCATGTGATACTCACGAAGAATATGATGAGTTGATTGATGGAACAGAAACAAGTTAGCCAAAGGGTACGTAAAGCTCTTGAGAAAAAGGTTGAGGAACACAACGAGAAGCACGGCGATACTGCTGGTAAACGTGTCACTCTCCGTATGCTTATTGCTGTATTTAAACGTGGAGTAGGAGCATACAATACTAATCCAGCGTCTGTTAGACCATCCGTAACATCTCCTGACCAATGGGCTTATGCTCGTGTTAACGCGTTCCTGTACGCTGTGAGGACTGGTAAATATCGTGGTGGTAAGTTTGATACTGATTTGTTACCTGCTGGTCATCCTTTAAGTAGTAAGTCTATGACTAAAGGTCTTTATGATGATTTGAATTTTACTATTCCTAAAGGTGCTAAAGAAGAAGCTAAACGTGGACTGGAATGGCGTAAAGAATTTGGTAGAGGTGGTACTTCTGTTGGTATAGGTAGTGCTAGATATATTCTCAACAACACAACTGCTGGTGCAGAAAAAACTAGACACATAGCTAAATACTTTCCTAGGCATGAAGTTGACAAACGTGCAGAGGGATGGCGACAAGGAGAAAAAGGTTATCCAAGTAATGGTCGTATAGCGTGGGCGTTATGGGGTGGAGAAGCTGGTAAGAGCTGGTCGCAAAAACTTGTAAGAGCTATGAACAAACGTGATGAAAAAGCAAACTCTGCATTTGAACTGATTGAACGTAGGAACAAACTTCGTGAAGAAGATTGGGAATATAGATTAGGTAGATTTCGTGATAACGAAGTTAAAGACATCCTCTACAAAGAACATGATAAGTTGTTGACACAATGGGAAACTGTTCTTAAAGATGTTTACTTTGACTTATTGCAATCACAAGACTTAAAGATATTTAATCAGCTGAATAGATATTTTCCTACGGAGATAGGTGTGGAAAGTATTATTGATTTTAATATTGATGAGAATGTCAAGAGCTGGTCGCCAGATGTCTTTGATTTGTATGTATCGTTGGCTAATGACTTTGCTTATTATCAAGTTGACTTGTTACTTCCTAACGAAAAAGCAAGTCCTTATGTAATTCCACACAGGGAGAAAAGAAGTCGTAATGATATTATTGAACAAGGATTCTTTTACAGGCTCATATCCGTAGAAAGATTTCCATTATCTAACTTAAAGAACAATAGAGAAGCCATTGAATATATAAACAGTCGTATTGATACGATGCTTCCTAACATGGCTGTTACTTCTAAAAAAAGATTTAACTTAGAGTTCCGTAAAGCTCTACAAGAGGGTATGGACTTGGGTTACTCTGGTCGTAAGTTACAAACATTCGTAGCTAATTCTGTTAAAAATGTTTTGAGTAAAAGAAATCTCTCTAGGGCTTTGACTATTGCTCGTACTGAAGCAAACTCACTCGCTAATTATGGTAGAGGAGTAGGTGCGAACTCAACTGGGATTCTATATACAAAAGAATGGATTTCTCAAAGAGATGGGAAAGTGCGAGATGCACACGTTATACTAGATGGAACGGAAGTTAACGAAGATAATAACTTTGAATATCAGGGTTATAGGTTAGAATATCCAGGAGATAGTTCTTTGGGAGCACCTGCTGGGTTGACAGTCAATTGTCGTTGCTTCCTTAGTTACCACGAAAAGAGGATATAAAGTTGAAAGAGCAAAAAGCTAAAGATTTATTAAGTTTTGATGAAGCTGAGGGTAAAGTAAGTGCAGTATTTTCTGTATTTAATGAGATAGATTCAGATGGAGATGTTGTTCTCCCTAAGTCAATTAGAAGTGGCTATGGCGACAAGGGTGTCGTTATGTGCTGGGGGCATGACTGGAAGCATATTATTGGTAAAGGTGTTATCCGTAATGAAGATAGTCAAGCTGTTTTTCATGGAGAGTTTAACATGAACACTACTGCTGGTAAAGAAGCATACGAAACTGTTAAAGCTATGGGCGACATTCAACAATGGTCATTTGGTTTTGAAGTTAATGATTCAGAGCGTGGTATGTTTACAAAAGACGGGCAAGAAACTGAAGTACGTTTTCTTAAAGATGTTAAAGTCTGGGAAGTTAGTCCAGTTTTAGTGGGTGCAAATCAAAATACACACACACTTGCTGTTAAAGAAAAAGATTTAAAAGAAGAAGATATTGTTGATGACGTTGACACAGAATTCGAAGAAGTCGAGGAAGTCAAAGATGTCGGATTAAGATTTACCGATGAAGTAGATAACTTGCTTATCAAGATGACTGCTTTATTGAAAAGGGCTAAGGAGCTTACTGCCTTACGCTTGGGTAAAGAGAAAACACTATCGGAAGATAGCACAGAGGCGTTAAGTTCTTTGAAAGATGCGTTGGAAGAAATGCATCAAGATATAGATACTATGCTTACTGTTGCTTCTGCTGATGATGTTGAAGTAATACAAGATGAGATTGATGTTAACGATTTGTTTAGGACAACAACAAATTTGTTAGCTGATACTCTTGATTTATAGGAGAAAATTATGGCTGATAAAACAGTTAAACTTCAAGAATTAAGAGAGAACTTAGCTAAATTTGCTGGGGAAAAAGACTTTTCTGAATTTACACCTGAGGATAAAACCAAATGGGCGTCAATGAATGAAGAAGCTAAAACCTTAGCAGATGAAGTTCGTGAGCAACAAGTATTTGAAAAAGATATGAAAGCTAACGAACAAGCAATTGAAGCAGGTAAGACTGTTGCTTCTCTCCCAATTCATGAAGAACAAAAACAAATGCCTAAAGAATTAGGCGAACAAGTACGTGAATCAAGGGCTTATAAATCCTACATGGAAGATGGACAACTTAACATTTCATCAGAAGTGAAATACAATCCTTTATTGGAAAGTAAAACACTTTTGACTGAAACTGGTTATCCACCTGCAGTAACAAGGAGTGATTTACTCGTTCCTACTGCTTTAAGAAACCCTAATTCAGTTATAGATTTGTTCTCAGTAATTCCTACTGATTCATATCAATACAAGTATTTAGAAGAAACTACTTTCACAAACAACGCATCAGAAAAAGCCGAGGGTACAGCCTTTGGAGAATCTGCGTTGGCATTCACAGAAAGAACTGAAAACATCAGAAAATTTGGTGTATCAATTCCTGTAACAGAAGAACTATTATCTGATGTTGCATCTGTCAATGGTTACTTAGATAGTAGATTAAAAACAATGCTCGAACTTAGATTATCCGATGTTCTCATCGGTGGCTCAGGTGTTGCTCCAATTCTCACAGGTGTGTTGAATAAGACTGGTATAAATACCTTTAACTATTCAAACTACTCAGGGAATTTAGCAAGAATAGGTCAAATCTATGAAGCAATTACAGAAATTAGAAAAGACGCTTTTATGGAGCCTGATGCAATACTCATGCACCCTAGCGACTGGAACGACATCGTAACACAAGTTAACTCAACAGCTGGTACATCAGGTGCAGGATTTACAGAAGTATCTCCTACATTTGTTGGTGCTGGTATGTTCGGTAACTCTGTTACTCCTCAAATTTGGGGTATAAGAGTCGTGCCTAATACTGCAATTTCAGCTGGTACAGTTCTAGTTGGTACTTTTGGTGGAGGCTTAGCTTCACATATCATCACTCGTGAGGGTATGGAAGTTGCTATGTCAGATAGTCATGATGACTTTTTCACAAAAGACAAAGTAATGATGAAAGCAAGTATGAGGTTAGGTTTTGCAATCTATCGTCCAGAGGCTTTCTGTTCTATTACAAACTTCTAAGGAAGTTAATAATTGGTTTTGTTATCCCATTCAAGTTACGCAAGTGATTCGAGTGGGATGCAAACTGGAAAGAAAGATAATATGATTTTAAAAAATGATGTTTGGATTGATGAAGATGGTAAAGTCGCAGAGGGTAAAGATGGTTTACCTAAAGGATGGGCTAAAGGCAAATTAGTTGCTAAAGCTGGTACAGAAATCTCTGACTTACAAGCCAAAGAACTCGGTCTTAAAAAAGAAACTAAAGCAAAAAAAGCACAAGAAAACAAATCTAAGTAGGTAGTCAATGTCTAACCAGTATGTTGATAAAGCAGATTTAAAAACCTATATAGGATTAACAGGTACTGGTCAAGATACCAATATTGATAATGCTATTGATAGTGCTAGTCGTCTTATAGATAAGATTTGTGGACGCTA
>VMHT01176435.1_pt1 | contig 17838 bp, 9 predicted proteins | sample 4693611 | NCBI WGS metagenome assembly VMHT01 (sample SAMN12280063, study PRJNA550983) | marine metagenome | isolation source: seawater sampled from same location over 5 years 0.02-0.2 micron viral filtrate | place: USA: collected off the coast of southern California halfway between the port... ...
GCTGGGTGCTTGTATGCCCTTGATCATCACGTCGACCGACTGGCGGACGATCATCGTCGTGCAAAGCGAATTGCCGAGATGATGAACGAATTGCCGATGTTCACCGTGGACATGGCCACCGTACAAACCAACATGATCTACGCTGAAACCAACGACCCCGCTGCTGATGTGGTGGCCAAGTACGCCGAGAACGGCATTGACATGTTCGATCTCAGCCCCAACCGGCTCCGCGTGGTGGTTCATCTTCACATAACGGATGAGGACGTTGAGCGATTCACCGAAGTCTCAAACCGCCTGTTTGGCTGAATCTTGAAAAGGGGTCGGGCGACGAAGTCCACATGACCCTGAGCGTACGCGAAATCAAATGCGCCCACAACCCTGCGTCCGACGAGACCGATCACGTTTGCGATTGGTGTCAATCCATCGTTGATTTTCAGCCGCAAAAGGGCTGGGACGTGACCCTCAAGCCCGAGGAACACGAACGTGCAATGGCCTTGTTCGGCGGTTCGGACGGCACCTCGAAACGAAAGTGGAAGATGCTCCAGGAGACCACGCAGGCCATGCTGGAAGTTCAGTGGGCCCGCCTACCCGTCGCCATTGACCCCATCGTTCAACCCCCCGACTCATGGTCGGCGTTTGAGGGGCTGGTGGTTGCCGTTGGACGTGGTGACCAATTAACGCATCACCAAGAGGAGATGCTCAGAGAAGGCATCGTGTTTCACGACGGGTCCATCCTGCGCTATCTCGATTCGGCTTGGAGCCTCAACGGCGTTCCGCTTCCCGGGTTGGGCCTTTCCGTGGTGGTCGCTCTCTTGGGCGAGCCGGAAAAGCGCCGGGGGTGGGACATTCCTGCGCTGCTGGTCAGCGTGGTCTCGGTCAACCCCGATCTCGGTCAAAGCGACCCGTTGATGCAACGCGTCCGCATGGGCCGTCAACGCGATCTTCGCCCGATGTATCGGCCGTTGGCGAGCATGCTGACGTGGCTTTCCAATCGTCTCAAGGTCGACCGCACGATGAAGATGGATTCCTCAGAATACGTGCCGATGATGGCCTGGTCGCACGACATTCGAACGTGCATGTTTGAGCGGCGAACAGCCAACATGGAAGGCCTGTTTCAAAACGCCCTGTCGAATCATCCAACCGGCTTGTTTCACGCTTACAACACGCCGTGGATGCAGGCATGGCGAGATTTGCAGCCCGAAAATCAACGCCAGGAGACGCAAAAGTGGGCGCTTGACCTTGATAAGAAACGCCTTCGCTTTCGCGTCCGGACGCAATCTGGCCCGCTCCGTTTGATTCACGTACCGACCGAACCCTCGGTTTGGGCGTTGCTGTGCTCGTTGACGTTGTCTCCGTTGAACTCAGTGGCGGGGAAACTCCTTCTCGGTTTGCAGCACAACTGGTCGGTTCCGTACAGCCTACCGTCCCAAGTCTCCGAACCGCTCATGAAGTCGATGCGTTTTTGCCACGAAATCATGAACGGGTTGGACGCAAAAATCCACCTCGAAAGCGCCCGAGCCCTCGTTTTTGGACGTCTCGGTCATCTGTACGAAATCTCTGTGCAACACGGCCAACACGGCGCCCCGTACACCATCCAACATGTCAGCGATGTGGACCCAAATCAAATGCATTCCATTTGCATCCACAGCGGTCAGTTCAGCAAAACCGTCCCACTTGGAGACACCATGGGGGGCGTACTGCTTTCCATGGTGAACGACGTCGTCGCTGCCCGAGAAATCGACAGCCTTGAGGAACTCTTGCTTCATCAGGCCCCGTTTGGATTTTCCCGATTGAACATTCCCCCCGCATGGATCAACGCCCTCGACCTCGATTCGATTGACCCACGGGCAAACGACCGCTATTTCATGGAACACTGCCGTTGGTTGCAGCCTCCCCGACAGCGGAGGCACGAGCAGCGAGCCGGACATGGGCTGCACGAACTTCTCCTTCGAAACCGATACGGCGGGCGAGAGCGCTCCAGAACCTCTGAGCGTTGGAACGCACGATTCCACGATGTTTTTGATCGCGAGGGTCGTTTCCCCTACCCCGAAGTTGTGGAGGTGTGGCGCTCAACCGTCCGAACGTACGACCGCCATCGTTCCCAAGGCGGCCGCCAAGGTGGGTTTCTCGCCAGGGGGCGCGAGGATTTTCTCCATCATCGATACCACCACTTGATGCCGCATCGTCGGTTTGACGACGTTCACGCAGAAGGCGACGTTCGAGACGGCGAGCGCCGTTGGTGCGAGGTGTTCGCACGCGTGTGGGAGGCGCTGGTCAACCAACCGTTGGGCTCCACCTTCCAATTGCCCGTTGAGGACGGTCATTCACTGGCGTTTGAACACGTGGGGCTGCAAGCCACCGTTCGGAATTCACTTGAACGTAATTTCCTGATGCGCATTGCGAAGCTCCTCGGGTACGTGAGCGATGAGCAAACCGAACCAAACCTGGTTTATGTTCGCCGAGATCACCCTCGGCCAAACGCTCGCTTGCGACTCACTGAACTGCTTCAGGACGTTCAAGATCGTCAACGGGTGCGGGGGGCTCCACCCCGTTGGTGGAACTACGTTGACGTTGTTGGACCGCCTCAGGGTGTTCCCCACTTTCGTTGGCAGCTTCACATCGACCATCGGGATGCGGCCCAGTCCGCAGATGCTGCGGTGGTCGGTGATCCGCCCTTCAGCGGAATCGGCGACTTGGTCGGGTGAACGCCAACGCCAGACCCACGGTCATTGCAGTGGACACGAAGGAAAGGGACGGGGTGTTGTTTTCCTCGGACTCTTCCCCGCTTCCGTTGTCTTCCGGTGTTTCTGGGACGACGGGCACGATCTCGTACACCAGATGAATTTCCAAGTCGTCGCCGTCGTGCGGTGTCGGCAAGGTCAGCGTTGCGGTTCCTTCAGTTTGGTTGCCCAGGCTGGCCATGGCCCGAACAATGTGGGGGTAGGTGCCTTGTCCGTTGGAACCCTCCTCGTAATCCGCAGCGGATTCAACGACCCATGCCGCAACGTTGAGGGTCATGTTTTCCAAGAGTCGCTCGTCGATATCAAGTGCCCAACCAACGGTGCCCGTGGTCTCCGACATGGGCGTCCATGAGAACACGGTGGTGCCGGTGCCAAGAGCAAGGTCTCGCTGGGCAAAGCCCGTAAATTCCTGCACCAGGTTGTCGTGGTCGTTGTCGTGGACGTCAACATCCGGAACGCTTCCCGCCTTCTTCAGCGTGCCGTTGAACACGACACCTGGTGGCGAGTGGGAGTAGTCCGTTAGGTGCACGTATCGGTCTCTGAACCGCTGTTCCAACACCTCGTCTCCAAACGGATCGCTCAGGGTTGAATGAATGTGATACGCTGTCAGGTGGCCAGCTCCGTTAACCTCTTCGAGGGCGTGTTCAACGTGGACGCAGTTGTCGCACCATGTGGCCGTGTAGACTTCAACCACAGCGGGTAGATCACTGAGGTTGTTCGTTGCCGTGGTGGCGTTGTTGGCGCTGACCGATTGACCACCGAATATCATCCCGTTGTCAACCTCAACCGCCGGCAGTGCGCTTGCTGAACCACAGCACACCATCAGAGCAAACACGAGCAGCACGGGCAATTGACGCAAACGCATGGGTTGTGGCAGCCGCTGCAAGGATATGAAACCCACTTCTGCTGGTTCATTCGCCACCGACTTCCCCGTTGGGGTCTTCGGTACCTCGCACTGCCTCGTCAACCTCCCTGGCAAAGAGGACGGAGCCTTCGGGAAAAGCTCCTGAGTCGTAGCGCGTCCGCAACTCTTCAAGGCGGCTCTTGATGCCCGCCCCGGAACGACCGACGGCGTTGGCCAAGGTGCTCAGGTTGCCTTGGCTGAGCCCCATGTTCTGGAGAATGTTGTACATGACGCATCCGGCGACCATCGAGATCGCCACGTTGGCGGTGGGGGCGTCCACGCTTGGCTCGCCGAGTTCGGTCATGGCCTCGGGGAAGGCTTGCAAGGCCACTGCGAGGTCCTTTTCATCCATGCGGCCGGCCAGTGCGTCAGCGATGTTGTCCGTCACTTTGTCCAACTCGTCTTCTCGACCGGCGGCTTGGCTGAGCTGGTTTGGGCGTGCGGCCCAACCCAGGGCCACCCGGGCCTGGTAGTGCTTGGTGATGGTTTTGCGGGCGTTCATGAGTTGTCGTTGGGTGATGCCGTAGCGGTCCATGAGTTGTATCTCGTTGATGCTGACGGTTCGAAACAGTTTGGCGGCGATGGAAACGATGGCGAGGGCCATGATGCGAAGGTTCTCCTGGTCCGTACCACCACGGAGCTCAGGGTTCTCTTGTCCACCGGCTCGGCAGATGGAGGTTTTCGGACACTTCAACCGTCGACGTTCGCTGGACGTGAGGGTTTTGCGCGTTGCTTCTTGCGCAGGCGTGAGCTTTCGCGCCGTTGCACGTGCCAGCGGTTCCACGGCTCGAGCCATGTTGTCGCCGAACATTTCGCGGATGGTGGCCATCAGCTGTGTGTACATCGGGTCGGTGTCGCGCTGTGAACTTCGGTCCAATTGACCGAGGCGGCGCGCAAGTCGGCGCTGTTGAGGCGTCAGGCGGTTTCCTGCTCCGTCCGTGCGGTCTCCAAAGGGGTTCATTCGGCCACCGAGGCGAGCTCCGGCGTGTGCTGCACCTTGGTTTACGGCTTCGTTGTGTCGACCGTCCCCGAGGGACGTGGCGCTGTTCGTGTCGGCGTCGTCCGAACGAATTTCGTGCACGAGCGAACATACTTCGCACACGCCCTCAGCACGGGCCAGGTCAATCAACAGTTTTCCTCCACAATCATCGCAATTTGTCTTCATTTGTACAACTCCAGTGTCTATGTTTGCCGACCCTATATAAGCGTTCGATTTTTCTTCATCACCGCTTCATGTGTCGGCTTGCGGAGCGGAAAACGGACTTCCACCAAACAGTTTCTAACATGACATACTCATGTTCGACTGCGCACTATATGAACTCTTCGTAATATGCCCCACGCACAACGGCCCGTTGGAGCCATCGGTGGAACCGTGCCCAACTCTCATCGATGACCTCTGTCGCAGAGCCTCGATCGTCACACCGATGCTGCGGCAGGGAGGAGAACCTCAACCGGAACCGCGCTGGACCAAGTGCATGATAAAACCTCCAGCGTATCTTGAAATAGCCTCGGGGGTGTTCTTCCCGACGGGCTGGTTTTCATGGAGCGAACAGCAAGGGTAACCTCGGAGTACGTTCCTGCGGGCGAAGGTTGTCCTTCGTGGCTGTTTGACGCCCTGTCCAGTCCCTTAAACCACGCACCTGTGATGGTGCTTCACCCGACTGAGCTCCACCGTCAGCACATGCTGGAACGGCTTCACGAAGCAGGCGTCGTCGTGTCTCCACAATACCATTTGACTCTGAATCGGTTGGTTCGCCTCCTTCATGTCGATCTTCGCTTACCGGTCCTTCTGGACGACGAAGCAAGCACCTTCATGGCTCTCCACGCTCGCTGCAAAACCGCTGCAGACAACGCCCAACTGCCGTTTCTTTTTACTCCGGGAGTTGGTGAGTGGACCCTGACCAAAACCCGTCGTCTGCAGCGCCTTCATGCGGAATTGGTGCAATTGCGTCGACCTTTTGCATGGGAAGGTGATCCGGGTGCATCGGTGTTTCATCGACTCTCCTTGGAGGTCGAAAAGGCCGCAGGAGGGACACTTCCTTCCCTGGTGACCTCGCACGTTCTGGAAGCACTGCAGTCAACCGCTGACACCCCGTTTCATCTCAGCGAGGTGGAAGGCATCGTCGTTCTCAGTGGAGCACCTGACTTCACCGAAATTGAACGAGAATTGCTGATGGCTGTGGCTTTACGAACACCCGTGCATCAACTCCTCAACCCAGGTTCGTTTCGGTTGGGCCACCACGGGGCGTACCTTGTTGACCAGCCACCGTGCACCCAGGAGACGTTACCGCAGTGGCTGGCAGCCCACACACCCTGGGCCCCAACCCAAGAAGGGTGGCAAACCGAGGTGGGCATCCGGCGAAACACCGCCCGTACGCGACTCACGCTTGACGAACGAATCCATTCCATCCCAGCCGCTCTGTCCCTCATACAGTCGTACCGGGCCGAGCACAACGGGCGGATTTTGGTGGTTGATGCAGGGGTGCAGGACCGTTCCAGCACATGGTCAACCGCGTTGGCCTCCATCGGCGTGTCGTGGAGCCCCGGTTCTTCAAGCCTGAACCAACAGCCAACCCACCAAGCCGTTCTTCGGGCGGCTCGCCTCGCTCAAGGGATGAGTGCGTGGTCGCTGCCTTCACTCAGGGGCGTGTTCTTTTCGTCCACGGTTCCGTTCAACGAGGATCTTTTCCCGTCGCTGTCTCATCCCAGCGAAACCGAATGGCGACCTCGCCCAGATGCAAAGGTGTTGGACGACATTGCACGCCAGTTCCATGTCCTCGGGGGCCCGGGGGCGATGTCGCGTTGGCTTGGCGTTCTGTCAGGCGCCAAGCCTTCGTTTGCAGAGCGACGTCCAGGCGAGCGAGCTCAAGCCCTCGAGGAAACGCAGTGGTGGCTTGCATGTTTGCTTCACACCTGGGCTCCGCTGTTGCCCCGTGAAGACCAGCACCTTCTGCGCAGGACGATAATCGGTTGCACTTCGGGGGAGCCGTTGCCGACCCCCAAGGCCCCCTCCTCTGGTATGGCGTGGCTTTCGTGGTTGCTGAGCACCGTCGATGTGGCTCAACTTGACCAGCGTCGGGCACCCTTTGACACGGGGGTGGGTGCACTCCAGCAGTTGATTGAGGCGCTGAACGAGATCAAGAACCATCTCCTTTCGCTGGCGCTGCCGTTTCCAGAGGAAGGACCAGCGTTCATCGACGTGCTCGAACACATCGGAGCAACAACGGATGTTTCCCATCAATCGTCGCGAACCCACCGGATTCAGGTGGTCACGCCCGACGATGCTCTTGGCTGCACGGCCGAGTTGGTGCTTCTTGTGGGCCTTGATGTCGACGCTTGGTCAATGCGGTCCCCAACCGTACCTTGGTTGGATGCGCAAGCTCAACTCGAGTTGGGCTTGTTTCAAACCGATTTGTTGGTCCGGCGCGGCCGTCATCACCTTCGCCATCTCCTGAACGCAGGCGATCACGTGGTGGTGTTTGACTCGTCGCCCGAGGAAAGCGGGGGACCAAGTGCGCCGCTTGCAGAGTGGCTGACCGACGTCCGGCGAACGGGGGCTTGGGACAGCATGCGAGCGCCGCCCGAGTTCCTTCCTTCCGAGCAGTACGAAGGCGACGGTTCGAATCGACGATTCAGATGGGCGTCGCGTGAGAAAGGCCACGGAAGCTGGTTGACGCCCACGATGTACGCTGCGGTGGCGACCCAGCAGGGTGAGCGGGTTGTGCGCCACGGGTTCATGGGGCGAGATCATCGGCAACAATTGGGCTTTGATTTGCGCCTTCACCATCCCAACAGCGAACCGTTGAATCACCCTCCTGCCGTGGTCAATGCGTTTGAGGGAGCCGTTCAATCCGATCGTCGTCGTCGCCAGCCCCTGGCCAAGTGGACGGGTAAACATGAAACATTTTCATGGACGAACCGAGCGAACTTGGTCAGCGTCGATGCCGTTACGGTCCGCCCAACGCGGGCCGCTCTGAAGGTACCGGGCACTGCGGCATCTGCCTTCCCTCACCTTGGCCATCGAGAAGACAAATCCATGTCGCTCAGTGTTGACCCACGCCCTCTCCCGCCCTACTCAACCGTTGATTTTCCGCTCAACCATCGCTTTGGCGCACTGGATGCGGCCGTCGAACGCCCAATTTGGTCAGCGAGTCGTCTTGAGTCGTGGCTAAAATGCCCTCGTCAGGCTTGGGTAAAGCAGACCCTTAACGCCGACGACGACGAGGGTGTTGGCACTGAAGACGTTGATGTTCTCGTTCGCGGCCAGCTGATTCACCAAGTCGAAGCCGCCATCCTCGAGGGCCACGGCGTACCGTTGGGGAGTGAAACCTCGGCAGACCCCCTTCCCCTCCACCTCGGACCCATGGGTCACGACCGAGCGGGGTGGGATGCAATTCTCGGTTTCCTTCAACGAGAGGTTCACTGGCTTGGGCGGCACAACGCCGTTTCCGTACACCGGACGCGAGACCTCATCAACGCCACACCTGAGGCGTGGTCAGAGCATCGAGAGGGTGCACAAGAACTTCCACCGCAGGGTCGACTTGCCCGACTGCTGGAAGCGGACCTTGGGCTCATCCACGCTGCACCGATTGCCCTTGAATGGTCGCCAGCGACCCAAGACGAGCGGTCCATTCGAATCGACACGATTCCCAACGATCCCACGGGTGGATTCAACCTGTTTGGTTACGCTGACCGGGTGGACGTTGTTGTCATGCCCGACGAGTGTCGAACACTGCTCGAGGAACGCGGTGTTCTCTCCAGCGCAGACCACACGGAACCCTACCCGCTGCACGGAGAGCAACGTCCCGCCAAGCGTCTGGTGGTGATTCGAGACCTCAAGACCGTACCGGGCCCAACCAGCGATACGGCGGGCCTGCGTCACATGCGATGTCTGTTTGAAGACCTGCAATTGGCTCTGTACGCTCGAGCTTGGGAACTCCTGCATCCAAACGATCGGGTCGTTGGCGTCGGCGCTACAGAGGTTGGTGAGCATACCACGCATTACGTCGAACTTGACAGCGACATTGGATTCTTGGCCGAGCAGCTCGAAATCGGCGAGATCACGCAGGTGTTTCCTCAGCAATTCCCTGCAGAAACGCAAACAAACGTCCCGACGACGCCGTTTCGTCGATGGATGGCAGAGCGCCTCTCCGTGGCTCAGCGAGCGGTTGAAACCGCACGGTCCGGGCACGTGAACCCCACACCCGGCAAGCATTGCAGCTACTGTTCGATCGCTCATTCGTGCGCTGTATCCGACTATTCAGGGGGCGACTTCTGATGGTTGATTTCAACAACAGTCAACGCTTGGGACTCGACCTTGACCGTCACATTGCACTCGATGCAGGCGCCGGTACCGGGAAGACAACCGTCATGGCGGAGCGATACGTTCAGCATCTGTTTGCTGCACAGCAGCGCGCCACCCACCTCACGCCCCCCGGTCCTCGTACACCCCTTTCAGGCCACGGCGCTTTGAGGGCGCCGAAGCGAGAGCGAACCGACCTCGTGCAGTGGCAGGGACTGTTGCCCTCCGAAGTCGTAGCCATCACGTTCACGCGAAAGTCGGCTGCTGAATTGAAAGCTCAAATCCGTCATCGGCTGTCGCAGGCGCGTGCACTTCCAGACCCCGACGACCGGGACGGAGTGTTTGACCCGAGACTTCGCAACGAGGGTGACGTGGAGATGTTGCTGTCGGGCCTTGACGAAGCGCCCATCTCGACCATCGATGCGTTTCTCAATCAACTTGTTCAGCCGTACATCGATTTGGTGGCGCTTTATCCCTCAAACCAACAAGTCACGGAAGAACGAAAACCACTGATGGTGCAAGACACCCTCCACGCCGTTTGGCGCATTCGTTCAATCGATGATGCTCGCGAGGCGGGCGTCCTCAATCATCACCAAGCCTTCCTCGATGCCCGAAATCGGCTGGTCGCACGTTTGGGCGGCCAAGATCAAGCAGAAATTGTTCTCGGGGGCTTGCTCGATCGGTCGCTGTTCGTCGAGCAGTCTCACCGCTCCATGATTCAGCGTGCCGAGGAAATGGGTCTGCCGTGGTACGGACGCGGCCCCGCTCCTGTGGACATTCTGCTCAACACCATTGCTGAGCCGGTTGATGCCCTGCTCCCCGATTTTGTTGCCGCACTTCACCAACGATTATCGGGGTGGGTCCAGGAGTTTTTGCCGTACCACACTCAGTGCGTGGTGCCTGCCGAGACGGACACTCAGTTGACCAGGTTCAATCATCTTGTACGGCTCACGACGCAACCCACGCCACAGCAACCCGGTGAGCAACTTTCCTGGGTGTGGAAAGCCATGCTGGCGATTGCAACCGCCTCGGCCTTGGTGAAACCGGTCTGCACGTTTTTCCCGCGTGATTCGCTTCCCGGAGGCGACGGATGGCCCTCAGGGCTGTTGTCCAAAACTCCGGTGCGCGGCTTGAGCAAGGATGACAAGGACGCCCTGTACCAGCGGGCGAAGGATCACCTTCCCGGTCTTCGAGCTCACCTCAACTCAGCCGAGGGGACCCTGATTCGGTTGCTGGCTCGTTCAGCCTTTTTGCTCAATCCAATGGACGGTTTTGACGGCATGCCCTTGGACAGTGCCCTTCGTCTGGATCCGCTTGACGATCCATTGCCTTCCGAGGCTGGGGAACGAGGCACGTACGTCTCGGCTTCTCTGCAAACGCAGGTGTTGAGCGACCTTCACGTCGTTCACTCGGCCTGCAATCAAATTCTTGCTCGACGAAAATCGCTGGACAACATGCACGATTTCGACGATATGCAGCGGTTTGCTGCTGACCTGCTGTTGGCTCGGTGCCCTGACATCTGTCGTCATCGCTATCCTCCTGATGTCATTGATGCTCTCGACGGGTTGGGCGATGAACCGTGGACCGATGCTCACGTTTCGCGGGCTCTCACCTTGCTCAACGACCGTCCGATGCTGCAGGAAGACCTTCACCGACGCTACGCCATCCTGGGTGAGCTACGCCGTCAATTTCGAGCGTTTATCATCGATGAATATCAAGACACCAACCCTTCGCATTACCGGCTTTTGGCCCGACTCTGGGGCCGCCGTCGCCATCACCCCGACGACCCGGCCCGTCCCCTGGGAGCGTGGGACCCGACCGTGTGCATCGTGGGGGACATGAAGCAGAGCATCTACCGATTCCGACAAGCCGAGGTTTCGGTCATGCGTCGCACGGTGGCTTTCATTCGAAGTTTTAACCTCGATGAGGCGAACGAACCACGTCTTGACCATCTCCGTGAAGCAGGATGTGGACGGGACCCTCGTCCGGTCGGCGGAGGCGGGGAGACGGGTTCCTTCTCCAACCTTCACGACGGTGAGGTGTCGGCTCCGCACACGTTCGTTTCGTTTGCCGCGGAAGACCAAGAAGACCTTCCAGCCATCGAAGGGCTGCGGCTTGTGCGTCGCTCGGAGGGGCACGTCGACCTCACGTCCAATTATCGCACGCGCCACGATTTGATGGAGACGATGAACGACATCTTTGACGAGGTCTTCAGTCCACGCTACCATGCACTGCCGGGCGACTGGCACGCTGAAGCGCAACGTCTGCGTCCCGCACGAGCGACCGAACACAGCGGTGTTTTGGAGTGGTTGCTTCCCGTTCCGGGAACCATTGGCGAGGTGCCCACCGATTTGGACATCGCCGTCAACACCTTTGAGGACCCAAACGCATCGGTGGTCCACCTCGAGCACGAACTGCTTGCCGACCGTCTGCACGCGCTGCTTCATCAGCTTCCCACGAGGGTGTGGAACAGCGAGACCTCTGAGTGGGTCATCGTTCACGATGAGGGGCCGTCGGTTCGCGCCGAGGACATCATGATCCTCATCAATTCCAGAAAGCATCTTCCCGATTTAGTTGAACGATTGCGTGCTCGAGGTATCCCGGTCATGGCGGACCGGCAGGGCTTGCTGCTCATGCAGCCGGTGGTGCAACCCCTGATGGCCATTCTTGGTCTGATGGCCCGTCCGACGATGCGAAAGGCGGCCGTGACCTTGGCACGGAGCGCCGTTGTTGGCATGACAGAGGGACAGGTCCACGATGCGCTTACGACCCTGGATACGGGAGCAGACGTGCTCCCGCATCTCATTGCCCACGCACCTTCTCAGCCCGTGGCTCAACTGCTTCAGCGCGTTCACCGGTTGATCTCATGGGGCGCCGTTTACGACGTGTTTGATGCAATTCTGGATGATTCAGACCTTCTTGTTGCCTACCCTGACGATGCTCAACGACAATTTGCTGAGGCTTGGCTGACCATCGTTCAATCGATCGGCAACGAAACCGGTCACGACGCTGCAGCCATGTACCGTCGCATGGTTGACGTTCGAGAACTTGGGCGTCAAGGGCCTCAGGCCATCACCAAGCCGAACGCCTCCGCTGTGCAAATCATGACCATCCACGGTTCAAAGGGTCTTCAGGCCCCCGTGGTCGTGGTTTCAGGTCTGTTCTCTGCAGGAAAAGCCGATGCAAGCATGTCGGTTCAAGACAACATCTTGGTCACGCCACAAGTGCTTGCAGGGCGCATCCAACCGTGGCGCGCCAAGGACCGCCCTCAGGACGGTCTCTGGGCCTTTGCTGCCGAGATGAACAAGGCACAAGACAAGGCTGAATTGCGAAGGAAATTTTACGTGGCGTTGACGCGAGTCAGGGATCGTCTCATCCTCACCGGTTCCCCGGGCAATGCATCAACGTTCGACGAGGAAGCAGGCACTCTTGCCGTTCGTTTTGCCCCCGATCCTCGGACGATGGGTCGCATGCTCATTGAAGGGCTTCGCAGAGCCACGTGGTGCGCTGGTGGAGGCGCTCCTTGGGTGTCTGAACAGGAACTGGAACAAAACACGTTGCCGCTGTTTAACCCTCAGCGAACTCAAACACCGATCAACCCTGCAGCGTTGATTGGCAACGCCTCGCTGGGGCAAGACGGCCTGGCCGGTCTGCGCGTCTATCATCACTCAGCATGCTTCGAGACGGTGGAAACACACTCACCGCAGCGACGGGCCCGAGCCATGGCAGCGCACCTCGAGACGTGGGAACCTGCAGCGCAGACCGCCCCCCTTTCGATTCAACTGGAGGAGAACATCAAGGGAGCCGCGCACCATCTCGATGCAACCTTTACCTGTCCTCGGAAATATTGGCTGGAACACATCAAAGGATGGTCAACAGAGCCGTTTCGCCTCCCAAACACCGCGTTTGAACCCGACGCGCCACGTCGGTGGCCCGAGCCGACGACGTTCGGTTTGATGATGCACAGAGTGGTCGAAATCGGTCTGCGAAACCCTCGCTCCTTGGGCGATGACACGCCTCGATTGGACGCATCGTGGATGCACGAGGGAGACGAAGAACTGTCATCTTCCACCACGGTGGGGCGCGTCATGAACGAATTCGGCTTCGGCCTTGAACAGGAAGATGGGTCGAGAGAAGCGTCATGGCGTGACCGATTGATGCATCTCGGTGGCCTCGTTGACAGCGGGTTGCTCGGTCGTTGGGTCCAAGGGGAATCGCTCAACGGATGGAAGGTGGAAGCCGTTCGCACCGAATTGCCTTTCTTCCATCGGGAACGCATCGTTCGACAAACCGAAATCGGTGGTGCTGCGATTCCCTTCCGTTCTCGAAACGGGGCCTCAGTGGAGCGGGTGAACATGGATTTCAGTGGCCGAGCGGATCTCGTGCTGGCGCTGGTTAACCCTGAAGGGCAGGGGGCGTTGCAGGTGGTCGACCTCAAAACACGGGGTTGTTTAGCAAGGTTCAACGCACACGACCCAAGCAAAGGCCATCCACTGCAGCAGGTTCCTCCACGTGAACTTTCAACCGTTCCTCAAAGCGATGAGGAAGCTCACATCTTGCACGAGCATCGGCTTCAATTGGCGCTTTATTCGGTAGCGTTGGAAGCGATTGAGGCGCGTAAACCTCCCGCCGAACGGCGAACGATTCTACCTCCAGCGCTTCTTCTGGGAGCCAATGGCCGCATTGTTCAACTTTCAACCACGGCGTTTGAGGCGGCCAAAGACGACCTCAAAACTCATGTTGACTGGCGAGCGACCGTCCATCTCGACGTTGAGGCCGATGAACCCAATCGACAGCCTGCGGGGTCTTCGATTTGCCGAGACTGCCCGTTTTACCGGGGCGATTTGCGTCGATGCGGTCCAGAGGATGAGCCTCTTGGGTTCGTCAACCTTCTTGGCGACGAGCCGTGAGCACCAGCGTACCGCTCCATTCGTCCTTTGCTCCGATTTGCTCGGCCACCACGTCAACAAAACCCGCCTGTTTCAAACCCTCAACCCACTCATCGATTGACAACAGTGCCATGTGAACGTTCAGGGAAGGCCCCCAGTCATGACTGGCTGGATTCTCGGTGTAGTGGTCCACGCCGATCACCGCTCGCCCTCCCGGGCGCATCCATTCATCGTGAAGGGTTTGGAGAAACATCAGTGGATGTTTGAGATAGTAGAGGCATTCCATGCTGTGAACCAAATCCACGGGCTCGTTCGGTTTCCAATCAGGAAGCATGGCTTCGACGTAGTCGCCTTGCGGGTCAACGGCCCGGGCTTTGGCAATCATGGACGGAGCGCCGTCCACCCCGGTGGCCCCATGACACAATCGGTGGGCCTTGAGTCGGCGAACAACCCAGCCGTTGCCGCAACCGATGTCAATCGCCGTGAAAGGGGTGTCGCGGTCGGTGAGCAATCGGTCCAGCATGACATCAACGCTCGCAGCGTGCCCTTGTTCCATGCCAACGTCTCGACCTGAATCGGCCCACTCGCTGAAGAGGTCGGTTGCGCTTCGGAGTCCCATGGTGGGCGACCTCGCACGGCGTCTCATGAAGGTGTTCATGGCGAAAGGAACATGCAGGTGCTCGTTCTCGTCCGGCCATGCTTGACACCACCTCGACGCTGGCCGACGTGCTTTATCCACCCGTTGAACCTCACACAGAGGGCATGCTTCAGGTCTCCGACCTCCACACGATTGCGTGGGAGCAAAGCGGTAACCCCGATGGCATACCCGTGGTTGTCATCCATGGAGGGCCCGGAGGTGGTGGCCAACCCTCGTACCGTCAGTACTTCGATCCGAACGCGTTCAACATCGTGCAGTTTGACCAGCGTGGCTGTGGCAAATCGACCCCTTATGCAGAACTTCGTGAGAACAACACACACGCTTCCGTGGCTGATTTGGAAGCGCTTCGAACGCAGTTGGGTGTTGAACAATGGCATGTCTTTGGCGGTTCATGGGGCTCCACCCTCGCACTGATCTACGCACAGCACCATCCTGAGCGAGTCCGCAGTCTCGTGCTTCGCGGCATTTTCATGTGCCGCACCTCTGAGCTTCATTGGTTTTATCAGGACGGGGCAAGCCATCTGTTCCCTGATGCGTTTGAACCCTATCGAAACCACATTCCTGAAGACGAGCGAGGCCATTTGATTCAGGCGTATCACGCCCGATTGACCAGTGAGAACGCAGAGGTTCGACGAGCGGCGGCGAAGGAATGGACACGGTGGGAAATGGCAACAAGTCGTTTGTTTCCCGACCCTGAGTACCTTGACAAAGCCGAAGACTTGGACTTCGCTGTAGCCTTTGCCAGGATTGAATGTCACTACTTCATCAACGCAATCTTCGTTGAAGAGGCGTTCATCTTGAATCACATCGACGTCATCCAACACATTCCGACCACAATCGTTCAGGGACGCTACGATGTTGTCTGTCCCCCCCGCAGCGCATGGGAGCTGCATCAGGCCATGCCCACCAGCCGTCTTGTGATGGTTCCCGACGCCGGTCATTCAATGGGAGAGGTCAGCATTGCGCGTGAATTGGTGGCCGCTACCGACGCACTTCGTTGAGTCTAAAGGTACTCAGGCCAGCGGAAACGCTGCTCTTTGATGCGTCGGCTTGATTAGGAGGAGTGGACTCGGGTTAGATGGAGGCTTGACCTCCGGGTGACGACATGACGGAAGGAACCATCACGCCTGAGGTCCAAATCAAGCAGCTCGAAGAAGCGCTTGCAACCGAAACCGACCGCTTGCAGAAGTTGTTTGCGGCCTACGAGACACAAGAGAAGGAACTCGTGGATTCCAAGGCAGAGATTGAAGTCTTGGAAAAGGAAATCATCGATCGTGAGATTGAGAAGGAGTCCCTTGAATCCATCATCGCTGAAAAAGACGTCCGCGTCCGAGAGTTGGAGATGAAAGCCACCAAGAACTCCAAGCGCGTTGAACACCTTGAGCCTGAACTTGAAAAGATGGAAGAGAAGTACTCCCGTGAAAAGGATCGACTCGGCAAGGTCTTCGGCATCGCCGAGGAACTGGACAACGACTTGCGTTTGGCCGTCACTGAAATGAAGGCGCGTGACGACTGGTACGTGGACCACATGCAGATTTTCGAGGACCTGAACAAGGCGATCAAGGAACGCTACGAGATGATCGAGCGAGCCGTCGAGTCTGAACGCAAATCCCAGCACATGTCCCGCGTGTTCAGCGAGCGCGTCGAAGAGATGGTGCAAGCACGCTCTGAAGAAATGGTCGAAGACGAAGCAGAGACGGCTGAAGCAGAAGAGGCCACGGCCGCTGTGGAAGTTGTTGAAGAAGCCGCACCTGAAGAAGCGTCGGTTGAGGAACCTGCTGAGGAAGAGGCGCCTGAAGAGGAAGCCGAGGCCCCCGCAGAAGAAGCCGCAGGCCCTGCAGAATGGGGCGACGCTCAAGACCCGTGGGCCACGGAGTAGGTGGTTGAATGACCGGGTTGGCCCCCGGTGGGCACGCCCCTGTCATCACCATGACAACGATGGGCATCAGCGCCCTCATCATTGGCACCCTCATCGATCCCGTTGCAGGCCTGATCCCGCTGTTTGGTATGGGGTGCCTCATGACCGCCGTTTTTCTCGGATACTTTTGGCGCGATCCCGACCGACCCGTCCCTCGAACTGCGGGCGTTTTGGTCTCACCCGCTGACGGTCACGCCATGTTCCTCCGACGGGAGCGGGCGGTGGGTCGCCGCCCCAGCCGAAGCGAGATGGACAGCGGGCAAATCCAGCAGGACGCCATCACGGGGGATTGGTACCCTGAGCCCCTTTCCGACCCCCTCTCCTTTGCCACTGAGCAACGGTTTGAGCCGGTGCCAGAAGGGGAGGAACACATCACGGATGCATGGCGTTTGGCCGTGTTCATGTCTCCTCTTGATGTCCACGTGAACCGGGCGCCAGCGGCGGGGGTTGTTGAGCGCATCGAACATCGCACGGGGAAGGGTTTGCGGCGCGGACCGTTTCGTCCGGCTTACACCAAAGAGAGCGAACACAACGAGCGCGTTCGTTCGGTACATCTGCTTGAGAACGGGCACCGAATCGAGCTCACACAAATATCCGGTGCGTTGGCAAGGACCGTCCTTCCCTACGTGTTCGACGGTGATGCCGTTCGGCGTGGGCAACGCATCGGCATGATCCGTTTGGGTTCAAGAGTGGACCTTCGCGTCCCAGCCGATGCATACACTTCTTCAATCATCACTGCGGAGGACGGTCAAGAGGACCACCCAAAAGGCATGCACGTCATGGCAGGAAGCAGCGTGGTGTTTCGTTCAAAAATGGAGGAAGATGAATGAGCAAGTGGCGACGAACCTTTCCCGCAGTGATGCTTTTGCTTGTGGCTGCTTCACCCATGTTGTACTACCAAGCAGGTAACCTCGTGTACACTCAAGCAGCAGCGAGCAGCCCCGATTGTTCGGGTCATTCAGCGAGGAACTCGCCTGATGAATTCAGCGTGACGCTGTGGCACGAAGACGTCGAGGTGGTCACGCATGAGAAAAACGACACACTGGCCTCGAATTTGGAACCTTTGTGGTTCGATCACTGGGAGAACGCCACCATTGAGGTTCCTGAAGAACCAATCACGTTGGCAGCTTGGATCATGGAGCACAACACCTCAAGCCCTTGGGTCATCGTTGTTCACGGCATACGGTCGTGCAAAGCAAACCATGAGGCTCTTATTCCTGCAGCATGGCTGTACCAAGCCGGGTTCAACGTGATTCTTTTCGACATGCGCGACCACGGAAACAGCACGACTGAGGACGGTTTGGTTTCCGCAGGACAACGTGAACACCGCGATGTCCTGGCGGTCTGGAAGTGGCTTCAAGACACGAAGGGTGTCGAATCTGAGCGCATTGGAGCGGCTGGAATCTCTTTGGGTGCGGGAGCGGTA
>VMHT01082270.1_pt1 | contig 17832 bp, 30 predicted proteins | sample 4693611 | NCBI WGS metagenome assembly VMHT01 (sample SAMN12280063, study PRJNA550983) | marine metagenome | isolation source: seawater sampled from same location over 5 years 0.02-0.2 micron viral filtrate | place: USA: collected off the coast of southern California halfway between the port... ...
ATCTAGTACCTAGTGATATTAGAGAAGAAGTAATGGAAGCAGTACGTAAAGGTATAATAAAACAAGGACAACTACTACAAGAAATTGGTATGCCAGTAGGACATCCTACATCAGCTTCTAGTGCAGAGGGTACGGCTAAAAGAAAAATACATGATTTTGAAATGACTGTAGTAGGTGGCGCATTTAATACTATGGAAACCGTATCACGTATGGCAGCATATATTGCCGCTTTACGTTTAGCTAGAGATCCAACTGTATTAGCAAAAGCAAATGAATATTTCCAAGGAAATGGTTTATGGGAAGCTATGCGATTTGAAAGAGCAGGAGGGGCACTAACTCCTCAAATGCTTGCGGAATTTATTACAGATCGTACTTTTGGTTTGTATGGTAAACTAAATAGAAACAATATTGCTAGAGGTTTTGGATCAGTAGCGTTCTTGTTCACAACGTACATTGGTCAAATGTTTGCACTGATGTATAGATCATTTACATCTGGAGAAACTGAAGCACAAAAAAGAGTTGGTCGTAGAATGTTTACAAAGATGATATTAGCTATAGGTATCACAGGTGGATATATGGCAATACCCGCAGTAGATGACGCAGAAGATTTTTTTAGTTGGGTAATGAGTCAAGTTACAGGTGTTAAGAGAGATTATAGTGATCAATTTAAAGATATGATTGAATCTGCTATAGGTGAAAGAGGAGCTGAAGCTATGCAAAATGGAATCTTTAATGCTTACGGCGGCATGGATATACAACGTAGAATTGGTTTTGGTCAATTGCCAGGTTCGCAACAATTTAAAGCACTAATGAGTTTAACAGGATTATCTACAGGAGCTGATGCAAAAGATATTGGTGGTGCCCCTATGGCTATGGTGTTTGGTACTTTAGAAAAAGTTTTTGATGAATTAAAAAAAGATGGTATGACTTCTCTTGTTCCTTACGTAGGTAGAGACTCTGATGCACTAGCAGCTTTATTTCCTACGGCAATACAAAATATGTACAAAGCACAAAAATATGCATTACAAGGATATGCTGACACAAATCGTGGCACACTTTTGACACATGATTTAGGTGCTATGGACATAGCGATGCAAGCCGTTGGATTTGCTCCTAGCAAAATAGCTAACAAACGAGCAAAACTTTACAGAGAACAACAAACAGGTGGAGCAACTTCTGAATACAGAAAACGTATGAACGGCAGAATTACTCAAGCCATACAGGATATTATTATTGCACAAACAATTACTAATGACTCATCAGCGGCAGACGAAGCACAAGAAAGATTATTAAAATTGATGAGAGATGTAATGTTATTTAATCAGTCTCATGATTATATACATCAGTATTTACCTGACATAACTAGACTCCGTGAAGAAGCCCTTAAGAAAATTAATGATAATTATAGAGTGTCTAAAGCAGACAAGAAAAAACGGGCTGCGTTAACAGAAATTCTAAACTAGCCCGTTTCTTTATTTTTTAACTAAACTTCCTCCGAAGTATAATCCAATTATTGATGCCATTAGATGAGTATCCATTGGTGTAATTACTACACCTGCATATTTTCTATCTATAAGCATTTCTTTTTGTTCAATTAAGAATAAGAATCCTCTGCTAAATTCTGTCCACGTTACGAAGACAGCTGTATCAAAAAATACAGGTACAATTTTAGGCCATACAATAATAAAGAATACTGCAGTTAGTGCAATAATTCTTCTTGTAAATTGAAAGCCTTTGTTCTCATATTTTCGAGCTTTGTCAATCTCATCCATTTGAAATTTACCACGAGCAAGTAACATTTTTTGTGCATCTTGCTTTGCTTTAATGCTCTGTCCCCAGATGGACATTACTCCACCTAGGACACTTGAGCCAAGCATTGTAATCATTTCTACAGGCAATCCAAACATATACGTTTAGATAGCTTGTATAACAAAAATTACTAGAACTACTACAGCTACTATAATAGCGCCTTTGCGCTTTTTAGAACTGTCATTCCAGAAGTCTTTTATCTTTTGCATATCTACTCCTTTTAAAAAGTTGTTATCATTTTTGCCGTAGCAAACGCTGCAGCTAAATCAGTATCGTTTTCAATCAATTGACCTATTTCTTGGTTAGACATAGATGCCAAAGAAGCAGACGCTGATTTGCCGTCGTCTCCGTATCTCGCAAATTCTTTATTAAATTTTGGGCCAAATAAAGGACTAGAATTAACTAGTAAACTTTTAGCTGTAGAAGGTTCTACTTGCCAATATCCTCTAGCAACTCCTGTTCTTTCACCTTTTTTGTCATCATCTGTTTGTTGTCTTTTTGATTTATATCCGCTTTCAATCATTCCAATTTTAGACATATTATCAATAATAGTATCTGAATTAAAATCCATATCACCATCAAAAATATATCCAGATTTAATTAGAGATTGCATAGCGTCTTCTGGTACGTCAATACCAGCATCTAAAATTTCATTGGCTTTATTTCTTTTTGTTTTATCACCTGTTCCTTGGTAGTTATCAACCCAAGTTTGTGCAAATTCCATATTTTCATCTTGAAAAAATGATTTAAAAAAACGACTAATATCACCTAAATCTGTAGCCATGTTACTCTGCGTGTTCGCAGCTACGACATTCACAGTTACCACCACAACAAGAACCACCATTACTGCAATGGCATTCATGATCACAATTTGTACAAGGTTTAGACATTTCTTTTTCCATTTCTGTTATCTTGTGTAAACATTTTCTTACCGTAGTTAACTCCACTTCTAGCTTTATTTCCACCTTGTACATAAGATGGTTTTACGTTTTTTTGAAGTGATGAAATTAAAGAAAGAGGATCATATTTTTTCTTTTTATTAGTATTATTAGCTACTGCTCCGCCAAGCTCAACCATTTTTGAAATTTGTGCTCTTCCTGTAGCCATTATTCTTTCTCTTCTTCTTTCGGTTTTTCTTCAACTTTTACAGCGTCTCCGCCTATTTTTACTATACCCATTTGAAAATCAACTGGGGGTGTCATTGGTTTATTATTATCTGTCATATTGCGTATTATAGCAGAAAAGGGGACTGAAGTACAGTCCCCCAATCAACTTTAAGCTGCCCAAGAAAGCCATTGATTCTTGGGTTTTATAGTCAATCCTTCCTCAGAAATTACAGGGACTTGGAATGTTATTCCATACTTTGGATGGGTAAACCATAAAGCTTGTTTAGGTATCTCATATTCAAATCTTGCACTTTTAGCATACTCATCATATCCTTTTAAAGATCCGTTTACTAATGCACCTTTTAACTGTAAATATTGGTGGTAGTGACCCATGATTAATTGATCGATAGGTTTATTTTGATTAGCATATTCTGCTTTAACTTTTTGTACACCTCTAGAAATAGGGCCAATCATACCAATCATTCCAGAACCGCCACGTACACCCAATCTATCGCCATGAGTTAACAAGTATGTAGTGTCATATACTTTATAATAAGCATCATATCCTGTAGGTATCATAAACTGCACACGATCATCACCTGCATTTTTAAAATGTTTTTCTAACATATTGTATAGCATCCAATCATAACTAGTTTGTGCGGCTTGTTTATGTCTGTATTGTTTATACATACGACCATGATTACCATAACACGTAGGCACAAACACTTTACCAAAAGTATCTGCTAGAGATTTAATAGCCCATGTAAGCATATCAAATAATTCCAATACGTGTTCTAAATTCGTACCATCATTTGTTTCTGTCAATTCATCATGAATATTACCCGACATCATGTCACCACCGAGGGGCACCACTATGCCTGGATATTTGGGGTTTACCATATGATTCGTACAAAGATCTATAGCGGTCTCAACAGTAGACTTTAATCTCTGTTTAGCTATTTCTTTATTGTATAGATTAAGACCATCAACGGCTGTTTTATCTACAACTTCACCGTAGTGAAAATCAGATAAGAACAAAGTAGGAACACCAGGTGCCCCTTTTGCGGGTGATGATTTGATTAACCATTTAGGCGGCTTAGGCGTATGTTCCGAAAGCTTGAATACTGTCTTACGAATTTGTTCTGCAGTTATGTTTTCGTGAGCCAACTCTTTGATCTGCTCTTTCAGATCTTTGACTTGTATTTCATACGCCACTTTTTGTTCGTACAAAGCCGCCTCTGTACTTGGTGCTACCACCGTTGGTGTTATGTTTTCGCGTTCCGCCGCATCTAGTCTACTAACTAAGGTAGTACGGGGAATGCCTAATTTTTTAGCTGCGTCAGCTTTACTGCCACCAGCTAATATGACAGCGTTAACTGCCTCTTGTAATTTGTCCATAATATTGTCTCCCTGTGTTAATATTATTATGCGTTTAAATCATCAAGCATATCTTGAAAATTTATATTTTCGCCTTCTTTTTTGTTTTGAATTGTTTCGTCAAAAGCTTGAACTTCCATGCAATACGATTGTACATAAGATGTTCTGCCTCTTTGTTCTTCTACTGATGATACGTAGTTTTCTACTTGAACTTTGAGACTTTCACATATTTCTTTTGTGTGATAAGCCGCAAAACCTTGGTATCCTACAGTAGGAGCATACGGTGTTGTCACTAGCACCATTAGAAACCATAATGTTGTCATAGTTTATCCATTGTTATTTGAGCTAAACCTCTCCAATAATCTTTTACTTTTAGGTTTAAATTATCCCATAAACGTAATTGAATTTTTCTAGGTACACTATGCATGTATAATTTTTTTGCTAGTTTATCAAAACGTGTATGCATTGGATATTTAGGATGTTTTTTTAATATCATCTTTAGCTTTCTGTTTAATATATTTTATAATGTCTTTTACAATCAAAGTTTTATCTTTATTTTTCCAATGATTGATATAAAATTTAATACTGCTTTTGTCTAATACATCAGCAGCTTCTTGTAAAGGCCAACTCATTAAGTAGGCCAAATCTGTTTTAATGTTTGATAAGAGTCTGTACGATCTAGGGAATTTCTTTATTGGTAATTTTTTATATTCACCCGTAGTAGCTTTTACACAATGTATATATTTTCTTTCGGTTTTTATAAACCAGGGATAACTCCCTACGTCAACTAATTTCCACATATTATTATCCCCTGTAAAGATAAAAAAAGCAGCCAGGCTGATCCCAGCTGCTTAGTAAGAGATCTTTAAAACCAACTCGTCCTTCAAAGGGTACGGGATAGAGTTCGTAAAAAAGTTTGTGCCCCCCTTATTTTGTAATAATAGCATACCTTCGACCAAAAGTCAAGATTAAAATGCATCATCCCACGTTCCTGTGAGAGATCCTTTATTATATTCCGTTGATCTGTTCTCAAAGAAGTTAGTATGTTCTACGCCATTTACGACCCAATCCACCCATTCTAGGGGATTTTCTTTAACACCGTAATTTGGCTTTAATCCTAGCTGTAATAATCTACGATCTGCTATATGTCTTATGTATTGCTTAACATCATCTGGCTCTAACCCTTCTATTGGGCCAAATTCAAAGGCTAAGTCAATAAATCTGTCTTCTAAGTTAACCATATCTCTACATATATCATATAAGGTTTTCTTAAATTCATCATTCCACACTTGCGGCTTCTCATCTAGTATTTCATGTAACAATTTAATCATATTTTCTACGTGGTGAGATTCATCACGGATTGACCATGCAACAATTTGTCCCATACCTTTCATCTTACCAAAGCGTTGGAAGTTAAGTAACATAACGAAACTAGCAAATAACTGCAAGCCTTCACCAAATGCAGAGAAAACCGCCATATCTCTAATCATCTGCTCGTCTGGTGTGCCCCCTTTGTTCTTCCAAAGGTATTCATGTTTATCATTCATTGCCTTTATTTCTTGAAAAGCTTTATAATCTTTATCATCCATACCTATTGTATCATTTAATAATGAATAACTGTGAGCGTGATTAGCTTCACTTGTAGCTATAGCTGATAACATCATGCGTATTTCTGGCTGTTTAAACATAGGCATATACACATCCATATACGCTTGGGCTATGTCAACATCACCTTGTGTAAAAAACGTTAGTATTTGTTTCACTAAATGTTTTTCTGGTTCTGTTAATCTATTGTTCCAATCATTCACATCTTCGTGTAGAGGTACCTCGCTTGGCAACCAATGCATTTTCTGTTGTTCATCATAAGCTTTAAAAGCCCACTCGTACATAAATGGTTTATAATAATCTCTTGCTTCAAATACTGACATTCTTTTCTCTTTCTATATTAAGCTTGGCAAGATAAACATTCTTCTTCTGCATCTTGTCTTACTACTCGTTCTACTTTATTAGCTACTACTTCCGCACGGTTCATAGCTTCGCTTCTTAAATAATATAATGTTTTTAATTTTTTAGACCATGCTCTTTTATGTATGTTATTTAGTTTACGTACATTCACATCTGGTGTAAAAAATAAATTTAAGCTTTGTGCTTGACATATATATTTTTGCCTATCTGCAGCTAGATCAACAAGCCATTCTTGTCCTAATTCTATTGCTGTTTTATAGGTATCTCTTTCATCTTTAGATAATTCTGTTAAGTGTGCAACTGATCCTTTATTAGTAATGATACTTTGCCACGTCTGTTTATTATTCAAACCTTTCTCTTGTAAAAGTTTTTCAAGATTAGGGTTCTTCATTAGAGCCGATCCGCTTAGTGTTTTTTGTGTAAAGGCATTAGCACGTAATGGTTCTATACTAGGAGATACTCCACCACATATAATAGAACTACTTGCGTTTGGTGCAATGGCTAACATATGAGCAAAACGTTTACCAGTGCCTTTCATATCGCTTGGAGAACCCCGCTCTTTACCTAGTACTAAATTAGATTCTAATGCTTTAGTATGTATATGTTTAAATATAATTTTATTCCAAGACATTGCCACAACTGACTCCATAGGTACACCTTTACTTTGTAAAAACGTATGAAAACCCATAGCACCTAAGCCAACAGATCTTTCTGACTTTGCACTAGCTATCGCTCTCCACATATGTGAAGGTGCTTTGTCAATGAAATAGCTAAGTACATTATCTAACATACGCATTAAATCATCTATAAATAATTCATTGTCTTTCCATTCTTCAAACTTTTCTACGTTAACACTAGATAAACAGCATACTGCTGTTCTATCTTCACTTGTAGCTAATGTAATTTCACTACATAAATTAGAGTGTGTTACTTTTAATCCTAAATCTTTTTGTGTTTTGGGTAAACCTCTTTGTACAGTATCTCCAAACATAATATATGGCTCACCTGTAGAAACTCTTGCTTCTAAGATTTTAATCCATAATTGTCTGGCTTTTACTGTCTTTACTTTTTCTTTAGAGTTAGGATCAATTAGATCCCACGTCTCATCATTTTCCATAGCTTTCATAAACTTATCGGATACTACTACACCATGATGCAGGTTAAGATTCTTTCTGTTAATATCTCCACCTGCAGGTTTGCGCATTTCAATAAACTCTACAATCTCTGGGTGTGATATATCCATATAACTAGCATATGATCCTCGTCTAGTTGCCCCTTGGTTAAATGCGATCATTTGAGAGTCCACTACGTGCATAAAAGGAATTACCCCTGTAGTTTTGTTACCTTTGCTCGTAGACTGTCCCTGTGAGCGAATATGACCCCAATAACCACCTATTCCGCCTCCCATACTAGATAACCAGATATTCTCAGTATAGTGCTCTGCTAAACCATCTCTACTATCATTAACATAATTCAAGAAACAAGAAATTGGTAATCCTCTATCTGTACCACCGTTAGATAAAATAGGAGAAGCAAACATAAACCATTGGTTTGACACATAGTCATACAATCTTTGGGCATGGGCTGCATTATCAGCAAATGCTGCAGCAGCACGCACGAACGCATCTTGAGGTGATTTCTCCTCAGGCAGCATATATCTGTCCTTTAAGATTTCTGTACCAAATTTGGTTAATAACTTATCTTTTTCGTAGTCAGGGGTCGGTGGTTTAATCTTCATATTCTCTCTGTTTGTTTGTTAATTTTTAGGAAAGCGATTAGTATAACATCTTTTATAATTAATAGCAACAACAATCATAGCAGACTTCGTAAAAATATTGTCGCATAGTCCCACTCTACCTCTTGACTAAATGCATCTTCGAGAGAATCGATCATAAACAAATCTAAATCCTTGTTGAGATTTTTGCATACTTGTATTAGTCTTATGTCATAGTCTGGGTACAACCGTTGTAGTACAGGTAAATATAAATACTTCAGTTGACTTTCAGCTTTGTTCACTGCTTTTAATTTACATTCCAAAGCAATTAATACTTTACTGTCTTGATCTGGCTTAATTATAATATCTGTTTGACACCAACCCATACCTCTCCCATCTTCGAATTGATACCATTGTCCATGCAATACACGGTCTTCACCATATAATGCTTTTACATAATTAGCTATACGATTTTCATAAAGTTGGCCAGCTCTTTTCACACCACGAGATTTTGTCATGGGGATAAAGTCTGGGCGTTCATCAAGAGCTTTGGCCCACTTTAATTTACGGATTACGTTACGTCTTTTCGGCATGGAAAAACCAAATTCCCTTCAACTTTAATGTAACCCGAATCTTCCATAGCCTGTATAGTTTGTGTTAACTCACCAGGGTTTGGAATCTTGCGTAGTAACTCACGTTTAAAATGTTTAATAAGTAGATGTGATCTACCATTACTAAATAATGTATCGTTTAACCAGATAGTCATATCATATGCAATCTTACCTGTTCTGCCCATACCAAAACCTTCTAGTGCTTTTGGCATATGCTTTTCCATATCACGCATTAGTTCTTTTGTATACTCCCAATCTTCTAGCATTATCTTTCTTGTACCTCGTCTAGAAGCGGATACTGACATAGCCACTTTTATATGATGTGATATTCTTCTTTGATTATACTCTGCTAGATGAGGGGCAGTAGGTTCTGGTGGAATACCCGCTTCTATATCTGCGTTTACTTCATCAAAACAATCTGGATCAAATGTCATTGGCCCATACATTTTTGCTATCGCACCTAAATCGTGTCTTAAATTTTCTATTGTATTATCTGATACTTTAGTTTGTAATAAACTCTGAGCAATTTTCGGCCCATCATAAAACACAGGTATCATTCTTGATAATAAACCTTGTGATCTAGCATCTTCTGGCAAGTTCTCTACAAATTGTTCTGGTGTAGCACACGCTATCCAATTCAAGCAAGGCCCGTTAATCACATACTCTCCAGCAGTTTTAGTTTTATGACTATAAGAATCTTTACTATCCCACATATCAGTAAGAAACATCTGTAAATACCTATCTGTTCTTGACATGAACGCACCAAATTCTGATGTAACTAGAGTTACAGAAGCATCATGAAATTCCTCAATCTGTGGGCTACTTAAACGCATATCAATACGTTGTAACTTACACATATCTACTGCCAATTTTTCTGGTGTGATCCTATCCTGTATAGAATATAATGGATATTTACGTAACCCATATTTATCTAGACCAGAATTAAAATTAGAATCATCTTCCGTAGTTCCTACAGGTGTAGTTAATTTAGTAAACACTTTTGAGTAAGGTAATATTAAAGAGACGGACTTATTTCTGCCAGGATTTGCTATGAGTGTAATAAATAAATTACTTCTAATATCATAGTTAGCCATAGGAAACCACACTCTTCTACCAAGTGCCCCCGCTACTGCAGACAAAGCTGACCACACAGCAAATGGCTTAGGTATAGGACTACCTTTTAAAGCATCTGCACTAGCTTTTAAATAATCAGTATAGTTTCTAACCACTTGGTCTCCATTTCTTCATTGCTTTCCAATTTACACCAGTCTCACAATCGGATGGTATAAGCATTTCTTTTTTATTAACAGTCAAAGGATTATGCATACAGTTTAATATTTTAGGTATCAATTCATCTACTTGTTCTGTAGGCATTTGTCCTAAAATTGCATCATGCACTTGGCCTAATATTTCCACACCTTGTGAGTGTAGTTCTTGCCAAACTCTATACAAACCTAAGTTTAATAAATCTCCTATTGTAGATTGTGGTACATAAGCAATAGCTAACCGCAACGTGGCTGCGTCATCTAACCTAGACCAAAACTGTGTACGTCTACCAAAAGGTGTTATCAACGTACCAGTAGATTGAATCTTGTTAGCTGTTTTATCATGCCAAGTACGTATGCCAGGAAATGCTCCTGGGATTTGTAACTGAGCGTGAGGGCCTGTGCCTATGATATTACCATTGTCTAGTAATTCTTTAAAGCCACCCTCTCGATCTTGCTTGTGCCATTTTTCTACTTTATCTAATTGTATCACACCTCCAAAATAAAGCAACTGAAATTTTGTTGCTTGTGATATTTTTATTTTTATTTGTCTACCTAGTGAGTGTGGTGACACACCATAGTTTGTACCATGTCCTGCTCTTTTGCAAATATCTCTGTAACTGTACTGATGATAATATGGTGTATCTGCTAATGCTCTGTCTTGTTCTGGATCACCAGACCAACCTAGATTAGGCCAAATCATTTTTACAACTTCAGTATGTAAGTCAGATGTTTCACACGCATTGATATACCCTTCGTCTCCAGATATATAAGCTGTTACTCTTGATTCTGCTTGTTCTAAATCTGCATAGAACATTGTCATACCGTCATCTGGTATAAACATTTCACGCATATCTTTAGTAATATTTTGTAAATTTGTACCTGTGCCCCATGGTGATTCCTTGGATGACCAACGTCCTGTTTTTGTACCCGCCACTTGATAAGAACATCTTATACGTCCATCATCATCTCTTGTAGTATCTAATACATTTAGTTGTTTGTCTATATTTCGTAATGCTAATATAGTATTGCAAAACGGCTTTGCTCTAGGGTAATGTTCAGCTAGATGTTCTAATGCTTCTTTGTCAGTAGATACTTTTTGTTTACCTTTAACACTAGCAATAACTTTAGGCAAACCTAAATGTACATACAATAAGTCTTGTAATTGTTTTGGACTAGCGGGATTAAGATCTTTATCCCAGACAGCATTAGAAAATAAATTTAACATACGTTCTAATTTAAGTCTCTGGTCTTTTAGGGGGGCACGTATTGTTCGCACGACCTCCTCGTCAACTTTAAGACCACGCAACATCATCGATAAAGCGGGCCCAATACTGGCTACTTCAAACTCATATGTCTTACGTGTAATGTCGTCTAGTTTATCATCAATTTTGTGCCACAACTCATTTGTTAAAGCACAATCTAGAGCACAGTATGCCCACAATGTTTGATCATCATCTAACTTTAGATGAGGTATCTCCGTGTTTTTGATTATCTTCATGTGCTAATTCTCCTGCTATTGCTGAGTATCCTACCATATCTATATATGTATCCATACTCGGGTGTCCAAATTTTGCTCTCGCAACTTTTAATAATACCATGAGGATTGCAACATCTCGTGCTTGTATATCTCTATCTAAATACGCACTCCAAAGTCTTGCTATGTTGTCGTGATTTGTTCTCTTGTCCCCATACTCGTCTTCTCTTGCACCTTCTAATATCTTTTCAGCGGTGCTTAATATATCTTTAATCTTTCCGCCAGATTTCATCGTAACCTCCCATGACCTTATAAAAATCTTCTCTCACTCTTAATGGCTCTAATTCTGCCAAGTAACATACTTCTTCAAAATCTTCTTTCTTATATCTAAACCATAACTTAGCGTCTCTCCTATAATTTACAAACTCTTTTACAGTACCTTCATACTGCATGTCTTGCAACGCTTGATCTAATACCGAACGCCACAACTGTATGTGATTCTCAACACTCCGATTTTCGGACTCTATGTTTTCAGCCGAAAAGTATTGAGGTCGCTTCACTATTCATCGGCTTTTGTGCTCTGTGAAAACTTGGCTAATGTTTTCCATGCACTCTCATTTGTGTACAATGAGCCGAGAAATCCTAAACCCTTTTGCATTTCGGGTTGATAGGCGTGGTGGGCGTGCATTGTATCATGTGTCACGCCAGAAACTTGTATGTTCTTTTTGAACGATAGCCATGAAACATCATACGTTTGGTTCTGGGCTACTTTCGTAATGTTAGTATCTTCTAGTATACGTTTGACCCATTGCCATGCTTTTAATTCATCTTGGTATTTCCAATAATACTCTCCGTCCTTTTTTATAAAAGGTACAACTAAAGCTGTATTCTTGTTTGGGGCAAATCCTATACACGTAATCTCTCCATTAGCCGTTTCAATATCAAATGCTAATGGTTCATCTGCATTATCTTTATGTATAAATTCAGATTCAAAATCTTCTAAATCTTGTAATGAAGGTTCTAAATAAAGATTACGTTCATCTCTTATTAATTCTTGTGTTAATGATTCTTCTTTTGCTTTGACTAAATCTGCAACTACTACAGGTCTAAATTCAAAATTTCTAATAACCGCACTGGGGCTGTAAGTCGGTACGACTTTGCAATCTTGTTCAAGCAATCCATCACTACATTTCATTACCGAACCTCTATATGTACCAATCTTATCAAGCCCTGTCAGTGCCCATAACGAAGCACTACCCATTGCAATAATCACATTAGGTTTTACTTCATTAAGCTCTTTATATAACCGCCTTACATCTTGTTCCATTTCTTGTTTAAGAAACCCATGACCTGTTGGTGGGAAAGGCGATCTCCACTCTTGTTCTTTGCATAACTTTTTATAAGCAAGTCTATTGTGAAAGAAATTTGCTACGTTATCTTGTGCGGGTTTTAATTGAAAAGTGTGAGTGAGTAAGCATTCATCTGGATTGATGGAGGCAAGTTTGCACATACCTTTCAGTATATCACCTGTGCCCCCAGCTAAGATTGTATTTAATCGAGCCTCTGTTGTCGAAGGATGATCCATAACTATTGCTATGAACATTTTACCCTGTGACTTTTTAGAGTCTAGTCGATTTAAAACTGCATACTCACTCATGAATAACTATTTATTAATTATTCTAGATATTGTTGCTTGTAGAATATCTTTATTTCTACCAACCATTTCGTGTTTTACAACACCAGAAAAGGTTTGACCAATAGCCATTTCAAGCGATTGAGCATATGGAATATCATGATCCATATCTAACGTTTTGGTTACAAACGTTTTAAGTGAAGCCGCAGGATTGTTCAACTTCATAGCATTTGGTGTTACCCAAAACTCGAGTCTCGTGCCTTCTGCATTATCTAACTGACTTTCGTCTAGATCAGATTGAATCACGCTCACTGCTTTTACGTTAATACGTACCAACGGTGTTTGGTTTTCTCCCACTCTGTCTGAGCGGTAGCTTTTAATGACAAAGTCATAACTGCCCTCTGGCAATGTCACCGATTCTGGTGTGTCATTGGGCGTCATACTTAAAAAATCAGCAATATCATTCATAGGTTAACCTCCTTGTTTTGCTGTTACCTTAGGGGCTTCTCCCCCAAGTTTAGTCTTTGCACTCTTTTGTATAGCATCAAAAAGTTTGTGTAAGTCTAAAGGTGCGTTCGGCTCAATTAGACTAGGTGCTGTTACTTTTAAATCCATGCGGTGGTCTGATACTGTGCGTAGAGTACGTTCTGTGCCTTTACTAGAACTTTTCGTATCAATACGACAAACACAGTTAAAGTATCTGCCGATCTTGGTAGAAAGTTTAGACCCAACACTTGTAGGGTATGCTTTTGACACACCCATATCTCCCTCCATATATTGCATATGTGAAGTTATGATAACATTACATGGCACTTCACTCCCTGTAAGGTACTGAATTACATTCTGTACATCTCGTGCTGCCGTGCCCCACTCTGGCTGCGTTGCCTGGTCGGTGGGTTTCTTATTATTAAATACTAATGCACCTCTCAAGGCTGATTCGCCCATGAGTGTTAAGCTATCAATAACAAGAACATCTTTATTAGTCCAGTTTTTAACTGAACCTAAATCTTCATCTCCGTCTTTCCAAGACGAAAGTAATTGTGCTGACTTCCTAAATGCAGTCGCATGACCTAATGGGTCTTTAAGAGTAACATAAGATACTCTATCTACTGCGTCTGGATTAAGAAATTCGGGTAGTATCGCAAGTCCGTCATCAAAATCTAATATTCGTAGATTGTAACCTGCGTTGGCAAGACTTGCTAAACTTGCTGTCTTACCTGAGCCGCTGTCACCTACTAACAATAGTTTAGTGACTTCACTCGCTTGGTGATTTCGTATACTTGCCATTTATTTGTCTCCTGTTAATTATGTTATAATACCATAAAAATAAAATAATGTCAACAAAAATCGTCATGTTGATGAATTGTTTTTTCTATGTTGTGCTAAATCTATTACATTTTTTCTTTGACTTGCTTCCACTAAGTCTGGGTGTGGTTCTTTTACAAAATCATTTTTCAAAAATATATCCCTACGAGATTGAGGGGCACTACATACTTCACGGAATCTGCACCCACCATAGTTTCCACAGCCAGTAAAATCGGCAGGGTAGTAGTTGTTCTTCCAGAAGTTATCTGCATTTCTTAGTGCGAATAAAGTATCGACATACCATTCCTCTATTAGTTCCTCTGTTACGTTAAATACAGATCTATTAAACCTTGTAAAGTTTACACCTGTTTGCACTCCATCTATAATAAAGCCGTCTACGGGTAGCTTTAATACATGGCGACAAGCCCACAGATAAGCAAATATCTGATTGTTAGGCATAAAACCTTGAAAGTAATAAGCTGACAGTGCTGTCTTTGTTGTTTTGAAATCAACTAAGTATAGTCTGTCATCTAGTGTTACGATCTTATCTATCCTGCCAGAAAATCTGTGTTCACCATTACCAAATGGTACTTCAAATCGCTGCTCTAACGCAGCTTCTCCGTTGGGCATTGTCGCTACTTTAAATGTATCCTCCCAGTATTCTTCTGCTCTCCATACTATTGCTCGTAGTGTAGACTCTAAACCTCTTGCACTATCGTCTGACATTTTTAAATCTTCGCCAAATTCTTTTAGTACAAATACAAGAGCTTCACGTAGAGCTACATCTTTTGATTTACCTTCAAACTTTGCACGATCTAATACTTCAAATCCTTCATGTACTGCCGATCCAAAGCCTGTTGCTGATGCGTATCTTTGAGATTTATAACCTTGTAAGTTTGTATAATTATACAAACGTGGACACGCCAAGAAGGTAGATAGGCTTGATGTATCCCAAATACGTTGACGTGGTGCACCATTCTCGATGGTGAATTTTTTTAATCTAGGTAGTTCTATTTGTTCTGTCATAATAATGTTGTTTGAATTACTACTATTGTACAATAAAAATATGTCACAAATAAGATGAATAAGAAATATTTAAACATCACACTCATCTAGCATTTTTATACAAGCTATTATATTTACTTTATCAACAAATGGCTCGTGCTGTACTGTTGTTTCTGGTGGATTAACTTTATCTTTAACCACCATAGCACCTTTAAATACACCATAAGCACATCCCTGTAACATAATTATTGATAATAAAATAGCTTTGTACATTCTATGTTTCCGATAAAAGCATAGTAAGAGGATCTTTCTCATACTGTGCGGGTTTAGTTCTAGCCGCTGATTTGCTGATAGGTTTACCTGCTTTTTCTGTGGCTCTGATATTTTCTCTTGTAGTTTGCAAATACGCAATGACCTTATCAATACCTTCTTGATTCTCTGACAACTCTATTGGATTGATGTCTAGCAATTCGGATGGTATATCTATAAGGTCTGCCTTATCTGTTTTTTTGGATTTTGTTTTCGTCATATTCTTCTACACTCCTTACTTCTGAATCTGGTGATGTTCTTAAAAAAAGTTTACCTTTTTCATTTGTCCACTCACCTTGTTCTTTTTCCCACTTCATGTTCTCATAAATTTTTTCCGCTGCACTATCTTTAGATACGGCATCTACTTCCCAGTGCATTGAGTACATATGTGTTGTCATTACATCAAACTTAGGCATCTTTTTTATCCTTTGGTTTTTCATCTGGTAGTGATACCAACATACTCATCAGATTAAATACTTCTGCGTATGGTCGTTTAGCCAAGTAATTTACTATTGCTTGTGCTTGATCTTCGGTAATTAGTTTATTCATTATTTTCTCCTGTTGTTTATTATAACACTTAATTGTGTTTAAAATGTGGCTCCCAACAAACCCATTAAGTATATAAATACTGCGATAGAATTAACTACCATTAATGCTCTGTCGTGCCATATAATTCCTACTATTAACCACCCTAGCACCCCTATCAAATGAAATAATAAATTGAGAGGGTAAAGTTCTAAAGAAGTCATAGCCATACCTGTAATAAGTATGACAGTCGAAATCCATTTTATATACCATGATATATCATGTGTCGGTGTTATTTTATTAATGGATTGTGTCACTTGGTGTCATCCTCATTTTAGATAATTCTGTTTCAATATCGTCATCAAATTTTTCTATGATCGGGGCGGCTTTCGTCATACCCATTACACACCCTGCAAAAACCGTAAGTGCCCCCTCAAGTCCATATCTTAGCATCAAACTTCGTAAAGCTACTTCTAGTAAGGAATTCTCTACTATTTCTAAAGGGTATGTCTTTGATAGGTCACCAATTACTGGTCGCAATTCCTCAATACATTTTCTGAATTGTTCTTCCAATTCTTTTTGATTCATCATAATTCTTCTCCACTTTCTGTTACAATTTGTAACTCGTCTTTTTCTAACACAGATGATATATTTACCCCTGTGTCATCATGTTGTAATAATAACTGGTCGTACTTACTAGATTCTACATCTTCTACATCTAACATTTGTACTCTAAATGCTTTGATATATTTTTTAAATCGCATATATAATGCGAAAGGTTTATCACTTTTTACTGTGATATGTGCATTATCTTTTTCAGTATTTTCTAAGTAGCTTACGGCTTTTTCCAATGCGTTTGATATATCTATCTGTTGCATTAGGTCGTAAGTCTTTGGGTTGTAAGCCATTGTTCTCCTGTTGTATTTCATAATCATTTTCATCTGACAAATTTGTCGGCTGTGCGTAAGGATAGTCTAATTGTGTTGTAAACATACCTTCGGCATCATCTAACAGTTCTACTATGTCAAAATCATTATCATAAATATATTTGTGCTTCTTTTTCATACCGTACTCTACCATGTAATCTTTCATTTGTCAAACAATTTCGCATATACTAAATAACCACAGATCCCAGCCCATACTAACGAAAATACAGATGGATGCAATAGACTAGCTATTCCTGTTACTATTATTAAACCCCATGTACTACATACGAATATTATTCTTGCTACTGTTTCACCATACATTTACCCACTCCATTTTATTATCTTCCATTTTAATTTTGCTATTTTGTTTTTGATAGTAGTTCATATCTTTGTCCACTCCATTTGTATTAGGTATTAAAAACATTAATGCTCTCTCATCAGTAAAATTGTCTATCTCTTGTATATCTACTTGTATAGGAATAAAACCTGCGTTGTATTCCATAGCTAATATTTGTTCATAGTTTAAAGTCGTTAGTTCATATAATTCTCCTATAATTTGGCTGCTGTGTGTATCAGAATAATACACCATTGGAAAGGAATCTAAATAGCTGCTCATCCCGTAGCTGCTATTTTTAGTTATGTAATCACCTACGAATACTTCGTCTACTAGCAAAGAGTTTAATCTGTGCTTTTTCTTCAAAGTTCCGTACACAAATAACTTGTGTCGCTCTGTATCTGTCTCCATTATTTTTCATAATCTCCATGTTTGAAAGGCAAGTCCATGCCTTTATTTAATAAATTTAAT
>VMHT01081933.1_pt1 | contig 17828 bp, 14 predicted proteins | sample 4693611 | NCBI WGS metagenome assembly VMHT01 (sample SAMN12280063, study PRJNA550983) | marine metagenome | isolation source: seawater sampled from same location over 5 years 0.02-0.2 micron viral filtrate | place: USA: collected off the coast of southern California halfway between the port... ...
AGGTAGAAAACCCTACATGGTTCAAACTGTTTTGAATCTAGCAACTGCTTTGTCTGACAAAGGTTCTGCTCTTGCAGCTTCTGATGTCATTCCAGTAATTGCTGTCAAAAAAGGAACTATGATTATCAACGCAGGTATTGAAGTTGATACTGCTTCTGACGGTTCTACATTTACTGTAGATCTAGGAATGGTAGATGCTGACGTATTCGTTGATGGGTTTGATGGAACATCTGCTGCGGCAGTAGTTGCTCAAAATCCTGCAGCTTATCAGCCTGTAATGGCTGTTGCAGATGACAACATTGACCTAACAATTGCTTCACTATCTGGTGGTGCAGTTACTACAGGTAAGTTGCGCATCTGGGCAGTTATGATGGACTGTACAGATCAGGGTAATGACGGAACTGCTAATGAAGTAGATCGTGACGCACTTGCATAAATAACTTAGGGGGCAGGGAAACTTGCCCCTTTAAGCTTATCTAAGGGATTTTTTAATGTCAACTTATATAACATTGGTCAACCAACTTCTTGTTCGTTTGAACGAAGTAACGTTAGATACAGCAGGTGAAGGATTTACTACAGTACGTAATGTTCAAGCACTTGCTAAAGATGCTATTAATAACTCCATTAGAAATATAGTCCAAACAGGACAAGAGTTTCCATTTTTAAAAACAACAAATACACAGACATTAACAGCAGGTACTAGGCAGTATGCTTTTCCTGCTGATTTTGCTTCTGTAGATTGGGATACTTTTTACATAAAAAAATTAGGATCTGCAGGTAATACACCTAGTTTTCTTCCTACAATATCTTTTGAAGAGTATACTCAAAGGTTTCGTGGATTAGATGACGAGGGTGATTCTGGTTCTGGTATATCAGCTCCACAACGTGTATATCAAACATTAGAAGCAAAGTTTGGTGTTACACCTGTTCCAAACGATAGTTATGTAGTAGAGTATGTGTACTTTTCATTTCCTGCTGATTTAGCAGCTTTTAATGACACATCTATAATACCTGATAGATTTAATCATGTAGTTATTGATGGTGCAATGATGTACATGATGAGATTTAGATCTAATGATCAAAGTGCTGCCATACACCAACAAAATTTTCAAGATGGTGTACGATCTATGAGACGAATACTTATGGATGATCCGCTTGATGTTAGATCAACAGTATTACAAAGAAATAAATCATTTAGTAACACTATTAGCAGTATTGTATAATGGCCGAAAATTTAGCTTCCTTTAAAGTCTTCTGTCAAGGAGGACTAAATACTAGCAGAGATGTATTATCTCAGGGTGAAACACAACCTGGATCAGCCATATCTTTAATTAATTATGAACCTGCTGTTACTGGTGGCTATAGAAAAATAAATGGTTTTAGTAACGACTACGGAACAGTTACAGGCACAGGAAGTGTATTAGGTGTTTGTGTAGCTAATGGCATTAACGATGGTATACTAGCTTGCCGTACACCCTCTAGTGGTAATAACTACTTACACAAATGGAATAACTCTACTTCAGCTTGGGATGCTGTAACTACTTCAGGTTCACCTACAATGGTAGGAGTAACTAAAGTTAGATTTACAAAATATAATTTTTCTACTCCAAAAATAGTATTGACAGATGGAATAAACCCTGCAGCTACCTATGACGGTACAACTTATACTCAGATTACTCATGCAGATGCACCTACAGACCCTAAGTTTTCTGCAGTGTTTCAAAACCATGTGTTTTTAGCAGGTGATCCTGCAGAAAATTATAATTTATATTTTAGTGCTCCTTTAGTAGAAACAGACTTTAGTGTAGCAAACGGAGCAGGTGTATTTAATGTAGGTTTTCCTATTGTAGCAATAAAACCTTTTAGAGATGCCCTCTATATTTTTGGTACAAATAATATTCGTAAACTTGTTGGCAACAATATAGCTAACTTTGTGTTAGAAACAGTTACTGATAATCTAGGATGCCTAGCTACAGACAGTGTTATAGAAATTGGTGGAGACTTACTATTTTTATCACAAGATGGTCTGCGTCCAATATCAGGTACAGATAAAATTGGTGACGTTAATCTAGAAACTGTATCAAAAGATATACAGTCTATTTTTACAGATATTGTATTTGACATAGACCTTGAAGGATTAAATGCTGTAGTAATAAGACAAAAAACACAGTTTAGATATTTTTTTGCAGCGGCAGAAACACAGGGTATTATAGGTGGTTTTAGACAAACTCCAAATGGATTGCAGTTTGAATATAGCCAGATGCTTGGGCTTGTTGCTACTTGTGCAGACAGTGGCTATATAGGTCAAAATGAGTTTGTAATTCATGGCGATAGTTCAGGAAAGGTACAAAGACAGGAGCAAGGTAATGACTTTGATGGAACTGATATTTTTAGTTTATTTCAAACTCCTTTCTTTCACATGCAAGATCCAGAACAACGTAAAATATTTTACACAGTAGCTACATATTTACGTTCTGAAGGTGATAACTCTATAGTTATGTCGGCTGTGTATGATTATGAAGATGTAGATGTATTATCACCTTCAAACTTTACACTAACAACTACAGGGGCGGCAGCATATTATAATGAAGCTACATATAATAGCACTGCAATATTTGATGGTAATCCGTCACCAGTACAACGCACTAATATATCAGGATCTGGTAAATCAGCATCTTTTAGATATGTAACTAATGATTCCAATGCGTCACACAGTGTACAAGGTTTAGTGATTACATTTGGGGTAGGAGATAGGTTATAACATGGCAGGGTATTCAAGACAATCAGCAGCAGATATTATTGCTAATGCGGTTATTAAAGCTGCACCAGTAAACGCAGAGTATAACGCAATACGAGATGCGTTTGCTTTATCAGGTGGACACAAACACGATGGTAGCTCTACTGAGGGTTCATATGTACCGCTTATTGCTGACACAGACGCACTAAACAAAGTTGTAATAGATACTGGTAACAACCGTATAAGTTTTTATAATGAAGTATCTTCTACTGCTGTAGAACAGATTAGATTAGAAGATGGTGTACTAAAACCTATAACTGATAATGATATTGATCTTGGTGCATCTGGTTTAGAATTTAAAGATTTGTATGTTGATGGTATTGGATATATTGACACTGTACAAATACACGAAAATGCTACTGTTACAGGTACTCTTGGTGTAACTGGTGACACTACTGTAGCAAATATTACATCTACTGGTACATCTACTCACGCTACTGTAGACATTAATGGTGGTGCTATTGATGGTACTGTAATTGGTGCTTCTAGTACTGCTGCAGGTAGCTTTACGACTGTAACTACATCAGGTCAAGCAACACTAGCTACTGCAGATATTGACGGTGGAACAGCAGACAATGTAGTCATTGGTGGTAGTACCGCTGCAGCTATTACAGGTACTACTGTTACTGCTAACACAGGTTTTACAGGTGATCTTACTGGTGATGTAACAGGTAACGTTACAGGTAATGTCACTGGTAACATAACTGGCAATATAACAGGTGATGTAACTGGTAATGTTACAGCCTCAAGTGGCTCATCTACATTTAACAATATGACTATTAACGGTACACTAGATGTTACATCTACTGTAATTAACAATGTTAGTGATCCAACAACGGCACAACAAGCTGCCACTAAAAATTATGTAGACACAGAAGTAGCTGCACTTGTTGACTCTGCTCCAGGTACGTTAGATACACTAAACGAACTAGCTGCTGCCTTGGGTGATGATCCTGACTTTGCAACTACTATTACGACAAGCATAGCAACCAAGCTGCCATTAGCAGGTGGTACGATGTCTGGTGCAATAGCTATGGGTACAGCTAAGATTACTGGTATGGGTGATCCTACTGCTAATCAAGATGCAAGCACAAAAGCTTACACAGACACACAACGTGATACACGTCTAGCATTATCTGGTGGCACTATGACAGGTGCTATTGACATGGGTAGTGCTAAGATTACAACTACCTATACACCTACAAACAATGCGGATTTGACAACTAAGACATATGTTGACGGTATCTTAGGGTCAGCTACTGCTGCAGCTACAAGTGCCTCTGCTGCTGCTACATCAGCCACCGCTTCTGCCTCAAGTGCTACTGCCGCTGCAACTTCAGCAACAAATGCTGCAGCTTCTTTTGATTCGTTTGATGACAGATACCTTGGTGCTAAGTCTTCTGCACCTACAGTAGATAACGATGGTGATGCACTTATTACTGGTGCTTTGTATTTTAATTCTACAGACAATGGGTTATATGTTTATACAGGTTCAGCTTGGGTAAGTAATACAAACTACGGTGTAGCATTTACTAACCATACAGCTACAGGTGGTCAGACAGCTTTTGCGGTAAACTATTCAGTTGGTTACGTAAATGTTTATTTAAATGGCGTAAAACTTTTACTAGGCACAGACTTTACAGCTACTAATGGTACTACAATTGTACTATCTTCAGGTGCTACTGTAGGTGATATTGTTGACATTGTAGCTTACAACATCTTTACTATTGCAGATACATATACACAAACACAGGCTAATGCAAACTTTGCTCAAGTAGCAAATAACTTATCCGATCTTGCAAGTGCATCTACAGCTAGAACAAATCTTGGTTTAGCTATTGGTTCAAACGTACAGGCTTATGATGCTCAATTAACAGACATTGCAGGACTTACACCTACAGATAGTAACTTTATTGTTGGTGACGGTTCTAACTTTATATTAGAATCTGGTGCTACAGCCAGAACTTCTTTAGGATTATCTATTGGTTCAGATGTACAGGCTTATAGTTCTAATCTAGCATCTATAAACCAAGACTTAGCTACAGATGACAGTGTAACATTTAATAATGTAGTCACAGGAACTACAGATCATGGTTCAGTATCTGCTACCCTTAACTTAGCCGCAAGTGGTGGACAAATACAACAGCTAACACTAGGTGCAAGTATTACTATTAGTAGCTCTAGTTTAGCTAATGGAGACTCTTTAATTCTTATGGTTGATGATGGTTCAGCATACGCTGTTACTTGGTCAGGATTTACTTTTTCTAATAATGATGGTGTAGCTCCTACACTAGTAACTAGTGGTTACAACGTTTTTAGTATTTGGAAAATAGGTGGGACAGCTTATATTTCTTATGCAGGGGATCAATAATGATTGGGGCTGCTAGTGTAGTAGCAGTAGGACGTAATCACGTTTTAGAACGTGAGATACTTTATACTACTCCAGGAACACACAGTTGGACTTGCCCTGCAGGAGTAAACTACGTTTCCGTTGTTTGCATAGGCGGTGGTGGTGGTGGCATGTATTACAATGTTAGTAATAGTAGCTGGCGTTACTCTATGAATGGAGGAGGCGGTGGTGGCCTCGCTTGGATGAACAATATATCTGTAACCCCTGGAACTAGTTATAATGTAGTTGTTGGAGCAGGAGGTTCTAATGGAGCCTATTCGTCAGGTTCGACAGCAGGTGATCGGTCTTATTTTTGGTCGCAGTTTATACTCAGAGCTAATGGCGGTGGTGCAGGTAGATACAACACCGATATATCAGGTGGTGCTATTGTTACAAGTGGTAGTTACGGAACTTCCAGAGGCGGTGGTGTAGGAGGTGGTTCTGATAGTGCCAGTAGTAATACTTATGGTCCTGCAGGTGGCGGTGGCGCAGGTGGTTACTCTGGCAACGGTGGTGACGGTAAAGATGATAATGCCTCTAGTGGAAACGATGGTTCTGGTGGAGGTGGAGGTGGAGGCGGTGCTGCAAGCAGATTTTACAGCACCGTAGACCACGTATCTGGTGGAGGCGGTGGTACTGGAGTTTATGGTGAAGGAGCTAGTGGAGTTGCTAATACCACTGGATTCGGAAGGGGTGGCTCTGGTGGTGGCGATGGTGATAGACCAGATAGTAGTGCTAATGCTGACACTACAGGAGCATATACCAAAGGTGGAGACTACGGTGGTGGTGGTGGTGGCTCTGCAAGTGTTTACTGGAGTTACGGTGGTAATGGTAGTGATGGTGTAGTTAGACTTATTTATCGTACAACAGGGCTAGAAACTAATTTAGAGTTTTCATCTACAGATACTACTATTAGACGGTTACAGACAGTTATTTAAACAAAGGAAACAACAATGAGTAAAGCAAGAGACATAGCTGATTTAGTAAGTGCAGGTGGTATACTTGCAGATGGTGCTATTGCCACTACAGAAATAACAGGTGTTACCTCAACCTCTGCAGAACTTAACATACTTGATGGAGTTACCTCAACAGCAGCAGAGTTAAATGCTTTAGATGGAATTACAGCTACTGTTACTGAGCTAAACTATAACGACATTACTACACTAGGTACAGCACAAGCATCTAAGGTTGTAACTACTGACGCTAATACAAGTGTAAAGTTTGGAGATGGTGTGTTTGCATCTAACAATAATGCAGTAATAATGGGTGCTTCTGATGATTTAAGAGTATATCACGATAGTGGTACAGGCCGTTCTACTTTACATAGTGCACCTAATTTTGATATTTTTTCAGATAATGCTGTTTATATTAAAAAAGGTGATCCTAGTTCTAGTGATATGCTTATTGCTACAGGTGGAGCAGCTAGTTCAGTACTGTTATATTATTCGGGTAGCCAAAAACTTGCTACTACTTCAACTGGTATTGACGTAACGGGTACTGCTGAAATGGATACACTATCTATTGGTGGAACTGCAATTACCTCTACTGCTGCTGAACTTAACATTTTAGATGGAGTTACCTCAACGGCTGCTGAACTTAATATACTAGACGGTGTAACATCTACAGCAGCAGAACTTAACATTTTAGATGGAGTTACAGCCACAACCGCAGAACTTAATTTTGTAGACGGTGTAACTTCAAACATACAAACACAGATAGACGGATTAGGTGGCGGTGCTGCTTTTACCGCATTTTAAAGGAGAAACAACATGCCACAGGCAATTAAACATTTTAATGGAACAGCCACTTCAGGTTCAGCTACAATATATACCTGTCCTGCAAGTACTATAGCCATACTGCTACCCTCTATCGTAGTAAATCAATCCTCTACTTTTAAAGGTGCAACTTTTGCTTGGAACAGTAGTTCAGTAGCGGCAGATACCCAAGGTAACTTACGTTTTTATGCTTATAGCGATACGCATGACCTTGCTCATGTAAGTACTATAGATAAATATAATGTTTTAATTACCGTTCCTGATAGTAACAATGCAAATTCAGTAACATATTATTCACCTAATTACACAACATCTCTGAGCACCAGTAATGGTGCAGGTTTGTTTGCTAATGCAGCTAGCGCAGACTCTAATCCAATATCTCCTGACGGAAGTACTGGTAAAAATCATTGTACTGGGCCGTGGGTTATGTCGGCAGGACATAAATTAAGTTATTCTCTGCATTCATCAGGGGTGACCATGCAATATAATTTTTTAATTTTAGAAGAAGCAGCAGGATAGGAGTAAAAAAATGGCATTTATTATTATGTTAGACGATAGCAATCGTGTTACTGGCTACAATTCATCATCAAGTATTACTGTAGATACCCCAAGAGAAAGTAATCAAGTTTTTAAATCTGAATTTGATCTTGCTGATATGTTTAAAATTTACAACGCTGAAGCGGATACATTCACAGCAGACGATCAAACTGCAACTTTGTTAAATCCACCAGAAGTTGTGTCAGAAGAAGAGGCAGGGTAGAAATAAAAAATGTTAGTTAAAATTACAAATGGTTCAGTAGAGACATATCCTTATTCAACAGGATTACTACGCCATGATAACCCAAATATATCTTTTCCAAAACAAGTACCTGACTCATTACTTGAGCAGTACGGTGTTTATTCTGTAACTGAAACAGATAAACCTAGTTACACACAAAGAACTCAAAACATTACTCAAGAGAGTACACCTACTCTTGTTAGTGGTGTGTGGACTGTAGGTTGGACTGTAACAGATAAAACAACAGAAGAGATTACAGAGTATGACAATGATGTGGCAGCAAATAATAGAAGTCTACGTAATAATCTTTTAGCTGACACAGACTGGACAGGTATGTCTGATGTTACAATGTCTTCAGAAATGACCACCTATCGTCAGGCTCTTCGTGACATTACTACACACAGTAATTGGCCTAATCTTAGTCCAGATGATTGGCCTACAAAGCCTTGACAAGTAAGGATTTATGAGTTAAACTATGAGTGATATTAAACTTACCTCAGAACAACTGGAAGATATGCTAGACAACGCAGCTAGGCGTGGGGCTAAAGAAGCTCTACGTTCTATTGGGCTACTTGACGATGACGCTGCTAGAGATATTATAGAGATGAGAAGTTTACTAGAGGCATGGCGTGACACACGCAAGTCTGTCTGGTCAACTGTAGTTAAACTAGCCACTGTCGCATTGCTTACGTTTATTGCAGGTGCGGTGTGGATGACAATGGGTAAGTAAAGGTATATTTAAGTATGACAAATTTTGAATATAGAATAAAAAGTGTCGAGGTAAGCCCTGATCCAATGTCAGGCAGAAAACGATACCAAAGTATTGTATTAATTGGTAATGATGATATTGGTTTTACCACTCAGAGAACTGGTGTTCATTTTAATCGAAATGGCGTTCAAGATGATATTAGTACTATTGTAGCTAAAATTAAATCGTCTCAAGAAAATAAACCTATAACTGTTCCTGTAAATTATAATAGTGAAAAAGTTACTGTAAATGCTAATTCATCATACGCTGCTGAAATTGAAAAAGATTTACTTGAAAATAATTTAAGGGAACTTACTGAAGACCCCAGTAATCCTGGATATTCTGTAAGTGGTAAGCGTCTTGTAGATGCAGACGAATATATGTCTACAGATGGTTTAGGAAGAAAAAACATTGCAGCAAAAAATCCTGAAAAATTAGAAGATATAAAAAATCGTTACTCTGAAATTAATCAACAATTAAAAATAGAAAAACCTTCTGCTAGTGTTGGTGAAAGTACACCCTCAACACCTGTTGGTACACCACAATCAAGAACATCTTTAAATATGCCACAGCCAGGTCCAGGTGAGGATATTGGTGGAACAGGTGTTCTTGAAACAACTCAAACAACTCCAGGTGTTACTACAGATGGAACTGTTACAGATTACACACCTCTCCCACCAACTGAGGTAGATCCTACAACAGGAGTTTCTACAGTAACTACACAAACAGGTAATTTATCTGCGTTACCTCCCAGTGTTACTTATGCAACTAATACTAGTGGAACACCAGGTAATATTCCAGAGTCTTTGCTTACACCTTCTATTTCAGGTCAAGGGGCAAGTACTTACGATAATTGGATGGCATCTCAAAATCAAAGGGCAGAAGAAGCAGCTAGTGGTATACAAGGTGGTTATACAGTTATATTACCCAATGGTAAAACAGCAAACATCTCTTATGGTCAACCCATACCTCCAGGTTCTCAAATTGTAAAATATTATCAAGGAGAGGCTCCTAATATACCAAACGAAGAATCACCTGTTAATGCATACCAAGGTGGTATGATGACTAGTGGTTATGCTCCCGGTGGCTTAGTAGATAACGCCATCGTTAAGATAGCTCAGATGAATGGATTTCAGGGTAATCGACCACAGGAAGCTAGAATGTTTATGAATAGCTCAGAAGGTTTACGTGCTAAGGCTCGTGCTATAGGTGCTATGATGAACGAAGGTGGGTTAATGCGCAGTGGTTATAATCCTGGTGGTGTTGTAACTCAAAATGATAGTGGTCAGTGGATTATTCAGTTTCCTGACGGAACAGCTAGCGTATACTCTACAGGAGACATTGGAAAACAACAAGCTGAAGCAGATCTAGCTTCTTTACCTGCAGATACAGTAACTATGGATGATGGAAGTGACTTTTTTAACACTGGCCCTACTACAGATCCTGCAGGCACTACTCCTACCTCTAACCCGATGTTAGACCAATTTAAAAAACAACAGCAAGATCTAATTAGTGGAACTATGTCTCCAATAGGATCAGATGTAGCTAAAATTCAACCTCAAGCAGAAGATTTTATTCCCACTGATGCAGGTCAAGCAGCTCCTCTATCACCTTTTGCTGAAGCTGCTACTGTGGGTACTACTGCACAAGCAGGAATGCCTACTGAAACTCCAGCAACTACGATGACTCCTACTACTATTTCATCACAAGTACAAGGTGAAACAGGGGGATTAAATGCTGTAACTGGATCAATTCAACCTGGTTCAACTATTACTCCAGAGGAGCAATTAACTAGCTCAGTTACTGGTATGGAAGGTGCAACTGGTGAATCTGTTGATGTTTATGGTGCTCCTACTCGTACTTTGGAGGAAGGTGAGCAGATTGCTGCAGGTAATCAAGGTCTAAGTTCTGTTGATTTTGACAAAGTTGGTACAGCTTTTGGTACTGGTGAAGTACAAGCTGCATCTATGCAAGATGAATTAGCAGGTCTTATGGCACAATTTGAAGGTGGTGACACACCTGCTTGGGCTGCAGGTGCTATGAGAAGGGCTACAGCCGAAATGGCTGCTCGTGGTCTAGGTTCATCTAGTATGGCAGGACAGGCTATAATACAAGCTGCTATGGAAGCAGCATTACCTATTGCTCAAATAGATACTGGCAATAAACAGCAGGTAGCTTTGTTTAAAGCAGAACAAAGAGCTAAGTTTATGCAGATGGATTTTGATCAGGATTTTCAAGCTAAAGTTATAAACTCAGCTAAAGTTTCTGAAATAGCTAATATGAACTTTGATGCTCAACAACAAATTGCTATTGAAAACAGTCGTGCAGCTAATACAATGGAGTTAGCTAATTTATCTAATAGTCAAGCCATGATAATGGCAGAAGCTGCTGCGTTAGCTAACTTAGATATGGCAAACCTAAACAACCGTCAACAAGCTGCTGTACAAAATGCTCAAAACTTTCTGCAGATGGATATGACTAATTTATCTAACGAGCAAGCAACTGCTATATTTAAAGCACAGCAAAATATACAAGCTTTGTTCAGTGATCAAGCTGCTGAAAATGCTGCAGCTCAGTTTAATGCTTCAAGTGAAAATCAAAATACTCAATTTTTTGCAAGTTTGTCTAATCAGACAGCACAGTTTAATGCATCACAACAAAACGCTATGGATCAATTTAATGTAAACAGTATTAATGCTTTACGTGAGTTTAACTCTAATCTACAACAACAGCGTGATTTGTTTAACGCACAAAATGGATTAGTTGTTGCTCAAGCTAATGCTCAATGGAGACAAAATATAGCTACACTTAATACTGCTGCACAAAATGAAAGTAATATGAATTTTGCTAAAACTATAAATGCTCTTACCGCAACTAATTTAGATCAGATCTGGCAACGTGAACGAGATATTATGTCGTTTGCATTTACTGCTCAACAATCAGCACTTGATAGATCTTTAAATCTTTTATTAGGTGATAAAAAAATTGAACAGGTAGAAAAAGAACTTTCAGAAAAAAAAGATATTGCAGCTACAGATTTAGCATTTAGATTCTTTTTTGGCTCAGATCCTGCAATTTTTGGTGGAATATTTAATAATAAAAAAGGAACTTAATTATGAGTGCGTGGAATTATGGACCTAGTACAATGTCTCTAATTGCAGCTTTGCAATCAGGGGGTGTAGAAGCATCTAAAGCTGTAAAAAGTGCATCAGACGAGAGGATGGCTAAAGCAAGCCCTTTAGTGGAAAGACTAGGAGAAAAAATTGATGCCCCTGTTTCTCTCCAAGAAAAAATACTTCAAAGGTATGGAAAAGCTCGTGAAGATAATGAGGCTCTAAAAGAAAAAGTTAAAAATGCTAATTTTAAAAAGGACGTTGAAAATAAAGATTTAGAAAAAACATCTACATTTTCTAAAAGTTCTGGTGTGACTATAGATAAAGCATACGATACTTCTTTTAAATTAATAGATGATTTAAAGTCACAGTTTGGTATGACTACGGAACAAGCTGCTGGATTTGTTGGAAATCTTTGGCATGAAACAGGTGGTTTTAAATTTATGCAAGAACTTAAACCTACTGTTAAAGGATCTAGAGGTGGTCTAGCTTTTGCACAATGGACAGGGGATAGAAGAGATGATTTTGAAAATCTACTAAAAGAGCTTGGAGATTTACCTGCAGAAAGTTACGAAGGTAACTGGGCAATGATTTCGGAAGAGTTTGATACAACAGAAAAAAGTGCTTTAAATAAAATTTTAAACACTGATTCAGTAGTAGAAGCTGCAAGGGCTACATCTAACCACTATTTAAGACCTGGAAAACCTCAATTAAATAAAAGAGTTTCTGCTGCAGAAGATATTTATAAAAGATATAATGAAGACAGGAGCCTTAAATAATGAGAATTTTTGATGCACCAATTCCAGGTCAGTCTCTAACTGACACTCCAAAAAATGCTGCGTATGAAAGACCCCCAGAAATAGTTGATCCTATGGAGGCAATAGATGTACACATTGATAATTTAAATAAAGAAGGTGCTATGGACGATGTTATTTACTTTCTAGAGATGGGAGTAGATTTACAAAGTATGGTTCAAGGCATTCTTCGTAGTGCTGTTGTAGCAGGTTTACATTCTGTAGATGTAAGTCTTATCATTGCTCCAATTATACATGAGTATATTAAGGGTTTAGTTGAAGTAACGGGAATAGACTTTAATGAAGGTTTTGATGATAAAGAGGGTAAAGAAGTTCTTAATTATCGTAGAGATGTAGCTAGAGCTAAAAAAGTTTTAGATGAGATAAGAGAAGAAGAGGGTATGATAGTACCCGAAGAAGAGCCTGAAATGTCAGATGATATTGATCTAGAAGAACCTGAGATGATGCAAGAAGAAGAAAAAGAATCAGCTAAAGCTGGATTAATGGCGAGGGTATAGTTATGGGATTTAATCCTTTAGGTGTTAAAACTTGGTTAGAGTCTGCTGATGCAGCTCAAGCAGAAGAAAGAAGAAGAGAGGATGAAAGAGAAGCTTTAGCATTTCAATTACAGATGCAGTATGGTGCAGGAACTTCATCTAGAAGCAAAAGTTCTGGAAAAGGCTCTGTTAAATCTCCAGAGTTAGCATCAAAAGTACTTATGAAAAAATATGGAGTTTCTCCTGAAGTGTTATCAGAACTTACAGTTTCAGATGTAAGTGCTTCTAATAAACTTTTAACTATACTTGAAAAGCAAGAAAAAGAATACGGAGTAGATGGCAGAGATCTTCCGCAAGATACAATTAATCAAATTTTAGAAAGTGCTGTAGCTCAACAACCTGCAGAAACTAAAATAGATTTTACAAAAATTGAAGAATTTATTGGACGACCACTCCAATCCGTATATAAAGAGGTGCTACAACAATCTGAAGCATTATCAGGTGAAGTTTATTTTTCAGATCCAGCTGTGGTTTCGCAACCAACATTTACTGAACTTCAACAAATACCTAAATTAGCAGCAGAGTGGCAACAGTCAGGTGCTAAAAAAGAGCAAAGTATAATTACAGAACGCATAGCTGAACTTGAACGTCTGCCTCAAGAAGAACAAACAGACTCTGTAAGAAATGAGACGGCTCTTCTTTTAGATAGATCTAGAAAATTAACTGCAGCCCTTAATAATTTTGAGTCTAATCCAGGTTTACTTATAGATTTATATGGAAATTCTTATCTAAATCGTTTACTTAGTAAGTATCCAAAATACGATGGATATGTACCAGAAAATTTTATAGATTCTAGATATAGTTACCCAACAGTTGCTAGTGAAGAAATGGCAACAGTTCTTTTAAAGACAGGTATAGTAGAAGAAGGAACTGTTTTTAAACTCCCGGACGGAGAGCTAATTCAGGTTATGAAAGAGCCTCAGTAATTAGGTATATTAGTACTATGGATGAACCAGAAATAAGAAAAGTTTATACATCTCCAAATGTAATTCCTCCTATAATAAGGGAGGAAGAGGAAGAAGATGTACAAGTTCCTAGAGAAATTTATGTAGCTCCTGATACTTCTCCTAGAGTTCTTCCTGTAGAGGTGTTAGAAGATGAGGAAAAGCAAAAGCCAGAAGCTTTTGTAGATCTCGAACAAATATTTAAAGACTATGGTGGTCGGCAGTTTACTAAAGAAGATATTCTTGCTGATGATCGTCTTATGGATATTATTAGAAGTAATCTTGAGGCAAGGTATACACCTGGTGGTGTCCTCACTAAGGCTAGGCGTACTGTGTCTGGTCTTTCTGGTGCTGCTATTGGTGGATTATCATTCAGTGATTATCGTAATATGGATGATGAACAGGTTTTTGAAATATGGCAAAATTATCAACGTTCTTTTGCAGGTGGACAAACTGTAACTACTGGTAATGAAATAGCTTATGGTATGTCTGCATCAGACGAGGTTAAAGCTAAACTTGGAGCAGGTTATCTACTATTTGATCAGATGACTAATGCATTTACTGGTGAAGGTTCTTGGGGCGAAATGGGTGATGCAGTTTGGGACTACACTAAATCTGCAGTGTATGACCCTAGCACTATTTTATCTTTGGGATTAGGTAAAGTATTTGGTTTTGCAGGAACTAAAGCATCTTCTGCAGTTGCACGTAAGATGATGACTAAAGCTTATCAAGATCAGATAAAAAAAGGTGTAGTTAAAAATACTGCTAAAGCAAACATTGGAAAAGCTACCCTTAAAGCATTACCATTTGCAACTGCAGATGCTGTTATAGGTGCAGGTGTTGATGTTGTTTATCAAATGCAACGTATGCAAGTAGATGTTCAAGATGAATATGATCCCTTACAAACGGCATTTGCTACTGCTGGATCTATGGTAGTTATACCAAGTTTAGTTGCTTTGGGTGCAGGTTTAAAAGAATTTCGTAAGAGTGATCTTGCACCTCAATTTATATCTTACAGAGAATTTGATGACGTTAATTTAAAACTTGGTGAAGAGGCGGCTGAAAAAACTCTTGAGACCAGAGTTAAACGAAATATTAAACTTGATACTGTAGATGAAAATTTTGGCACTGTAAAAGGTGAAAGCAGAGATTTTTTAAGTTGGATTGACTACAGAAATAAATCTAAAGAGCTTATAGAAAAACGTGGTGAAAAATATTCTAACACAGATGCAGTAAATGCATTTTTCGATTGGTTTTGGTTTGGAAGCCCAGAAGGAAAAACTAAAGGTTATTATCAAACTTTAAAAGAAGCGGGTTGGGTTTTACACCCTGCAATGAAAAAGAAGTATAAAACAACTGGAGCTTTTGCTCAAACAATTAAATTTTTAAAACCAAAACAAGTAAAAAATATTGTAAAAAAGTTTGAAGATGAAACTGGACAAAAATTAACTTTTTATGATTATGATGGCAACTCTATTCCTGGCAGTAAATTAACTCCTGTAAGCATGGCAGCTCACTTTGCAGCTAATGCTAGTTATTCTGGTAAGGGTCTTTGGATCTCATCAAATCTTAGTCGTTTAGAAAAAGCTGGTATAAACACGACAGATGCTATGGCTCTTATGAAACCTAGTAAGGGTGTGGATATGCCTCAACGTTGGGGTTACGGTTTATCAATTTACAAAAGACTCTTAACATCTCATTTAGCTACAACTGGCGCTAACATTAAAGGTTTTGTACAACTTGTGAGTTTAAACACCGCTGCTGATTTTGTCAGTGCGGCTATAAGTTTATCTGAAAGTAAATTTTATAAATATGTTAAAGGTGATGCTGAAAAAGCAGAAAGTTTTTATAATAAAGCTTGGGGTTCTGCACTAGGTGCATCTAGAAAAGGTTTTGATGTAATATCTCCAGATATTCCTATAGAATATGCAAATAAAATTTTAACCTTACAGCCACAAATTGCAGAAAAACTTTTTAGAGATGTTGCAGGAGATGGTGGTGTAAGAGATGCACTCAGTGATTTTAATTTAGATAAAATTAAATATAACAGGGGTAAGGGATTTTTTGAAGGTCTTGAAGAAATTGAAAAATTAGCTTGGAAAACTGTTGATGGAGTAACTAAAGGTGCTCAAACTGTAACTCTGGTTAGACTGCAGGATGATATTACAAAACGTTGGGCATTTGGTACAAATGTCAACCAAGCTATTATGCGTGAATATGGAATGACAATGGAAGACTTTTTTAGGCCAGGTAGAGCTAATGAAGCTGCTGTTGAAATGGCTACGGATAAGTTTCAAAAAAATGTTCTTGAAAAAGCTGTTTATCGTACTATGAGAGAGACAGCTTCTGTCAACTGGTCACGTTTACAAAAACAAACTAATAACTTTTTTAGAATTTTAGCTAGTGAAGTAGAAAACAATAGACTTGTTGGTACAAATAGATCTGCTATAGGTTATATAGTACCTTTTGGTAGTTTTTTAAATACAACAATTGCTACCGCAGGAGATCTATCTGGTATAAATGCAATACGCCATGTAACTAAAAAAGCTTTAGGTGTAGAGATAGACTATGCAACTGAAGAGGGTCAAGAGCTTCTAGCTAAAGCTATTGTTGGTTGGAGTGCTCTTGGGCTAGGAATTTATGCAGATCCATTTGGAATAGGTGGAATGGGTGCTAAAGAAAGAATTGAAAACAACCTAACCTATAATCAAGATGTACAGGCAGATGGTAGTATTCAAGATAGAAGGTATGACTGGCCAGTCTCTACCATGAGATTAACATCTCAAATACTTGCTCACGGTTTAGGTGCAGGAACTGATAATTTTAAATTTGATCTTTCAGAGTTTAATCCAGAACAAATTCCACCCGAGTTAATTTCAGAGTTAGCTTTACAGCTTGGTGGTCAAGCAATACGTGATCTTACAGGATTTGAAGCAACCCTTCAGTATGCAGGACAAGAAGCAGTTAATAACAACTTTACACCTTTATTAGAGTTAATTCCTAAATTTCCTGCTAGAATGTTTCAGGGTGTTACACGACCTTTAGACCCTTTGAATGTTGTAACAGGATTAGTAACAGATGGTAATATGAATCCTGATAGAAGACAGGGTGCAGAAACTACCAACAATATGTTAAAGTATATAGATAATATTGTTGGGACATCTAAAAATTTAGAAAAAAAAGCTACTCCAACCAGGGGAACTCAATATTCTGCTAATGTAGGAAAACAAATACTTGGTGTTAGGGAAACTACTATACCAAATTTAGTAGAACAAATGATGAATGCAGCGGAAAGACCTTATTGGAAATCTATAAGATTTAATGGTCCTGCAGAAATAAAAAATGTGATGGATGGTATAGCTGCCCCATTTTTTGAATCTGCTGCTTTAAAATACCTTAATAATAATCCCGATTATTTTGACAAACCTTTAAGAGATAAACAAAGAATTTTAGATCTTATGGCTAAAGAAGTAAAAGAAGATGTTACAGAGGTTGTAGAGAATGGATTACCTAAGAGTATAAACTTAGTCAGAGTTCTTTCTGGAAAGAATAAAAAAGATGTAAGACAGGTTATGGAGTTTCTTGGGATTGAAGAGAATCTAGAAGAGTTAATAAAAGCTGAGGATGGTGTAATAACACTTTTAAGAATAAAAACTTTGTTAGATGTTTGGGATGATGTAAAAGATTTTGACATCCAGAAATAAACAAAAGGGGGCTAAACGCCCCCTCTTTTTTTATGTATCATCCTCTAACATATAGTCTGCCCAATCAAACGATGCCTTTTTAATTTCTTCCATTCGCCAAGTCTGCCTACCTGCTGCAATAAAACCACCCATAGCTTGACCTGCTAAGTATAATCTAGGTGATAACTCCTTGACAGTCGAAGGCTTACGTTTTTGTTTAGCAAACTTTTTAGCTTCTTCTTCGAGACTC
>VMHT01007060.1_pt1 | contig 17826 bp, 16 predicted proteins | sample 4693611 | NCBI WGS metagenome assembly VMHT01 (sample SAMN12280063, study PRJNA550983) | marine metagenome | isolation source: seawater sampled from same location over 5 years 0.02-0.2 micron viral filtrate | place: USA: collected off the coast of southern California halfway between the port... ...
CAGCGCACCGCCCACAGGATCACATCACCCTGGAAATGGCGCCACTTGAAATCCGTCATCGTTCCGTCCGTCCAATCTCCGCCAAGCATGCTCAAGCTTCACGATTTTTGCAACAGAGCCCTCGCAAGATCACCGTGCGGGCCACCTCGCAAGCCCCGCCCTCCTTCGGCAAGGACGCCCTGGGCACGGGTGCGGATCTGAAACTGATCAACAAGACGAGCGACACGGCCACGTACCGGTTGTCGTTTGATCTGCCGTCGGATGTCTCGGGGTATCAGGGGCTCACGCTGTCGGACACGCTCCCGGACGAGTTGGCGTATCAGTCCGATTCGGGGCTGGCGGGTGCCGCGGCGACCGTGAACGGGCAGGACCTGTCCTGGACGCTGACCCAGGCGCAGATCGCCGCGGCCGCGGGATCCACCGTGTCCGTGGACGTGACGGTGAAGCTGTCGGCGGCCGCGACGTCGCAGGACAACGGCGCGGTCACGAACACCGCCGCCCTGCACGTCGACTACGACCCGTCGATGCCGGACCCGCCGGCGGACCCCGATCCCGCCACGAACACCGAACTCGAGATCGGGCTGCCGGACGCGCCGTCCGGGTTCACGAAGGTGAAGTCGGACGGCGACGGGATCCTCAACAGCCTGGAGGAGACGGCCGAGTACACGATCTCCATGAACGTGCCGGCGGACGTGTCGGAGTACGCGTCGATCGTGGCGACGGACGCCGTGCCGAGCACGTTGCAGATCGTCGGTTCCCCGACGACGGCGTCCGGCACCGCGTCCGCGTCCGGTAACACCGTGACGTGGACGCTGGACACGCCGGCGCAACTGGCGGACGCGGCGGGGAAGACGATCACCCTGACGATCCCCGTCAGGGCGGCAGCGAACGCGACGGCCGCCGACAACGGGGTGATCACGAACACCGCGAACACGACGGTCACCTTCTCGGACGCCTCGACCGAGGACCTCCCGCCGGCCACGAACACGGAGGTGGAGCTGCGGCTGACGCCCGCGCCGACCGGGCTGACGAAGGCGCTGTCGAGCGGCGAGGCGGGCAAGCCCGCATGGGACGCGGGCGTGCTGAATCACGCGGATGACGCGGTGCAGTTCCAGGTGTCGGCGAAGCTTCCGGCGGACGTGCGCAACTACGCGTCGTTCACGCTGATCGATACGCTGCCGGCCGGCCTCGCGGTCGAGGGGACGCCGAGCGTGGACGCGGACGGCGCCGACGTCACCGGCCTCGGCACCTTCACCGCGGCCTCCATCGTCGACGTCGAGCAGACCGGCGACTGGGAGGTCACCGTCACGCTGCAGACCCCGGACCAGCTGCTGCCGTCGTCGCTGTCGACGGTGCTCGGCGTGGTCGTGCAGGAGGAGCAGCGCAAGGCCGCGGGCGAGAACTACGGCAATCCCGACACCGGCGTCATGTGCACGGGCCCGCTGCAGTTCACCGCGGGCGACTGGAAGCAGGGGCAGTCGATCACCCTCACCCGCTACGACGGCTACTGGAACGCCGAGCGCGCCGCGAAGGCGAAGGAGGTCGAGATCGGCTTCGTCGTCGACCCGACCGCCATCGCCAACGGCCTCTCGACCGGTGAGATCCAGGGCTCGTACGACGTGCCGCTGCCGGCGCTCGGCCAGCTCTCGAGCAGCACGAGCGGCTCGCTCTACTACGGCGAGGGCATGCAGATCATGGCGATCATCTCGACGGGCAACGGTCTGTTCGGCGATCCCGCCGTGCGCCGCGCCCTGACCCGCGCCACCGACCGCCAGGCCATCGCCGACACCGTCTACGAGGGCACCGGCACCCCGTCGCGCTCCGTGGTGCCGCAGGCTCCCTGGGACGCCATCTCGGGCGTCGACGAGCTGCGCGACGAGCAGCTGCCGGATCTGAGCTACGACATCGAGGAGGCGAAGGCCGAGCTCGAGCATGCCGACGTCGATCTCACGCAGCCCATCAAGATCGCCTACCCGAGCGAGCGCTCCTTCTACGCCGACATCCTCAACGAGATGGCGAACGGCGCCAAGGAGCTCGGCATCACGCTCGAGCCGACCGGCGTGCCGAGCGCGCAGTTCGGATCGTTCTTCTCCGACCCCGCCGCGCGCGAGGGCTTCGACGGCTTCGTCACGACGAACTACCTGAGCGCGCCCGAGCCGCTGCTGCACCTGGTGAGTGTGGCGAAGACCGGCAGCGACCAGAACTACGCCGGGTTCTCGGATCCCGAGATCGACGCCGCGCTCGATGCCGCACTCGCCGAGAGCGATCCGCAGCGCCGCGCCGAGCTGACCGTGGAGGCCGAGGCGCTCGTCATGGAGCAGCAGCCCTGGGTGCCGATCAACGACCTCGCGGTCCGTCTCTACATGGACGGCTCCGTCACGGGTGCGCCCGCGTCGTTCGTCTACCTCTACTACCCCTGGGCCGCCGACCTCGGCTCGGCCGAGTAGACGCCGAATCCCGCAGGAAGGGATCGTCCATGACCTACGTGCTCAAACGGCTCGGCGCGCTCGCCGCCGTGCTCGTCGTCTCCAGCTTCATCGTGTTCTCGGGGATGTACCTCGCCCCCGGCAGCCCGGAGCAGTTCCTCGTGCAGGGACGAACGGTGAGCCCCGAGGTGCTCGCGTCGATCCGTGCGCAGTACGGGCTGGACGATCCCTTCCTCATCCGCTACTGGAACTGGCTGATGGACGTGCTGCAGGGCGACCTCGGCCGCTCCCTGCTCACCCAGCAGGACGTGTCGGCCCTCGTGGCGTCGCGCCTGCCCACGACGCTGTTCCTGGCGGCCTTCGCCGCGATCCTCATCACCGTGCTGGGCGTGGGGCTCGGCGTGCTCGCCGCGACGCGCTCGGGCGCCTTCGAGAAGCTCGTCGTGTTCGGCTCGAACCTCGGCTTCGCGGTGCCGACCTTCTTCGCGGCGCTCGTGCTCATGTTCGTGTTCGGCTCGAACCTCGGCTGGTTCCCGGTCTCCGGATCCGGCGAGGGCTTCGCCGATCGCCTCTGGCACCTCACGCTCCCGGCCATCGCGCTCGCGTTCCCCGGCATCGCCGTCGTGGCCCGCATCACCCGCACGGCGGTGCGGGAGGAGCAGGGATCCGAGCACGTGATCATGGCGATCGCGCGGGGTGTGCCCAAGCAGTTCGTGCTGTGGCGGCACACGATCCGCAACTCGATGCTGCCCGTCACCACGGTGCTCGGCACCAACATCGCGGGTCTGCTCGCGAGCGCGTTCGTGATCGAGTACGCGTTCACCCTCGACGGCATCGGCTCGCTGCTCGTGAACTCGGTGCAGAAGAAGGACTTCGCGGTGGTGCAGGCCATCGCGCTCATCATGGTGCTGGCCTTCGGCCTCATCAACCTCATCGTCGATCTGCTCTACGCGGTGATCGACCCACGCGTCCGGCTGAGCAAGGGAGCGGCAGCACGATGACTCAGCAGAAGATGAAGCGGGATCCCGGCGCGAACACGAGCGCCCAGGACACCGTGGCGGTGCAACTGCTCCGCAAGCACCGCAACGACGTGCCGGTCTCGGGCTGGCGGCTCCTCGCCAAGCGCCTCGGGCCGGTCGGGCTGATCAGCCTCGGCATCATCGCGCTCGTGGTGCTCATGGCGATCCTCGCCCCGGTCATCGCACCCTACGACCCCTACGAGGGCAGCGTCACCGCGCGCCACGAGGCCTGGAGCCTCGCGCACCTCATGGGCACCGACCAGTCGGGCCGCGACATCCTGTCGCGCATCATCTGGGGCGCGCGCACCAGCCTCATCGGGCCCACGATCGTGATCCTCGTCACCGCCTTCCTCGCGACGACGCTCGCGCTCACGGCCGTGTGGTTCGGCGGCCGGGTCGACGCGCTCATCAGTCGTATGCTCGACATCCTGTTCGCGTTCCCCAACATGCTGCTCGCGATCCTCGCGGTCGCGATCTTCGGCCCCTCGCTGCTCACCGCGTCCATCGCGCTCGCGATCGGCTTCACGCCCTACTCGGCGCGCGTCATCCGGTCCGTCGCGCTGCGCGAGCGCAACCTGCCCTACGTGGCCTCGGCGCAGCTGCAGGGCATCTCGGGCTTCGTCATCACGGTGCGGCACATCCTGCCCAACGTGCGCACCCAGATCCTCACCGGCATGACGATCAACTTCGGCTACGCCATGATCGAGCTCGCCGCGCTCTCGTTCCTCGGCCTGGGCGTGCAGCCGCCCACCCCGGACTGGGGACTCATGGTCTCGAACGGGCAGGCCTCGCTGCAGCAGGGCTACTGGGAGCAGAGCATCTTCGCCGGCCTCGCCATCGTCATCACGGTCGCCGCCTTCGGATACGTCGGCGAGCAGCTGGGCGGCCGCCGCGCCTCGGGAAGGACACGCTGATGCTGAAGATCGACGGACTGGTACTGACGGTCGTCGACCCCGACACGGGGCACGAGACCGAGATCCTGCACGGCAACTCCCTCGAGCTCGCGCAGGGCGAGGCGCTCGGCCTCGTGGGCGAGTCGGGCTCGGGCAAGTCGATGACGCTCAAGTGCATCCTCGGCATCGAGCCGGACGGCGCGCGGGTCGACGGGACGATCGCGCTCGACGGCACCGACCTGCTGGCGTCGGGCGGCGACGCGCTGCGCCGCATCCGGGCGGAGGACCTGGCGCTCATCGCGCAGAACCCGCACGGCGCGCTGAACCCGGTGCTGCCGGTCGGGCGCTTCCTCGTCGAGGGGATGAGCGACGCCCGGTCGATGGGCCGGGCCGAGGCCCGCGAGCGGGCCGCGGATCTGCTGCGCCAGGTGGGGATCGCCGACACCGAGCGCGTGCTGCGCTCCTATCCGCACCAGCTGTCGGGCGGGATGCTGCAGCGGGTGGTGATCGCGGGCGCGATCTCGGGCGACCCGAAGCTGCTGCTCGCCGACGAGCCGACCACCGCCCTCGACGTGACCACGCAGGCGGAGGTCGTCGCGATCCTCGACGAGAAGCGCCGCGAGCACGGCCTCTCGATGATCTTCGTCACCCACGATCTCGACCTCGCCGCCGCCGTGTGCGACCGGCTCGCGGTGATGAAGGACGGCGAGATCCTCGAGATCGGCACGCCGGAGGAGATCCGGGATCGCCCGCGCACGGACTACACCCGCAAGCTCATGGCGGCGCGGCCCATGCTCTACCCCGAGGGGCATCCGGCGGCGTTCCTCGCGGGCGGTGCCGGACCGGCGCCGCTGCGAGAGGGCGGCGGCGGGAACGACGAGACGGACCGGATCAACGGCGAGGAGGCCGGCGCATGAGCACCACGGCGATCATCGAGGTCGAGCACTTGAAGCGCACCTTCCACCTCGGCCGCAAGGCCAGCGTGGCCGCGCTCGACGACGTCTCCTGCGAGCTGCGCGAGGGCACCTGTCTCGCAGTGGTCGGGGAGTCCGGATCGGGCAAGTCGACCCTCGCCCGCGTCATCGTGGGGCTCGAGTCGGCCGACTCGGGCACCGTGCGCATCGCCGGTCACGACGTGCGGCCCACCACCGCGCGGCGCCGGCTGCGGGAGCGGGCCGCGCTCGTGCAGATGGTGTTCCAGGATCCGCAGGGCTCGCTCAACCGCTCGCTGCCGGTGTCGGCCACGATCGACGAGATGCTGCGCGCGCACCGCCCCGACCTCGACAAGCGGGGCCGCCGGGCGCGGGTGCTCGAGCTGTTCGCCGAGGTCGGCCTCACCGAGCGCCACGCCGACGCGAAGCCGGCCGCCCTCTCCGGAGGCCAGAAGCAGCGCGTCGCGATCGCCCGCGCGCTCGCCGCCGAGCCGAAGATCATCGTGCTCGACGAGGCGGTGTCGGCGCTCGACGTCTCGGTGCAGGCGCAGGTGCTCGACCTGCTCAAGCGCCTGCGGGCCGAGCACGGCCTGTCGTACCTCTTCATCACCCACGACCTGTCGGTGGTGCGCGACATCGCCGACGACGTCGTGGTGATGCGCACGGGCCGCATCATCGAGCGCGGCACCGTGCACGAGGTGCTCGACGACCCGCAGCAGCCCTACACCCGACTGCTCATCGCCTCGGCCCCGCGCCCGGGCTGGAAGCCGCAGCGCGGCCTCCGCGACGCGCTCATGGGCGCCGACGCCTGATCGCCCGCCCCCACCGCCATCATCAGAAGGACCGATATGACCCACAAGACCGAACGCCTGCACCTCGAGGTCGCGGGCGCCACGCCCCGCGAACTGGGCCTCAGCCGGGGCGCCGCGCTGCGCGGAAGCCTCGGGGGCGCCTACACGAAGTACGCGGAGCTGTTCCGCGTGCTGGGCGTGGACGAGGAGCGCGAGCGCGACGGCGTCGCGCGGGTCGTCTCCGCGCTGCGCGGCTGGCGGCCGGGGCTGCTCGAGCAGTTCGAGGGGATCGCCGAGGGGGCCGGCGTCGAGCTCTCGCAGGTCGTCGCGCTCAACGCCCGCACCGAGATCATCGCCCTCGGCGAGAAGCCGTCGAGCGAGTGCTCGACGCTCACGGCCGAGATCGGCGACCACCGCTACGGCGTGCAGACCTGGGACTGGCACGTCGAGCTCGATCCGTTCTGGCACACGCACACGGTCTCCGGCCCCGGGCTGCGCTACGCCGGCCTGACCGAGCAGGGCATCCTCTCGAAGATCGGCGTGAACGAGGCCGGCCTGGCCCTGCACTTCAACATCCTCGGGCACCGCGAGGATCGCCCCGACGGTGTGCCCATGCACGTGCTCTCGAGCGTGGTGCTCTCGGAGTGCCGTTCCGTCGACGAGGCCATCGAGCTGATCCGCGAGGCGCCGATCGCGTCGTCCTCGGCGTTCACGATGCTCGACGCGCAGCGCGCAGTGTCGGTCGAGATGAGCCCCGCGGGGGTGTTCGTGATCGAGGCGGTCGCGGGCTCGGTGCAGCGCACCAATCACTTCCAGCACGAGACGCCGCTCGCGGCGCAGAAGTCCGAGATCTACGAGCCCGACTCCTCGGAGCGCCTCGCGCTCGTGCGCGCGCGCCTCGCCGAGGGCCTGCCGGTCGCTCCGGGGGACCTGGTGCGGGTGCTGCTGACCGAGGAGGGCGAGCCGCCGCTCACCTGCCGCGCCGACATGTCCAAGGGCTACGGGGACCGGTGGGCCACCCTCGCGACGCTCATCACCGACCCGGAGGCCCGCACGATCCGGATCCTCGACGGCATGCCCACCGAGGCCGAGACGGGGGAGTGGCGCACGCTGACGGTGTGAGGCGCGGGCACCGGCCGGCGTGCGCCCGCCCATCGGGCACGGGCCGCAGGGCTCCCCCCGGCGCCGGGGGACCGGCCGGCCGGGCGCCTCCCGGGCACCCGGCGGGCTGTCGCCGCCGGGGGCACCGAGCGCCCTCTCCCGATCGCCTGCCGGCTGCGTCGCCCCGTCCCCGACGACTCCGCGCCGTCGGGAGATGCACGATTCTCGCGGGATCTCGACGCCTCCTGACCAGCGCGCATGGGGCGGACTCGCCTCAGCGGCGGAGGACCGGGAGCCGGGAGGCCCGGAGCATCCGCCGATGCGCCGGATGACGAGTCGGTCGAGACGAGGATCTCGTGGGGCGGTGGGTGCCGTGCATCTTTACATAAATCGTTTTACTCTGCTACCGTCGTGAGGTAAAACGATTTATGTATGTACCGTGATCATCGATTTATGTATGTACCGTGATCATCCAAGGCGCGCCCATCGGCGGGCGCCGCCGGCCGGAGCGCATCGCCGCGGTCCGGGCCACCACCACTGTCGAAGGAGTCACCACGGTGTTGATCAACCAACGAACCCGCTCCCGGGCGGCCGCCGGCGCCGCGATCGCGCTGAGCCTCGCGTACGTCCTCACCTCCCGCGCCGCGCCCGGCTCGGCGCCGGGCGGCACCGAGCAGACGGAGGCCGCGCCGGGCTTCCTCGCGGTCGCCGACGAGGCGCTCACGGGCACGGGCGCCCTCACCGTGCAGCTGGACTACGACACGAGCGAGGCCGACGGGCTCGACCCCCAGACCGCGCAGACCACCCACTCGTGGATGATCATGGGGCTGGTCTACGAGACGCTCGTGACGACCGACGAGAACTTCGAGATCCAGCCGAAGCTCGCCACCTCCTGGGAGCAGCCGGACGACACGACCTACGTCTTCACGATCGACACCACCGCGACGTTCTCGAACGGCCGCGCGCTCACCGTCGACGACGTCGTCGGCAGCCTCGAGCGCCAGGTGGCGAGCATGAGCGTGTGGTCCGGCCAGATGGGCCCCGTCGAGTCCGTCGAGGCCACCGGCGACGATCAGGTCACCGTGAAGCTCGGCAGCCCGTACGCGCCGTTCCTCGCCGCGCTCGCGAACACCCCGGCCGCGATCCTCCCGATGCAGGAGGTGAACGACGGCAGCGTCGACCTCACCACGACGATGCTCGGCACCGGGCCGTACCTCGTCGCCGACCACCGGCAGGACGAGTCGTGGACCTTCACCGCGAACCCCGACTGGCACGGCGGCGACAACCTCGCCGTGCAGACCCTCGAACTGCAGATCGTGGATCAGGAGTCGACCAGGCAGGCGGCGCTCCGCGAGGGCAGCGCCGGGATGGCGAACTTCGTCAACATCGACTCGCTGTCGCAGCTCGGCGGCAACGAGGGCCTCCAGATCGTCAACCAGACGCAGAGCGACCTCTACTACGTCCTCGTCAACTCGCAGAAGCCCGACTCCCCGCTGAACGACCAGGACGTCCGCTTCGCGATCAACACCGCGATCGACCGCCAGGCGATCGCCGACATCGTCTTCGCCGGCGAAACGACCCCCACCGGCATCACCCCCTCGAACCTGCCCGGCGCCTGCCGGGTCGACGAGCTGCCGTCCGAGCGGGCCTCGATCGAGGATGCGAAGGCGACCATCGAGGAGACGGGAGCGGGCGATGTCGAGCTCGACCTCATCGTCTACACCTCGGAACCCGTCACGGCGCAGATCGCCCAGCTCGTGCAGCAGCAGCTCGCGGAGATCGGCGTCACCGTCCGGATCGAGCAGTTCGACACCGCGACCTACATCGAGCGGGTCTTCTCGGCCCAGCCGGGAGACTTCGACCTGGCGATCAGCTGGTTCGCGGGCTACCCCGACCCCTCCATGGTGACCAAGTGGTGGAACCCCGAGCAGGCCTTCTTCAACGTCGGCTTCACGGGCGTGCACGAGGATCTCAACGAGCTCATCGCCGAGGGCGCGAGCGAAACCGATCCCGACGCGCGCGCCGAGGTGCTGACCCGGCTGTGCGCCTCCGCCGACGAGTACGCCGAGATCGTGCCGCTCGTGCACCGGCCGTCCATCATCGGCTTCGACACCACGGCCGTGAGCCCGACGATCCAGAGCAACGAGGGATACGGCAACATCCTCCGCAACATCGCCGACTACCGGATCGCCGGGGAGTAGTCCCGAATGATGCAGATCCTTCGCTGGTCCGCCGGGCGGGTGATGAGCGCGCTCATCACCCTGCTCGGCGTCTCGGTGCTCATCTTCGTCGCGATCCGTCTCATGCCCGGCAGCTACGAGGACATCATCCTCGGCCCGCTCGCCTCCGCCGAGGAACGGCAGCTGCTCGCCGAGGCGTACGGGCTCAACCAGCCGATCTTCGTGCAGTACTTCGCATGGATCGGACAGGTGCTCACGGGCGAGCTCGGCACCTCCTACGTCACGCAGAGCTCCGTCTCCGGCGAGATGATCGAGCGCATCCCGGTGACCGCGACGCTCACGATCATGGCGATGGCCGTGACGCTGCTCGCGGGCGTGCCGCTCGGGATCTGGACGGGCGTGCGATCCGGAGCGAAGCAGGGCGGCGCCGTCGGCCGCGTCGTGTCGAGCATCGGCATCAGCGTGCCGGAATTCGTGCTCGGCAGCATCGTCATCTTCCTCTTCTCGCAGTTCTCGCTCGGCCTGAAGGTCAGCGGGTTCGCGAGCATCGGCACCGGATTCTGGCCGACGCTCGGGGCGCTCCTGCTCCCAGCGCTCGTGCTCTCCGTCTTCTGCGTCGCGGCGACCGCGCGCACGACGCGCGACGCCGTCATGGGAGTGCTCGTCGAACCGCACATCACGGCCGCCGTCGCGCGCGGGGAGACGACCCGGCACATCGTGCGCCACCATGTGCTCCGCAACGCCGGCATCCCGATCCTGACCCTGCTCGGCACCATCACCGCCTACCTGCTCGGCGGCGCCGTCATCATCGAGACCCTGTTCAACCTGCCCGGTCTCGGATCGTTCATGGTCACCGGGCTCGGCCGCCGGGACTTCGCGGTCGTGCAGGCCACCGTGCTCTTCGCCGCCGCCGTCTTCGTCGCGCTGAGCCTCGTGCTCGACCTCATCACGAGCGCGCTCGACCCGCGCGTCGCCGTCACCGGGAAGGCAGGATCATGACCACCTACTCCCTCCCGCTCTCCAAGAAGAAGCGCGCGGTCAAGACCCGCCCGCCCCGCGACGCCCTCTTCATCGCCGCCGCCTGCGCGCTCGGCCTCATCGTGCTCGTCGCGGTCGCCGCCGCCGTCATCCCCTTCGCCGGCGACCCGGCGAAGATCGTCGGCACCCGGCTCAGCCCGCCGTCGGCGGCGTACCCCTTCGGCACCGACGCCCTCGGCCGCTCGGTGCTCGCACGCCTGCTCGAGGGCACGCGCACCACGCTCGTCCACTCCACCCTCGCCGTCGTGTGCACCGCGGTCATCAGCGTGATCCTCGGCCTCATCGCCGGCTACGCGGGCGGCTGGGCGCGCGAAGTCATCATGCGCCTGAGCGACGTCCTCTACTCCTTCCCGTCGATCGTGCTCGCGATCCTCATCGCCGCGGTCGTGGGCCCCGGCCAGGCCGCGGTGCTCTCCAGCATCGTGCTCGTCACGGTGCCGCTCATGACCCGCATGGTGAGCGCGGCGGCGATGTCGGTCGCCAAGCGCGACTTCGTGACCACCGCGAAGATCAGCGGCGTGTCGGCCCCGGTGATCCTCTTCCGGCACCTGCTGCCGAACGTCAGCGGCACCATCGCGGTGCAGGGGACGTACGCGCTGTCGGTCGGCATCCTCGTCGAGGGAGGACTGAGCTTCCTCGGCTACGGGGTGCAGCCGCCCCGCTCGTCGCTGGGCCTGCTGATCCAGGAGGGCGGCAGCTACATGCTGCAGGCGCCCTGGCTGCTGTTCATCCCGGCCGCGGTGCTCGTCGTCGCGATCCTCTCCATCAACCTCATCGGCGACACGATGCGCGATCGGCTCGATCCGCGCGAGACAAGGAGCCTCGTATGACCGCGAACGCCCCCGCTGCCCCGGTGGTCTCGCTCACGGGATTCAGCGCCGAGTACCGCACCCGTCTCGGCGTGACCCGAGCGCTCGACGGGATCGATCTCGATGTCGCCCGCGGCGAACTGCTCGCGATCGTCGGCGAGTCGGGATCCGGCAAGTCGACCGTGTCCCAGGCGATCGGCCGCATGCTGCCGCGGGCCTGCCACGTGACCTCCGGGTCGGTGCACGTGCTCGGCAGGGATCTCGCGGACCTCGCGCCCGATGCGATACGGGCGCTGCGACGCGAGTCGCTGGGTTTCATCCCGCAGGATCCCATCGCCTCGCTCGACCCCACGATGCGGATCCGCCGCCAGCTCGAACTCGCACTGAGGCCGCTCGGCGGGCCGGTCGACCCGGGGTCGCTCGCGCAACTGCTCGAGAGCGTCAGGATCCTCGAGCCCGAGCGCGTGCTCAGGCTCTACCCGCACGAGGTGTCGGGCGGGATGGCGCAGCGCATCGCGATCGCGCTGACCATGGCGCGCGAGCCCGAGATCCTGATCGCCGACGAGCCCACGGCATCGCTCGACGCACAGGTGCGCGACGAGATCCTGACCCTCATCGTCGACCTGGTGCAGCGCTCCGGCGCGAGCCTCATCTGGATCAGCCACGACCTCGGCGCGGTGCGCCGCTGGTGCGACCGGGTCGTCGTGATGCACCAGGGGCGTATCGTCGAGGAGGGCCCGACCGCGCGGGTGCTCGACGAGCCGCGGGCGGACTACACGAGAACGCTGGTCGCGGCCATGCCCGGCCGCGCGGATCTCGCGGCGAAGGAGACGGAATGATGTCTGCGAAGACGACCCCCGTGCTGGAGCTGCGCGATGTCAGCGTCGCGTTCACGAGCGGGGCGGGAGCGAAGCGGCGGACCGTCCGCGCCATGAACGCGGTGACGCTCGAGGTCGCCCCGGGCGAGACCCTGGGGCTGGTGGGCGAGTCCGGATCGGGCAAGACCACGACCGCCTCGGTCGCCCTGGGCCTCAAGCGGCCCGACTCCGGCGAGGTGCTGCTGCTCGGGAGCCCCTTCACCCGGTCGCGCAGGGCCAACGCCGGCAAGCTGCAGGCGGTGCTGCAGCATCCGCACTGGTCGCTCAACCCCCGGCGCAAGGTCGGGGAGTCGGTGCGCGAACCGCTCACCGTGGCGCGACGCGACCTCGGCCGCTCCGAGCAGCGGCAGCGCGTGACGGAGATGCTCGAGCAGGTGGGGCTGAACCCCGCCTTCGCCGAGCGCTACCCCCACGAGCTCTCCGGAGGACAGCGCCAGCGCGTCTCGGTGGCCCGGGCGCTCGTGACCGAGCCGCGCTTCATCGTCTTCGACGAGGCCGTGAGCGCGCTCGACGTCGCCGTGCAGATGCAGATCCTCGCGCTCATCCGCGAACTGCAGGCGGAGCACCGCTTCGGCGCCCTCTTCATCTCGCACGATCTCGGCGCGGTGCAGCGCGTCGCCGATCGCGTCGCCGTGCTGTTCCGGGGAGATCTCGTCGAGACCGCCGCGACCGACGAGTTCTTCCGGAACCCCCGGCATCCCTACTCGCAGACACTCTTGGAGGCCCTATGAATACGACACCGGTCCACGCACTCACCGACATCGACGGCGGGATCGCCGTCGATCCCGCACCCCGGCTGGCCGGCCCTCCGGTCTTCGGGGGTCCGGGCAACGACGCCTTCGATCTCGCGCCGGTCAGGAGCACGGGCCGCGAGATGCTGCGGTTCGACTTCCCCGGGGTCAGCATCGGCGCGGCGCACTACGAGGAGGGGCCCACCGGTGCGACCGTGATCCACATCCCCGCCGGCGCCCGCACCGCGGTGGACGCGCGGGGCGGGGCGGTGGGGCTCTCCGGCGGCTACGACTTCAACCACGCCATCTGCCTGGCCGGCGGAGCCGGCTACGGGCTCGAGGCGGGCGCCGGGGTGAGCGACGCGCTCCTGGAACGCCTCGAGCATCGCACCGGCTTCGCCGAGCTCCAGCTGGTGTCGTCGGCGGTCATCTACGACTTCTCGGCGCGCTCCACCGCGGTCTACCCCGACAAGGCGCTCGGCCGCGCGGCGCTCGAATTCGCCGTTCCCGGTGAGTTCCCGCAGGGGCGGGCGGGCGCGGGCATGAGCGCGTCCGCGGGCAAGGTGGACTGGGACCGCACCGCGATCACCGGGCAGGGCGCGGCGTTCCGTCGTCTCGGCGACGTGCGCATCCTCGCCGTCGTCGTGCCGAACCCGGTCGGTGTGATCGTGGACCGCGCGGGCACGGTGGTGCGCGGCAACTACGACGCGCAGACCGGGGTCCGGCGCCACCCGGTGTTCGACTACCAGGAGGCGTTCGCCGAGCAGGTCCCGCCCGTCACCGAGGCCGGCAACACCACGATCAGCGCGATCGTCACGAACGTGCGGATGAGCCCCGTCGAGCTGAACCAGTTCGCCAAGCAGGTGCACAGTTCGATGCACCGCGGCATCCAGCCGTTCCACACCGACATGGACGGCGACACGCTCTTCGCCGTCACCACCGACGAGATCGATCTGCCGACGACCCCGGGGTCGTCGCGCGGGCGGCTGTCGGTGAACGCGACCGCGCTCGGCGCGATCGCCTCCGAGGTGATGTGGGACGCCGTCCTCGAGGCCGGCAAGTAGGGGCCCGGCCCCGGAACAGGAGAGGAACGCTGTGGAGATCATCACCGCGACGGTGACGGGCACGGATCCGGGAAGCCGGGGCGCCGAGATCGGGAGCCGCTTCGGGGAGGGGATCCGCGACGCGGTCGACGGCATGACCACCTACACCGCCAGCATGGCGTTCCAGTCGATCGGCATCCCGATCCGGCGCATCCCCTCGGCCATCATCATCGGCGTGCTCGGCACCTTCTTCACCATCTACCTGGTCATGTCGACCAGCCTGCTCGACGCGGTGAACATCATGCTGCAGGTGCTGATCCTCATCTCGGCTCCGGGCATCACCGTCTACTGCATGGACATCTGGCTGCGCCGCAACCGATACGATGGCCTCGATCTCTTCGACGAGCGCCGGGGGGCGAAGTACTGGTACACCGGCGGCTTCAGCATTCCCGGCCTCGCCGCGGGGATCATCGGCGGCGCTGCCGCCTCCTTCTTCCTCACCACCGATTTCTGGAGCGGCGCGGTCGCCGAGGCCATGGGCTACATCGATCTCTCCGCCCCCGTCGCGATGATCGTCAGCGGTGGCCTCTACTATCTCTTCACCCGCCGCGGCTACACCTTCGGAGACACTCGATGAACGCACGTTCCACCGGCCAGCACCCCGCCAGGTATCCCGGAGCCGCGGCCGGGGAGCCGACACTCGACAGCTGGCAGGAGGCCCCGCACAACCGCTGGGCCTTCGCCCGCCTGGGCGAGCTGCTGCCCACGGCGGCGGTCTCCCGGCGCGACCCGGCGACGCCCGCGGAGCCCGTCGTGCGGCTCGACGCGCTCGCGACGCGGCTCCCCGATCTCGAGCAGCGGCTCGAGGAGACCTGCACCGACGCATTCCTCGTGCTGCGCGGCTCCGAGGTCCTCGCCGAGTACTACCGGGCGGGTTTCGCACCCGACGACCGTCACCTGCTGATGAGCGTCTCGAAGTCGCTGTGCGGCACGGTCGTCGGCGCGCTGATCGACGAGGGGCGCATCGATCCCGCGCAGCCCGTCACCGAGTATGTACCCGAGCTCGCGGGCTCCGTCTACGACGGGCCCTCCGTGCTGCAGGTGCTCGACATGCAGATCTCGATCGACTACAACGAGGACTACGTCGATCCGGCCTCGGAGGTGCAGACCCACGATCGCTCCGCCGGCTGGCGCACGCGGCGAGACGGGGACCCCGCCGACACCTACGAGTTCCTCACCACCCTCCGCGGCGACGGCGGCACCGGCGAGTTCCAGTACTGCTCGGCGAACACCGACGTGCTCGCCTGGATCGTCGAGCGGGTCACCGGTCTGCGCTACGTCGAAGCGCTCTCCACGTACCTGTGGGCGAAGCTCGACGCCGATCGGGATGCGACCATCACGGTCGACCAGACCGGCTTCGGCTTCGCGAACGGGGGCGTCTCCTGCACCGCGCGGGATCTCGCACGCGTGGGCCGCATGATGCTCGACGGCGGCGTCGCTCCCGGCGGACGGGTCGTATCGCAGGGCTGGGTGGAAAGCGTGCTGGCCGGCGGCTCCCGCGAAGCCATGACCGACGAGGGTTTCACCTCCGCATTCCCCGAGGGCAGCTACACGCGCCAGTGGTGGTGCACGGGCAACGAGCGCGGCAACGTGAGCGGCATCGGCATCCACGGCCAGAACCTCTGGCTCGATCCGCGCACCGACTCCGTGATCGTCAAGCTCTCGTCGTGGCCCGATCCCGACACCCGGCACTGGCACGGGCTGCAGAGCGGGATCCTGCTCGACGTCAGCCGTGCCCTCGACGCGGTGTAGGCGGCGTGACCGGCGTCGGCACCGCGCCGGTGGATCCTGCGACTGCGCTCGCAAGCTCGCTCCGCGCAGGATGGACAGGGGGTGTGCTCGACCTCGTCCTCCTGCGTGCGCGGAATGCTGAAACGGAACGCGCCAGCGTTCCGCGCATTCCGCGGTGGCGCCACCGCGTCAGGCGCGTCGCAGGATCCGCCCGCGACGCGGGGACACCCGAGGGAGCGCCTACTCCCCCATCCGGTTGCGGGTGCGCATCGCCCGTTCGGCCTCGCGCTTGTCCTGCCGCTCGCGCATGGTCTGGCGCTTGTCGTACTCCTTCTTGCCCTTCGCGAGGGCGATCTCGACCTTCGCGCGGCCGTCGAGGAAGTACAGGCGCAGCGGCACGATCGTCATGCCGCCCTCGCGGGTCTTCTGGTAGAGCTTGTCGATCTGCTGGCGGTGCAGCAGCAGCTTGCGCTTGCGGCGCGGCGCGTGGTTCGTCCACGAGCCGTTGAGGTACTCGGGGATGTAGGCGGCGTCGAGCCAGGCCTCGCCGCGCTCGATGAACACGTATCCGTCGACGAGCGACGCGCGTCCCATGCGCAGCGACTTCACCTCGCTGCCCGTGAGCACCAGGCCCGCCTCGTAGGTGTCGAGGATGTGGTACTCGTGCCGGGCCTTCTTGTTGGAGGCGATCAGCTTCTCGCCGGTCTCCTTCGGGCTCATGTCACATCCTTCCTGCGGCCGGGGTGGTTCGGGGTCCGCGCTCACGCGCGAAGAACCAGCTTATCGCACACCGCCGCCGTTCCGCCCGCCACGCCGAGCCGCCCGGCCTCGAGGCGCCCGAACCGAGCCGATTGCTCCAACCCGCACGGATTATCGGCGCGGGAGGGCTCGGGCTCGCACGATGGGCTCGGTTTCGACGAGCCCCGGCCCCGAGATCCGGATCCGCGGCCCGCCCCGGGGACGCTCTGCGCTACACCCGCAGGTATCTGGTGATCGCGATCTTCGCCGCGATCGCCGAGAGCACCACTCCCACCAGCACGAGGATCGGCGGCACCACGAGCGCCTGCTCCACCGTGATGTAACTCGTGAACGGCACCTCCCGGGCGAGGAATCCCTGCACGAAGAAGCGCACGATCGCCACCGACGCGGCGCTCGCGAGCACGGCGCCGAAGAGCGCGGCGATGATGCCCTCCAATATGAAGGGGGTCTGGATGAACCGGTTCGACGCGCCCACGAGGCGCATGATCCCGATCTCCCGCCGGCGCGAGAACGCCGAGAGCCTGATCGTGGTCGAGATCAGCAGCATGGCCGCCACCAGCATGAGCCCCGCGATGACGATCGCCGTGTAGCTCGCCACCCCCAGGAACAGGAAGATCCGATCGAGCAGGCTGCGCTGGTCCGAGACGCTCTGCACGCCGGGGATGCCCGAGAACGTCTCCGTGATGATGTCGGAGCGCGAGGGATCCTTGAGCTTGATCCAGAAGGTCTGGTTGAGCTGCTCCGGCTTCGTGATGTCGACGATCGGGTTGCCCTCGAACTGCTGCACGAACTCCTTGTAGGCCTGCTCGTGCGTCACGAAGAAGAAGTCGTCGACGTAGGGGCGCAGCGTGTCCGACTGCAGCGCCTCCTCGACGGCCGCGATCTCGTCCTCGCCCGCGTCCTCGCCGGCGCAGGTCGAACTCTGGTCGTAGTCCGTGCAGAGGTAGACGGCCACCTGCGCGCGGTCGTACCAGAACGTCTTCATCTGCTGGATCTGCAGCTGCATCAGGATCGCCGCCCCCACGAAGGTGAGCGACACGAAGGTCACCAGCACCACGGAGATGACCACCGACATATTGCGGCGCAGGCCGTTCCAGACCTCGCCGAGCACCAGTCCCGCCCTCATCGCACCGGCCCCACATCCGTCTGGTCGTCGTTCTTCCGGCGCAACCCGAGGTGCTCCGCCAGGCTGCCGGTCTCGGACATGCGCACGGGATCCATCGGGCGATCCGGATCGAGGAAGCTCGGGATCCGGCGCGCCTGCGGCCCGCCGGAGCGCACCGTGTCGTCATCGTCGATGTCGGAGTCGTCGGGGCTCTGTTGCAAAGATTGGCGGCAGTCAGAGGTAGGCTGTCGCTCTGCGCCGATCAGGCGGCTGCTGCGAAATGGTGGTTGAGCATGCCCATGGCCTCCGTCAGCGCCGAGGGCCCAATGC
>VMHT01030232.1_pt1 | contig 17826 bp, 12 predicted proteins | sample 4693611 | NCBI WGS metagenome assembly VMHT01 (sample SAMN12280063, study PRJNA550983) | marine metagenome | isolation source: seawater sampled from same location over 5 years 0.02-0.2 micron viral filtrate | place: USA: collected off the coast of southern California halfway between the port... ...
AAAAAAAATCTGCTCTACTCAGATGCTCTTGTAGCGTTGAGCGAGGCGTATCCATCAGATCAGCGAGTTCTCGCAAATTAATTTTCTTGGGATGCTCGTAGTATCCAGAGGCCACGGCCATTTTCATGCACTCTATTTGTCGCTCAGTGAGGAGTGTTTCGATGATGCTTTTATTGCTCTCCATCTCAACAACTTTGACCACGTCAGGAGGCAGGAGTTTTCGTGCAATTTTCAAAAATTTTGAGATGCCACTGGGTACGCCTCGAACCTTGATAGAGATACCTTCGCCGCCGTAGGTGTAAGGTGGAAGAATGTGGATGTTGGCGAATTTAATTGCAGCCATCGACAATGGGTGTGAATTCCAGACGACAAGATGACCGCCATCACCGAGCCCAAGCACGGTTTCAACCTTGAGGAACGGAACTTCATTCAGATCGTCGGGGCCGCAACCTTCGCAAAATGTAGCATGGATCAACTGGCGAATTCCATCATCACCAATGTCAAGATGACCGACAACTTCCAAAGAATGAGCAATTTTTGCGATTGGTGCATATTCTGAATTGGCCACCGTCTCAGCCGTCCAACGCAGATGAATTTCCCTCATCGTTTCCATGACAGAAGGCCTCGTATATTTGCTTGCCTTATACTTCGAGGTAATTCTATTTTCATTTTTTTTAGAAAATGGTCTTTTGGTCTGTCGCTAAGGTTATATTCGACCGCCCGGTCATACCGACTGGTCGAATGCCTCTTGCTCGCTATGAATCCATCGATAAATCCCTCAAAATGAGGATTCTTGATGTCTCAAAGAAGGAGTTTGCCGCCCTTGGCTACGACGGTGCCTCGTACAACAAAATCATCTCCAAAATTGGTATTTCAAAAGGTTCGATGTATTATTACTTCGAAAACAAAGAAGACTTGTTCATAACCTGCTTCATAGATGAAGCCCGAAATTCTCAAATTTTGTCCTCCTTCACATCAGAAGCACTTGCTTTTTCTCAAATCTCAAACGAACAACAATATTGGCAGTCATTGCAAGAATTTTATCTAAAGCAATGGACGGATACTCTTCAGCACCCTCTTTTGATGTCCCTTGCACGTCAACTCACAACACTTGGCAGCAGTCATCCGATCGTACGTAAATTGAATGCTGAGATTGAGGGTTTGAATGAATATGGCGATTTAATCAACATTCTCGCGCATGGAGTTAATCTCTCAGCGATACGGAATGATGTGCCGCTTCCAGTCCTTATTCGAATGTCAAGCGAGTTTGAAATTTGGCTGTTTCAAGAATTCCAAGAAGGCCGGTTGAATGAGCGAGACGTGCTCGACAAATTCATACAGATGTTCAGGACATTATTTGGAAATAGAAGGTGAAAAGATGAACAAATTATTAGAAATGGAAAACTTAGAAAGGCATTATGAAACACCTGCTGGCGTTGTCAAGGCGCTAGATGGCGTGAGCTTTGAAATCCATGAAGGCGAACGAGTCATTCTTTTGGGCCCCTCTGGTTCGGGAAAAACTACGCTTCTGAATTGTCTTTCAGCCCTCGACAGTCCAACGGGTGGGGAGTACACATTCATGTCCCGCGAAACAGCGAAGCTTGATGCTGTCCCACGAAATAAATCTGAGAAAATGACCTCTTTTCGAAGAGAAAATATTGGCTATGTATTCCAATTTTTCAATCTCCTACAAGACCTCACCGTTCTTGAAAACATCCTCTTAATCCAAGAATTGGCTGGTAAAAAAGACCCTGCTCGGGCGAAGGAGTTGTTGAAGCTCGTCGGTCTAGAAGCCGAGGTCGACCGCTTCCCTGGTGAAATTAGTGGGGGCCAGCAGCAGCGAGTGGCCATTGCTCGAAGCATTGCAAAGCGTCCAACCCTTTTGCTTGGCGATGAACTCACCGGGAATCTCGACACTGAGACTTCAAACAAAGTTATGGAGGCCTTAGTGAGTGCATGTAAGCAAGAAAACATAACATCAGTATTCGTCACGCACGATGAAGGCTTAGTCAAGTATGCAACTAGGGTTATTCGAATTGACAGCGGAAAAATTGTCTCAGACGAACAAACAAAACACGATTCATCGGAGTGAGTTTTTATCATGTCTGCTCTTTTGAATAAGCGCTTGGCTCGAAGCCTATGGCGAACTAAATTACGACTTTTGGCCGTGGTGTTGATGGTGTTTGTCGGCGTCTTTGCCGGTATTACTTTTGGAGGCTATGCTCACAATTTAGGTGGCATGTACGAAACAATGCAAGCCGACGATGAAAACGGGGCGAATCTCGCAGACCTGTGGATCGACAACCGCAGTGCTCTTTGGACGCCAGAAGAGGTCAATACATTCTGTACAGCCTTAGAAACCGCGTGGGCATCTTCATCCGTTTCTCAATCACTTGACTCATGTGAGGGCCGCACCGTGACCCAAGGTGCGATGTTTCACACCAACGATACGGGCCAGCACATCATCAACTCATTATGGCACGGCATTGCTGACGGTGCCAATTCCGACCGTGTCTGGATGCCAGAGGGTCACTCCGAAGGCAGAACCGCCGTTGCCGCTGATGAGATTGTTATCGATGCTCACGTGACGGAAGCCCTTGAACTCAATCTTGGAGATACGGTAAGTATCGGTTCGGGTAATGCGACGGCTGAATTCACCATTGTTGGCACTGGATATCATCCACTTCACGTCCTGTTTGCGCCTGAAGGTGAATTGTTCCCATCTGAGCCAGGTCAATACGTCGTGGGCTACCTTTCTGATGCTGGTATGGCTCGTCTCACCGGCGAAGTGCTTGGCACCAGCAACATGATTCTGATCGATGTCGAAGGCACACCATCGTTTGATTTACCCGATACTAGCGAAGACGAGGGCGATGAGATTGATGAGGTGAAGGAACTTGTCGATGCGGCTCTTGATGAAGCGGCGCTGGACGCCCGTGTTCGAGACAGGGGGCAAAATGAACCCGTTGAAGTCATGCGACAGGATTTGGAAGGAACCAAGCGAACAACCGTCCCGTTCACCGTCATGATCGCTTCAATTGCGTCAATTACCATTGTCCTCAGTCTTCAACGCTTGGTTCAAAGCCAAGCCAAAGAAATAGCAGTCTTGCGGACATTAGGTGTCAAGCGCTCATCGCTTATGACTGGCTATCTCATCGCTCCGTTGGCTATTGGAGCTGTCGGTTGCGCCCTTGGCGCCCTGGCAGGACCAAGTGGCATGAATGGAATGTTGGACTTTTACCAGGAATTAGTTGGCGTTCCGATTGTAGAGCGCTCCATTCCGACTTCAGTAGTATCCTCTGTCATCGGTTCGACCATGCTCGTTGTGTTCCTCTCGGGTGCTTTCCCTGCATGGAAGGCAAGCCGACTTGATCCTTTAGCCGTACTAAGCGGTCAAAACGAGATGCGAGTAGGGTCAAACCTGCTGCGAAAACTCACCTCTTGGATGCCAACAACACTTGGCCTCTCCATTCGTTCAAGCGTTCGAAAACCCGTTCGCCTGAGCATGACGTTTGTTGCCGTCGGTATATCTCTCATGTTGTTCGGCTCAATTCAAATGATGTCTGCTGGTTTGCAAGACACAATGGTCAGCGCTCTTGAAGACGACCAAACTTGGGATGCGCAAGTCTACATTATGCCTGATGGCGAAAAACCCATATTGGATTGGGCAGAAAACAACGCTGCCAATTATGAAATGCTCATTGAAATGCCACTTGGTTCAGTTGCTGATGCAGATGAAATCGAACGAACCTTTACACTCGTAGGCCTTGATTCATTTGAAACTGGTATGCGTTCAGTCTCGCTTTTGGACGGTAATATACCTGCAGAAAACACGACGGTTCCACAAGTCATGATGGATGAGGGAAGCATGACGTTCCTTGGTTGGAGCATTGGAGAGCAGCAAACAGTCAGTCTAAACGGCGCTCAAACAGAGGTGGAGATCGTTGCCACATCCTCTGCAGAATTGGCGAGAACAATGTATTTCCTACGGGAAGATTTGAGCGAAATTTTAGGCGTCAATGCCACCTCAGTTTACCTTGAACTTCCACAAGGCGTCGAGGTTGATTCAGCTTTGGGGGAGGCATCCATGGGCATTGTAGAGCGCCAGACCCTCCTCAATGGCATCAACAGTTTACTCGACCAGCAGACCCAGATTTTTCAGACGATGATGTACCTCGGATTGTTGTTTACTGTTGTTGTCATGTTTAATACGATGATTATGAACGTCGCTGAACGTGATTTTGAACTGGCCACATTACGTGTTCTTGGTGCATCCACACGCAATCTCGGAACGATGCTTCTGTTTGAGAGTTTGTTGATCGGTATAATCGGTGGCATCGTAGGCGTTTTGTTTGCCTATGGAGGTGCGGTTGGGCTCGCTGCGTCGTTCTCATCATGGCAATTCTTCGTACCGGTGGTCATTGTTCCAAGTGTGGCGTGGCAGTTGATGTCAGGCGTCATTATCATTGCAGTAGCTATGACGCCTTTCGGCGTTTGGCGTCTTCGCAGAATGGATCTGGTTGAAAAAGTCAAAGATTTGTCTGCTTAACTTGTTTCAATTCAACCGATGCTACAATAGACGAGTTCTGCTTAGGGTCGTTCAATGGACCCTCAAGCGATTGGTATGCTGGCTGTGTTCGGCGGTGGATTCACGGTCGGATTGTGGTATATTGTCGCTCGTAATGACACGAAATTGAACATGCGTCAAGGCATGAGTCCTGAAGGCTTGCGCTACAACAGCGGACAGCCTGGATTTGGCAATGCAAAACAACAACTCAACTCTAAGTTGGCTATCGTCGAAGAACGCCGACGCGCCCGTGATTTAGCTCGAGGTCGACTCGCGCAACTCGAAGCAGAACAGAACGTCAAAAAGCAGGCTGCAGAGCGTGCTGCTCGTGATTCTGCCGAACAGGCTCGCGAAGCAGAACGGCTCCGTCTGGCAGCAATTGCCGACGCACAAGCCGAAGCAGAAGCGCAAGCACAACGGGCTGAAGAGGATGCGGAGCGCAGGCGGAGGGAGCGAGAGGAAGCTCGTCTTGCGGAAGCCAGAAATGCACAATTGGCTGAACTTGAATCTCAACGACAAGATGAACTTGCAGCAGCAGAGGCAGCACGCCTCGCTGAAATCGAGGCTGCTCGTGAAGCTGAAGCGATCCAATCAAAGCAAGCAGCAAAGGCTGCAATGAAGGAACTCAAAGAACGTCTTGAACGTGAGGGTGCTCGCTCCTCAGATGTGCAAGTGTCTTTGATGTGGAACAACTTCAACGATTTGGATTTACACATTGTTTGTCCATCTGGTGAACGCATTCACGGCGGAAATAAAATTTCGAAATGTGGTGGTGAACTTGACGTCGACGCCAACGTGCGTCCAGAGAGTAAGAAGCCAGTCGAGAACGTGTACTGGCCTGAGGGAACGGCTCCAGCAGGGCAATATCAAGTCTATGTTCACCATTACAAGAAGCACAAGAAGCGACGTTCGAAGGACCCAACAAAGTTCCAATTGATCGTCAATTCAGTCGGTGACATCATGGAGTACAAAGCCGCCCTTACCCACGGCGATCCAATCATGTTGGTTGCCACATTCGAAGTCCCCAGCATGGCTGAACGACGACGAGCAAAGAAAGAACTCGAAGACCGTCTTGCCGCTCTTGAACGTGGAGAAGACCCCGATTCAATGGCAGACCTTGCCCCTGAAGCAGCTTCGATGAGCACCACCGAAACTGAGGGACTCATCGATGAACTCAACGAACGTCTTGAACGTGAAGGCGCAGATTCGACCTTCGACGGAGCTGACGGCTCAGACCTTCCAAGCGCCCCGGATTTGGATGAATTGAGTGAATCTAGATCAAAAAGCGACTGAATTATGAAGCTCAAGTCATCAACCACTGCCTAGAATGGTGAATATGTATGGTTTCCGAAAAAAAACCATACCTCCTTGTCTTCTTGATGCTTGCCTTTTCACTTTCCTCAGGGATTGAATCTCTCACAACGCCACTTGAAGATACTGTGCCCGAACAGCCCGTACTCGTCACGCCAACCCTCGCCAATTCCTCAGGATATCAAGAAGGATCAATTTTCACCCAAGCAACAATTGCAATCGGAGGCCAACACATATGCGTGATTCTTGATAATCGATCAGTCATGTGCTGGGGCGCTGGATCGATGGGACAGCTAGGAAATAGTGCCTCGTTGGATCAGAGCGCTCCAGTCTATGTTACTGATTTTGGACCGGGCCGCACAGCAACCGCTCTTTCTGCTGGATCAACACATACCTGTGCTTTGCTCGACAACGGTTCAGTCACCTGTTGGGGAGAGGGTACAAGCGGCCAATTGGGTGACGGATCTTCAACGAGCAGCTCCGTTCCAAGTGACATCGTTTCCTTCCCCTCTGGCAAAAAAGCAATCACCATTTCTTCAGGCGACGACCATACCTGTGCGATTTTAGACGATGGACAGGTAATGTGTTGGGGGGAAGGTTCGAATGGTCAACTCGGCAATGGCGCGACAATTGATGCAGCCACGCCGCAGCAGACCGAAGCATTGGGTTTCAATAGCACTGCAAAGTCCATTTCAGCGGGCAAACACCACACTTGTGCAATCACGAATAACGGGACCACGGTCTGCTGGGGACAAGGGTCCAAAGGGCAACTTGGCAATGGCGAATCCTCGGTGAAAACCTCTCCAACTCCAACAGAGACCCTTCCTTTTGGATTGAGTGCAGTAGCACTTGCAGCGGGAGAAGAACACACCTGCGCTCTGCTGAGTCAAGGTTCAGTAACTTGTTGGGGCAACGGAGATTCTGGTCGATTGGGTAATGAGTCAACAAGTACAAGCTTTACACCAGAATTAACAACTCCATTTGGAAGTAGGACTGCAGTTTCTATTTCAACATCCCACCAGCACACATGCGTAGTTCTGGATGATGGAAATGCTTCATGTTGGGGCGTGACTGCCAATGGCAGAGGTGGCTTCATCGGGACGATGAATGAACAACTTGTTCCAATGGATACGTCTGGTTTTGGTGGGGACCAAGGTGCTGTTTCAATCACTGCAGGCCATACGTACTCATGTGTGATCTTGGAAAATCTCTCCGCTTCGTGCTGGGGTGATTTAGGCTATCCAGGTTCCATCGAGGTACCTGAACCCACCGTCATCACTTCATTGCCCGAGATGAGGAGCATTGCAGTTGCAGAGCGGGATTTTAACGGCAATGGAGTCTACAACATCTTTGAATTCCCAGTAAATTATGATTTTACAGCAAGTGGCCTATCTGCTGGAAACAAACACACCTGCGCTATACTGGATGATGATTCTGTCACATGCTGGGGAGACAACTCACGCGGCCAACTTGGAACAGGTGATACTGTCAGTCATACCACTCCAGTCTCAACTCTTTCTTTGGGCGCTGGTCGATATGCACAATCGATCCATTCGGGTTACACCCACACCTGTGCTTTGTTGGATAATGGCTCGGTTTCATGTTGGGGTGAGCAATACCTCACAAACGGCACGTCTGTCGATGTAACATCGCCGACTTTGGTTGGTGATTTCGGTCAAAACCGGACTGCAACCCAAATATCGGTCGGATGGTCAGTTTCTTGTGCTGTATTGAGCGATGGTAATGTTTCCTGCTGGGGCAAAGGCAGCAACGGCCAACTCGGCAATGGTGCTACGGACTCATCGACCCATCCAACACCGACATCCCCTTTCGGGGGTGGACGAAAAGCAGTTTCAGTCTCTCTTTATTCGGACCATGCATGTGCCCTGCTTGACGATTCATCGGTCATGTGCTGGGGCCGGAATGACTACGGCAAATTAGGCGATGGTACCAGCGCTCAACGGAATACTCCAGTTCAAGTCAATGCCTTCCCGACCAACACCACGCCAATTTCAGTTGCTGTTGGAAGTCACCATTCTTGTGCGATGCTCAACATTGGCGATGTATCATGCTGGGGGGAGGGCACCTTTGGTCAAAACGGAGATGGGAGTTCGACAAACCGTCCTTCCCCGGGTCGCACAAGTGGCTTCGGCCCCGGAAAACTGGCTCTGGCAGTCTCTTCGGGAGATCATCACATTTGTGCAATGCTTGACAGCGGCGAAGTAGCTTGTTGGGGTGACGGAGGTTCAGGTCGTCTTGGCAATGGTGCATCTTCTCGAAAGTACACACCGACATTGACTTCTTCATTCGGTGAAGGTCGCCTTGTGACTTCGCTTTCTGTTGGTTCGTACCACGCATGTGCTGTCCTCGATTCAGGGCAAATTTCGTGCTGGGGTGCGGGTGCAGATGGCCGTCTTGGCAACGGGGAAACCTCCAACCAAGCAAACCCCGGGCTAACAAAGACGCTCGGGCCTTCAGTTTCTTCCGTTGCGGTCGGTGGTGATCACTCATGTGCCTTGCTCGGCAACGGCTCAGTTGCTTGTTGGGGCAGCGCAAGGCTTGGCGATGGCCAAACCAACGGGTCTTCAGCCCCAGTTCTTGTGTCCTCATTTGGAGCGGGTCGGACTGCGGTCCAGGTCAGCAGTGGAAATCAGGGCAGTTGTGCCCTCTTGGACAACGGTTCAGTCTCTTGTTGGGGGTACGGAAGCAACCTCGGGAACGAATTTACAGCCATTGTCGAATCACCAACATTGACTGGTGACTTTGGTGCAGGGCGCACTGCTGTGGACCTCTCATTAGGCGGATCACACTCATGCGCCGTACTGGATAATGGTTCAGTAGCATGTTGGGGCACGAATATATTTGGCGAGTTGGGTAATTCTGCAATTGATTCTGGCAATCCAAAGCCCGCTCTTACCGGGAGTTTTGGTACCGGTAGGTCTGCTGTTTCGGTCGCAGCAGGTGTTGATCATTCATGTGCACTTCTGGACAATGGCTCAGTTTCGTGTTGGGGTCGAAACCAGGGAGGCCAACTTGGGACTGGGGACGCCTTCGACACAATCAGGAGCAGTCCGACGTTAATTGCCCCATTCGATTCTGGGCGTACCGCAGTTGAAATCTCCGCCGGACGATGGCACACGTGCGCTCTTTTGGACAACGGACAGGTTTCGTGCTGGGGCAAAGGTAGTTTGGGTCAACTGGGTCATGGTACTCTTTTGAACTCAAACGTTCCACTCACCATTACGCATTCTGGTGGAATCTCAAATGCAGTCTCCATTTCGGCTGGCTATGAGCATTCTTGCGCAGTATTGAGCAACGGTTCTGCAATGTGTTGGGGCTCAAACAACAATGGAGCCATTGGCATTGGTGATTCAGCCTCCAATTCACATGTCTACGCAGTGATGGTCCCTCCATCACTTGATACCAACCGCATGGTTGTCGATATTGTTGCGGGCGTTGACCGAACATGTGTGCTTTATGACAACCAATCTGTTGCTTGCACTGGCAGGGGTGACTCAGGTCAAATTGGAAACAATGACAGTTCAAATCAACTCAATTTCACTTACACGATTCCTATGGTCGTGCCTCGTTCGATTGCCATTGACAGTGGTGATATGGATGGCGACGGTGTAGCAGATCCTGTTGATGCCTACCCAGATGACATCACCCGCACTGTAGAATGCCCTTTGACCACACATGGCCGTTATACATGCACAAAGGCGCCGTTAGGGAAATACGTCCCAAATGACGCAGCAGTCTATCCAACCGATGCAAGTGTTGGCTACTACGTCGACCGCGTTGGTCAAGCTATGGAGCGACCATGCCCTGTTGGGCGCTACAATCCTGTGATCAGCGCAGAGAGTATGTATGCCTGCATTGATTCTGACCCTGGCCATTACGTCGGCTCCATCGGCCGAGGTGAACAAATGCCATGCGACGTGGGAACCTATCAACCAGGCGTCCGTTCGGCTGAATGCTTACCTGCTGGTCTTGGTCATTACGTTAACCAAACCGGGCAGACAAATCACATTCCGTGTGCGATTGGTACGTGGCAAAATCAAACTGAGCAAAGCGAGTGTCTCCCAGCTGAATGGGGCCACTTCGCCAATGAAACCGGCCAAGTAAATCAAACCGCTTGCCTCGAAGGATTCTATAATCCCAACAACGGCTCGACACTTGCGAGCGATTGTGGCCCTGCAGACCTTGGTCATTACGTCAATCAAACAGGACAGCATAACCAGACGCCATGTGACATCGGCACGCTTCAAAACCTAACTGGTCAAGCCGAATGTAGAAACGCATCCTTGGGCCATTATGTCGAAATACCGGGACAATCGACTGAGATTCCATGTGCGATTGGAACCTATAATCCGCAACGGGGAGCAAATAAATCGTCATGGTGCCTCCCTGCAACACGTGGGCATTTCGTCAACCAAACCGGCCAAGGCTCACAAACGCCATGTGACCCTGGCTCATTCAATCCATCGAACAATTCCACAGAAAGATCGGCTTGTATCTCGCCCGACATTGGTCATCACGTCCCCGATTCAGGACAATGGAACCAAACGCCTTGTGACCGAGGTACGTTCCAAAATCAAACCGGGCAGTCATTGTGCAATGAAGCCGACCCTGGTCATTTTGTCAATGCCACTGCACAATCCGTTCAGCAACCATGTGAATCTGGATCTTTCCAGAGTCAGCCAGGCCAATGGCGATGTTTACCGGCGAGCAGTGGCCATTACGTATCAGATGGCTCTCAAGTGAACCAATCAGCATGTGCAGAAGGAACCTACAACTCGAATACAGGGTCAATTAACGCCAGCAGTTGCATCAGTGCAGAGCCTGGCCACTACGTCAACATGACAGGTCAAGAACAACAAATCCCTTGTGAGGCTGGAACATTCAACCCCGATGCGGGATCGGCTGATTCAGCAGCATGCCTGAACGCCTCTATTGGTCATTTTGTCCCATCATCTGGTCAACGTTCAGAAACACCTTGCCCACCTCAAACATTTAACCCCACAACTGGTGGAAACAGTTCTGATGCATGCCAGTGGGCCTTGAGGGGGACATATGTCGACCTGCCGGGCCAATATCAAGGCGTTCCATGTCCAATTGGGACCTATAATCCAACGCCAGGTTCCGGAAGCATCGATTCATGTCTAGAAGCTGAGCCGGGGTCATATGTCGACGAAGTTGGGCAATCTACACCAATTTTGTGTCGGAAAGGCACCTACAATCCCTCCGCAGGATCAACGCTAGAAAGCGACTGTAAGTGGGCAGATATCAACCATTATGTTGCTCTTGAGGGCCAGAGTGAGCAAACTCGCTGCCCCTCTGGCATGTCCCAATCTAAGCGCGGGCAATCGATTTGTGTCATGGGTGATGTTTCAGAAGATGAAACAGAAATTACGCCGAATGAAAGCTTCCAACTCATCTTCATCATCCTTACAGCATTCATGCTCGCCATGGGGTATGTGCTCGTGCGGCGAATCAAGAATCGTAAAGAACGTGGCTCTCGTTCAAGGGCGGTCTCAAAGATGCAACGAAGATACAAGTATTGACCGTAGTATCTACTAGTTGGCGGTCGCGAATGATCATTCAGGAAAGAATGTCGTCAAGGCGATTTAAGTCTGCAGCCTTACGAATCGAGCGAGCGATTCTTCGTCCGGTTGACATTCGAGTCTCGTTGATGTCAGAGTAAGGCGAGCCGCCAACGAACGGGTTTGATCCTGCAACAATTCTTGCACTGATTTCAAACACTTTGAATTCCAATTGGTCGGTAACAATGGTTTCGAGGCAAAAGGGGCCAAGCATACCTCTGCTGTCTTCTTCAAGTTCAAATGATGCTGCAACCGTTCCCTCAGCCATCTCAAAGGCTCGTGGCAATAAAGATTCACGGATGACCACAGGTTGATTGCCAGTGACGACAAAGGATGGCTCGAGGGCCATTTCACGAAGATCACGAAGTGAGCCGAGTTTGTAGAACTCGTCAACATTTGATTCATCTCGGCGGTCCATTGACATTAATTCAAGCCGACCGAGGTTCTTACCGGCGTTCTTTCCTCTTCCTTGAACTTGGTAGCCATCGGTTGCAGTGGGGTCAAAAAAGAAATGAAGGTAATATCGGCATCCTAATACATATTCTTGGATAGTAAATTCTTCCTCAATATCCACATTGCGCCTGAAATCACGGTAATCTCGTGCAATGAAATAGCCACGGCCACCCTTTGCGCCAGCGTACTTTACGATGACTGGGCCGTCAATATCGTGTGGATCCTCAAGAACACGAGGCATTGTACAGCCTCCGCTTTCCAACCATTCACGTTGTCGTGCTCGACTGCTTTCCCAATGAAGTATGCCTCTGTTCCCAAATGTTGGAACTTCTAGTGCCCGGAAGTTGGACGAGCCGAGGTATTCAACCAATGAGCCGTGTGGAATGATGACCACATTTCGCTCTCTAAACCACTCTGCATGGTCGAGCATCTCTCGATAATGTTCGAGCATCAACCATTCATCTGGTTCTGCACCAGGGAATGCTTGGTAGAACCGTCGGCGATTTTCACCGACCGCAATACCCAGCGTTTTGAAGCCCTCCATGCGCGCACCATGAAGGATTTGGAGTGAGGAATGAGAAGCGACAACACCAATCACAATGTTGTCTTTGTCGTAGTCGGAGAGCCAATCCTTCAGGGTTTCAGCGTCTACGACCATGTCGAGGGGTTCCGTATTTGCTCTATGAGGGTTATGTCCATACATGCTGGATTTAAGCCGAAAAAAACACAACTGAACTCACCGAAACCATGGGAACAACGACAAACCCTCTCACCAAGGAAGTCCCAGTGCATTGGTACCAATTTCTTATTCGAATTTTTCTTTCAGGGGCTCTGATTGTGGCAGCTTCTGAACTGGCAAAGCGGAGCACTATGGCCGGAGCGTTGCTCATTTCCCTCCCTCTAGCGTCAATTGCTACTTTGATTTGGTTGCACATTGACGGACAAGAAACTGAACAACTTGCACTCTTTTCCAAAGAAGTGTTGTGGCTTGTGATCCCCTCGATGGTGTTCTTCATATCGTTGCCAATCCTCCTTAACAGAGGCGTGGATTTTTGGCCTTCTCTTATGTTTTCAGTCACACTTACTGCTGTGTGTTATGCGTCCTGTCTATGGTTAATATCCAATACAATCGGCACTTCTTAATGACAAAAAAAATAAAGATGTTGTTCCGAACCAAGGTGAAGGCTTCAAGGGCTTGTTTAGAATGTCGTTGCATGGCAGAAGGGACCCCATCGCATCGAATGACCTATGGCGGCTATTTGCGTTTAGACGAACTCTTGGAACTTCAAGACGGCCCAGAAGGGTACTCGCCAGCCCCCTGCAATGATGAACAACACTTTGTCATCACCCACCAAGCGTTTGAATTATGGTTCAAAATGATTCTCCGTGAACTCAAGGAGGCACATCTTTTACTCAACAAAAACCACGTCGAAGAAAAATCACTTCCGAGGTTGGTGCACCACCTCGAGCGTGTCACTGAAATTTTCAGACTCCTTTCGAACCAATGGAAAGTCATGGAAACACTTTCGCCACAAGATTTCTTGGCTTTTAGGGATAAACTCGGAACTTCCTCAGGCTTCGAATCATGGCAAATGCGTGAACTTGAGGTGCTCCTCGGACTTGACCATGCTCAACGTATGGGTGGTATGGACCCGCTTCTTCACATGAGGAAACTTGCCCAAGAGGGCAAAGTGAGTCAGAAAGTACTCGAAAATTTTGAGGCGACTTCGAGTACGCCATCGCTGAATGACGCATTGATGTCTTGGCTTCAACGAACCCCAATCAACGGTTCATTGCAGGGCGAAGATGGTGATGACGAAGTTATTGCACAATTTGTCGAGGGTCATCTCGATGCCATGAAACGGCATGGTGAAGAAGTGATCAGCCACATTGTAGCGATTGGTCACGGCGAGGAATCCCAAGTTCGTCCAAGAATTGAGGGTGCGCATCATCAAGCCGAATCCTTCCTCAAACCTGAAGGTGTAGTTTCAAGGGCTCGAGCAGGTCTTTTGTTCATCGAATCCTATCCTGAGTTACCACTCCTTTCCTGGCCGAGACGATTGATTGATGCGTTTGTAGGGTTGGAGCAGAGTATGATTCTTTTCCGATCTGCACATGCTCGGATGGTTGAACGGATGATTGGAAGACGTATGGGTACAGGTGGTTCAAGCGGTGTTGATTATCTTGATGCAACAACGAAGTACAGGGTCTTTGTGGACTTATGGGCCGTTCGAACCATGCTTGTAAAGCGTGACGCACTCAATGATGTGAGTGAATCCGGAATGTACGGGTTTAGTATGGGTGAGTGAGTTAATCCAAGTGAGGATCAATATCGATAGGGATCAACTCGTGCTCGTATTCATACAGAGCGATCTTGAGCGGGTCAAGTACGAATCGAACGGATGCTTCTTCTAAGCCGTAAAGTGAAACAAGCTCCTCTTTAAAGGCTTCACGGAGCACCTCTTCATTCGCATAAAGCGGGGCACCCATTCCAATTTGAAGGGCTCGTGCGCCAATGATTCTGGCTCGTTCGAAGCGGGTGTGGAGGCGTGCTGGCTTGACCATATGAGATGCACCTGCGACACTGTCGCATGTTGGCGACTTGCCTACTCTTATTGAAACTAACTCATGCGATTGCCGCCAGAATCAGCTCTCTTCATCGCTGTTCTCATGGACTGATTTCCTTGCTAGAGTATCATTCCACATCTTCAACGCAGGAAGCATCAGCGCCACCAAGAAGATGGTTGTCAGAATCGCTAGTTGGCCTCTTGGCTGCTCATTGAAGGATGATAGGATGCCATTATCTTCGTGTTCAATTAAATCCAGGCCAAGAGCAGGGCTAGTTGAGCGAACAGTAAGATTTCTCACCCCGTCTCGTTCAAGCATCACGACGACGCCAGTACCGTTCATGGCCATCAGTTCAGTGATGTTGCCTTGATGATCTGAGGCGTTGAAATGGAGTGCTCCAAGCACCATGTTGGGGTGAGAGTAGTTTTCAGTTTCGTGGGGGACCGTTCCAATTCGCCAAACGGTCACTGTCCCTTCGACAGAGGTGTTCCATGTTAAGGATTCATCTGAGAATTCTACATCATTCAATCCGCTGAATACGCTCGTACTGTTGGTGAGCACCTCACCCAACTCTTGTGCTTGACTCGTCCCGGTGAGTAATCCTTCACCGTTATGAATCAGGGTTGGTAGGAAAAGGAGCCTGTAGAGGACGTTAAAGCGCTGATTAGAGATTGAATTATAAGTCAAGTCTTGGGGTGAAGGGTGGTGCCTCATTACGAAGGTTTGGTTATCGATGAGTTCCTCTAAATCTTGGTCGAGGACCGTGCAAGGCTCACACCAGTCCGCCGCAAAATATTCGATAAAATGTTGTGGGCGAACGGGAATACAGTCAGATTGCTCCAGGCAATCATCTTCGAAGGTAAGCACATCAAGTGTTGCGCCCTCGCTAGCCATGGTTTCCTCTTGGGCTTGAACACCAGTAAGAATCGAGCCACTGCATACAATTATCAAGGCGAACACAAGGGCGCATCGTTGCATCTATGGTTCCTCCGTGACATGTTCCACCATGAATGTGTTGAAAAGGGGTCTCCTCTCACCTTCACTCATGGAGGCAGTATGGTGGCGTCGCCCGTCTACACTGCCTGTTGCCTTGTTAACGATGGCACTGATCATCATTGTCGCTGGTGGCACCATTCGGATCAATGACGCCGGTGAATCATGTCCTGATTGGCCCCAATGCTTCGGCACTTGGGGTTTCGACATCTCAGTTGATGAACAAACAGCCTACTGGGAAGAATATCCCGATGAAATCGATTCACGTGGAGAAGATCACCGATATACCACTTTTGAAATTTTTACAGAATGGATTCATCGGGCCATGGCGGCAATCATAGCCGTCCCTGTGCTGTTGAATGCACTTTTCATGCGGGCCAAACGAGGCACCTACGGTGATCGAGCATACCATCTTGCGGCCTTTGCTGGAATGATGCTCATCCTCCAAGCTACTGCTGGGGCGGTAACCGTGTTTTATGATAATGCAGATTGGTCGGTCGCTCTGCATCTCTCGATGGCTTGTGTCTTTTCTGCGGCGTTCATATTTCAGCATATGGAAATGCGTTCAAAGGAAGGTTCAAGCAACACAATCTACACCTTGCCAAAGGCATTCATTGCTGCCAATAAGCGACGAGTCAATGCCATGGTTGGCGCCGTGTTCACCTTGCTTATTCTGGGTGCATGGGTTTCCTCAACCGCAGGCGGTCAGTACAATCAAGGTTGTTCGGTAGGCTTCCCAACAGGGTGGCCCAAGTGCAATGGTAACGTCCTTCCTTCATTCAATGGTCCAGGTGCATTGGTCCAAATGATTCACCGCTTTGGTGCATTGATCGTTGGCCTGGTCCTTGTCGCAGGTTCTGCCCGAATACGAACAGAAGCAAGGGAGCATAACGCAACACCATCCTTCGGCCGAATCACCGATCTCACCGCAGGATTCTGGATGCTCAATGTCATGATCGGCGGCACGTACATCGTCGCTGCAAAAATGGACAACTTCCCGGAATGGATTTCCCTCCTGCACCTCGTGGTTGGCGTCACAGGTTTTCTTGTTGCAACGACAGCTCTCTTTTCGATGCGGATTTCAGAGGCGAAGAGCGACGATTCTAGCGAGGAGGCTTAATCGTGGACCTAGGTGTCGGTGAAGTGGTGCAAGAACCCCACCCTGGGTGGTTTTCCGTCTACAAGCAATTGATGAAACTCAATGTCATTATCCTTCTTCAGATTACGGCTATTTGTGCCATCCTTGTTCACGATCTCGTCGTTGATTTGAACCGTACATGGCTAGACACAGCACTGACCATTGCCGTGACTGTTGTAGGTGGTACCCTATCGGCAGGCGGCTCAAACGCAATCAACATGTGGTACGATTCCGATATTGATCCATTGATGCGCCGAACAAAAAACCGACCAGTCCCTCAAGGTCATATCTCAGCAAGGGGGGCACTCATTTTCGGAACAACAATCGCCATCATCGGCTCTTCGCTGTTCTTTATAGTGAGTTGGAAAGCAGCATTCTGGTCGTTTTTTTCAGTTCTGTTTTACGTGTTTATTTACTCTATATGGCTGAAGCGAAGGACGCCTCAGAATATCGTGATTGGGGGGATTGCTGGCTCAACCCCTCCGCTTATTGGATGGGCTGCGGCTGCTGGGGATTCAATCCTAGATTCAGTCAACCCAATGGCCCTAGGCTCCCCGATACCTTGGTTGTTTTTCGCTTTGATTTTCTTCTGGACTCCTCCTCACTTCTGGGCCCTGGCTCTCTATCGTTCTGGTGAATATGCTAAGGCCGAAGTACCAATGATGAACGAAGTGCGAGGGCCTGAGCATACGGTGTTCCTCTCGAAGGTGTACAGCGTCTTCCTATTCCTACTGGGTAGCGTACCCTGCTTTTGGCCAAACTCAGGTCTGCCTCTTCTTTGGGCGTTTATTGCAGGCGGACTCACCTTGTGGTATGCGAAATCAGTCTGGGACATCGATCCACTGGAAGAACTTGATGAAAATGGTCGCATGCCAAAGGCTGCCAAGTCATTCTTTCGCTCACTGTATTACTTGGGTTGGATGCACCTCGCGTTGGTTTTAGTCTGCGTTCCGCCATCCTCATGGCTCGGCCCTCTGGGCCCCCTTTGAGCCTTCAGTGGCCCGTTCAGTATTGTGCGAGCAGTCTACAACCTCCACCGTCATGTTCATGACTGATTCATCGGTCGCCGGCTTTGTCTGCGGCAGTCGCATAGCCTGGCCATTGCGCTGGATTGCTAATCCAGTGGTGTCTCACCTCGGGAGTTCAAATCTCCCCTGCCGCGCCAAAAGTGACTTCAGTCAAAGAAATCGTCG
>VMHT01120423.1_pt1 | contig 17824 bp, 37 predicted proteins | sample 4693611 | NCBI WGS metagenome assembly VMHT01 (sample SAMN12280063, study PRJNA550983) | marine metagenome | isolation source: seawater sampled from same location over 5 years 0.02-0.2 micron viral filtrate | place: USA: collected off the coast of southern California halfway between the port... ...
GTTCCCTGCCCCATAGCTTGGTGTAATAAGCTATACAAACAAAATATTGTTATGGATATTATTGAGATTATTACATCATTCGTTGAAGATCAGGCTTGGTTTAACTGGGCTTGTGCTGTTATTGCTGCTGCTAGTGCATTTGCTGCTGCAACCCCAACTCCAAAAGAGGGAACTTGGCTCTCAAAAGCTTATAAAATCGTAGATTTTCTCAGCGTTAATTTCGGTAAAGCGAAAGACAAGGGAGATAAAAAGTAAGATTAAGACATCTTAATCTAAATAATCAAGCCATGAGGGTAATTTTCTTATCTGCTATTACATCTTTTTTTTGTTACTCTGCTATCACGCATAAAGTAGAAGCGAAGCAGAAAGAAAAAGAGAAAGAAAAGGCAAAAAAAGAACAAAAAGAAAAATAAACTCAATTTAAATTATTTAAAAGCCGTCCTTCGGGACGGTTTTTTTTATTATTAGCTATTGAATTTTTATACGTTTTGGCTAAAATTAGTCAATGAAGTTAGAACCTGTATTTTCAAAAGTACAAAAACACGCTAAGGGATGGGGGGAAGAAATTTGGATCACTAATAATGATTTGTATTGTGGTAAGATTTTGAAGTTCAATGAGGGTGCGGAGTTTTCTATGCATTACCATGTCAAGAAAGAGGAGACTTGGGCTGTTATGCAAGGGAAATTGATTTTAAAGTATTATGATTTGGGTAATGCGGAAGAAAAACAGGTTGAGTTGAACGAAGGAGACACTGTTCATTTGCGACCATGTATTCCTCACAAGCTTATAGCTCTCAAGGATTCTAAAGTTTTTGAAGTTAGCACTCAACATTTTGAGTATGATTCTTATAGAATCCAAAAAGGAGACTCACAAAAATGAAAATATTAATTATCGGAGAATCTTGTTTAGATATTTTTATTTATGGTTCTGCTGACCGATTATGCCCAGAAGCTCCAGTCCCTGTTTTTAAACAAGAGGATGCAGTTACTTTTATGGGTATGGCCTCAAACGTCCATAGAAATGTCATTGCTTGCCTTAATGATTTAGGTAAAGAAGCAGAAGTAGATATTAAAAGCAATAAAAGCACTGGAGCAAAGGCTAGATATATTGACTCTAGCTCCAATCAAATGTTTTTGCGGGTTGATTCAGACGATTACAAAGAGATTAATAAAATAAAATTAAAAGAAGCAAATGTGTGGTCTTATGACGCTGTAATCGTTTCTGATTACAACAAGGGATACCTTACAGATAGAGATTTGAAATATATTGCAGATAATTCTCAAATGTCTTTCTTAGACACTAAGAAAAAATATAATTCCGATTGGGCTAATTCATTTGACCTAATCAAAATCAACAGAAAGGAATACAAAGAGAATGGATTTAAAGGGATGGGTATGGATAACCTTATTGTTACTTTGGGGGGTGAGGGATGTAGGTTCAGAGGAAAGAAACACCCTTTGAAATCTGTGTCTCAAGTAAGAGATGTGAGTGGTGCTGGAGACACTTTCCTTGCTGCTTTCGCGACTAATTATTTATTTAATCAAGATATAGATTTAGCTATTGATTATGCTCAGATTTGCTGTAGCATCGTCGTCAGTAAAGCTGGAACAGCAACGATATGAATCACCCTAAAATAGTTGATACATCTACGATCATGCACCGTTTTTCAATGGGAACGGAAAAGATGGCTTTTACGAACGGTTGCTTCGACTTATTTCATGCAGGTCACGCGCACCTTCTCCAATCAATAAAAGAAGATTTACCTGACGATTACAAACTAGTTGTTGGTGTGAATGGAGATGAAAGTGTTAAGAAAAATAAGGGTTCAGAAAGGCCCATTATTAGCCAAGAGCAGAGAGCTTTCCTTGTGGCTTGCAATGAGTGTGTTGACTACGTTTTCGTATTTAATGAAGCAACAGTCTCTGGTTACCTGAGACACTTAAAGCCTTCTCGTTGGTATAAAGGGGGAGATTATAGTATCACTACATTACACCCCGCTGAGAGAGCAGAGTGTGGGCAAACAGAGGTATATTTCATTCCATTCTCTGAAAATATAAGTGCTACCCAGATTATAACAAAAATTAAAAAATTATGAAAACTTTTATCGTAGATATTGATGGGACTATTTGTACCGACAGTCGGGGTAGCTATGAGTTAGCTCGTCCTATGAAAGCTCGTATTGAGTATTTTAATGGATTATTTAATAGCGGGAATAAAATAATCTACTGGACAGCTAGAGGGGCTAACTCAGGTAAAGATTGGTCAGAGTTTACAAAGAAGCAACTTGAAGAGTGGGGAGTCAAATATACTGAGTTAAGAACAGATAAACCAGCATATGACTTTTGGATTGATGACAAGGCTTACAATGGGAATAGGTTCTTTGATGAACTTTATCTTTAATCTCCTCCACCTGATCCCTCCTCCGCAGAACCACTTGGAACGAAAAAGTAAATATTGCTTCCCTCTGTCGTTATTCTTACTTGATTACCTTCTTCTGGGTCTTCACATAACGCTCTATATTCAATAAGGCCATTAGCATCTAGAGAACTAAGCGGTTTCATAACTCCATGACCTACTCCCTCATCACTTCCATCCTGAAATTCATCAAAATGTTGCACATGGCCCCTAAGATGTAGGTGAATATTTTCTCTTAGGTAGATTTCTTGAGGAGTCCCGCCTTCTACTTCGCACACATCTAGATAATATTCGGCTGGACTAACAAGTGTGACTTCTTCTCCTTCTATCTGACTGTCAGCTGCAAAATTAGTAAATGTTGAGCCTCCATCCGATTGTTTTAAAATTTCTGCATTAAAAATCGCTCCATTATGATGGTCAAATTCAATTTTTAATTGGAAAGTTTCTTTATCTTCTTCGATGTCGTGGCTTAGTCCTCCGACTTCAACCCTTTTGCCACCATTAGCGTAATCAAAAATGAAACCTTTATTAAATTTTAATTGAAATTGTTTCTTTGCGTTATCACTGAATCCAGTCTGGATTGCTTGAGGCATAAAAGGGTTTGTATACAGTGTAAATGACGAACTGTCTGCTGGAGACGAGTTCATATGAAATGTATTGCTGGACTCGCTCATATATTAAGAATGTTTATGACCTCTCCATTTTCACTCAAATGATAAAGATGGTCGAAGTGACTAAAATTATTATAGTTAATACATTTAATTTCTTTTTCTGGAGATTCTGGATTCCTACCTAAAAAATATTTTTTACCTCCAGCCTTCAGGCTACCATCAGGCCAGAGGAATTGTTTCTCTGCGAAAAAGCAATCTTTTAGCTGGGTGTTATGCCATGTTTCGATGTAAGCAAATTCGTTATCGAAATCGTGTCTTTTGGTTTCGATTTCTAATTTCTTTTTAACAATCGTTTTCACTAAAAGATTTTATAGAAAAATATATAAAAATCAATTATTCTTTTTCTTCTTTCTCTTCTCCTTTATGTTTGCCCTCTTTTTTCATCTTTTCGATGATTTTCTTTTGGAGAGCAGGTGGAAGTTTTTTTTGCTTTTCGGTCAGTTCTCCCTTGCTATCGTCCATCATCATGGCTCGCATTTTACCATATTGCACAGCACAAGCACTGTAAGTCTCCTTGTCTCCCATTCCAGCGGTATCTGTGAATGTCTTATCTTCCATAGCGCACATGCTCATATATGATTTATAAACAGCAGCTTCTGCTTCAGAATATTTCTTGGCGATAGTGACTTCCATTTCTCCAGCATCATTGACGCTAGCCTGACTTTGTAAGGGATTTTCGAAATTATCCATAGTATAATTGGGTTACATTATTATAATACACCAGAAACATTAAATAAATGGAAAAAGTAGCTTTCTTAAATTTGACCATAAATTCTTTCACCCAAAACAATGTTTGGAAAAAATTTATCGACGGTGGTAGTAATGATATATATAATTTATATTTGCACTCCAAGTTTAAAGCTCCAAGCTTGTTTTCTGATTATCAGATAGAAAATATTGTGCCAACAGCTTGGGGTCATTTCTCATTAGTTGAAGCTACTATAGAATTAATGAAAGCAGCTTTGGAAGATGAGGGGAACGAGTACTTTGCTTTAATTAGTGATTCTCATTTCCCCTTGTATGATTTGGATTCTACAGTAAATTTAATAAAAGAAAGGTATAAAAAAATGACCTTCACAAAACATTTCAGCTTTCATACGAAAGTTAAAAGTCAAAAAATATTCAGAGAAGGAGTTAGGGGTTATAATTTTGGAGAATATAATGCAGTTTGTCAGTTTTTCGTTTGTCGCAGAAAAGATGCGATTAGGTTTGTTGAGACTTTTGATGATTGGGCTAAGTATTTCGTAAAGAATAAGGTTATTTTTGCCGATGAATTTTATTTTTGGGGAATTGCAAAACAGTTGGGTATGGATTTTGAGATGGGACAAGCTACAACCTATTCTGATTGGAGTATAAGGAAAGATTCGAAGGGTAATGTTGGCAGGAATCCAAGGGCTTTTAGTAAAATTAGCAAAGGTATGGTTGACACTTATCGTAAAGATGGGTATCTCTTTGTCAGGAAGATCGTGCCTTCCACTTTTGTGATGGTAGATCCTTTAAATTATTAATTGAAAAAAATGGATAATACAGTAGAATTATTAGGATACTATGGTAGTGACGAAGTAATTGCTTGTAGTGCTTGGACATCAACTTCAAGAGACTTAGATGAAAAGAAAAGACAGAGAATTCCGAAGCTCATCGACATGCTTTGGAGCAATGGACACGAGACCCCTTTTGAAAAAGGTAGCGTCCATTTTCTTGTTGATTGCGATATTGCCAGTCATATTCATTTACTTAAGCATAGATTATCTTCTCTCAATGCAGAATCGGCACGATACAAGGAACTAAAAGAGGATAAAACTTTCATCCCTGATGATTGGCCAGAGTTCTGGCAGCAACAATTAAAGCAATATACTGCGGATGGTAATAGACTTTACCATAAATGCCTTGCTGATCTTGAACCAGAGTTGGGTCGCAAACGAGCAAAAGAATCCGCACGTTTCTTTAAAACTTACAATAGTCGTATTCAAGCAGATGTCCAGTTCAACATGAGATCGTTCGCAAACTTCCTTAAATTGAGGAATAGTGAACACGCTCAAAAGGAAATCAGAGAAATTTCTCAGAAAATGCTTGATCTAGTAAAGAATATTGAAGATAATCCATTTAGATACACTCTAAATAGTTGGGGATATTAAATTATGCAAATTAAAAAAATTGAACTGCGCTCTCTTCAGCAAGTTCGCACTTATGAGTTAGAAGACGGGGATATCATTGATAACTTTGGTTCTATCGAAAGATTCAAAAAGATCCTTGATGATTCCGAACAGCCTACAGAGGAGGAAGATGAAATGTTATCTAGCATTCTGAGTCAATGTCCAGTAGAGGAAGATAATATTTTAGGTGGGATTGAAGAGTCATTTTTTGAATACGAATAAATTGCGGATTATGGAATACGCTTATATAAATACAGTTGTCAACAACCAGAAGAAAAATAATGCTTCTCTCGTTTACTTCCAGATTAGTTCTGATGACGGAAGGCATTTTTTATTCACAGAGAATGAATTGAAAAGGGCTGAAGCTCGTGCAAAAAAGAATCCAGAAGATATTAAGGTGCGAGAAATAACATTTACTAAAGATTAGTTTGATGTCTAAAACTCCTGATAATTTCATTAGACCACCATTTCAAGATCCTGTCTGTGAAAATAAATCTTTTATTCGTTTAGAGCATTCGTCATTGCGTTATTATTTAGATGATGCTTGCTTAAAGCTGCATCGAACTGATGGTCCAGCGGTTATTCATAATAATGGTTGTATAGAATATTGGAATTTTGGGCAGCTACATAATATTTCTGGCCCAGCAATCAGAACCCCCATTGGCACAAAGGTTTATTATTTATTCGGACGCAGACTCGACCATGAAAAATGGTTATATTGGAAGGAGAGATATTCGCTTGACAATTCCGACACAAATAGTGTAATAAAAGTTCATGAAAATAACTGGCAAGCAGGAAGTTCAAATTGAAATCTCTGAAGGTCAAAGGCATTTGATTGCTCTTGATTATATTTCAGAGGTATTTGATTGGGACTCAGACTACTTTATTGAAGGAGGTTGGGTGATTAAGCGTGACATAGCTCACACTTCACACTCATTTGAGATTAAGAATAAAGTCAGAGAGGCCACTAAGCAGGATCAGTGCTTGTATGACATCTTTAAAACTTTGAAAAGGCAGGTTTTCTAGTCGTTCTTTTGGCCTTTAGCTCTTTCGATTTGATCAGAGGTAGGCGCACCTTTGTCACCTTTCTTCCTCATCTTTTCACCAGAGCCTCTTTTGATTCGCTCTTTCTTTTTCCTGATGTTTTCCCACAGGCTACTGTCAGACTTTTCTTTTTCTTTTAGGATCTCGTCATGACGCTTCATAAACGCCTTGTGATCTGGGCCAGCCATATACAAAGTCTCTCCGTCTTCTGTTGTATGAGTGTGAATACCTTTTAATCCCATCTTTTCAGCATCCTTCATTGCTTCTTCTTTTGTCTTGAAGTAATGTTTTTTTACATCAGGAGATGCCTTTGAGAAAAATAAAATGCTATCTTTCCCATTTAATGGATCGCTAATCACTATGGACGCTTTACTTTCAGCCTTCTCAAATTGAGAGTAACAAACAGCAGATCTCTGCTTATCATCTTGAAATTCTTTTTTGTCTGTAAGATCTACAATACAGCGACTAACAAATTCAGATTTTTTTTCTCCGTTGTTTGGCGTTGGCAATGGCATATTTTAGTATACACGAAAAAGTCCCAAGTTTAAACAGAATTTTGCCAAATAAGGAAGTGACAAATCGGCTTACGAAAAATAATATTCGATGGCATCATTTGAAATCGGAAATGTATAAGAAAATTCTAATGATGCATTATCGTCTAAAGAATGAGAATGGTTTACAGAATTTAAAAAACAATTGTGAACTTTTATATTTAAATTTGGATTTGTAGAAGCAGAACCCAAAGCAGTTTCTGACATTACAAAAGTAAAGTTTCCTTTTTTAGCAATTAAGCTTGATAAATCTAAAGTCTCTTCAACTTTATTTTTAAGAATAGATATATTTAAAGATCCTTGTGCTGGTAGTACAGGGTATCTTCTTTTCGCTCCTCGTTCTCCGACTCTGATTGTGGGTCTTCTCTCTATGCCTACAGAAATAGATGCAGATTGGATTGGGTAGTCTGTAGAGTTTATGCCCTCAGTTAAGGTTGTGGTTAGAGTTATATTTTGTGGTCTAAAAATATTTATCTTAGAAGAATCTATATCTGCATCTTCATATGACTCTGACGAATCTACAGACAAGGAATCACACTGATATCCATAGTTGCCTATAGCGAATTCTCCGACGTTAAAATCCAATGAAAAGTTTGTGAGGTTTGCTTTATTGAAAGTGGTTTCAGAAGTAGCATCTTTTAGTTTTATACTAGACTCATCTGAACTCAAAAACTTCAAGTAGTTCCCATCCTTGTCTAAAACATGATCATTTACAATAAATTCTATAGATGTATCAATGGGCTGGTCTGCTGTTAAAATATAATCCTCTTGTTTGTAAGACCCTAGTTTCCTTAGCTCTTGAACATTTTTTGGGTTCTCATAGTTGAAAGACTGAACGCCCCTAATTAAAGTGCTATCAATATAGACTTGGCTCTCATGAGAATGAACTCTTGTTACAGAAGGCATATCTTATATTACACAAAAAACCCACTCCCAGAGGAAGCAGGTTTTTAAAGTAAATGAATTTTTAATCGTTTTTACTTGATCTTGCGCCCATAATGATTCACAAAACTTTGCAGACCGTCTAAATCTTTGTATTCAATCTCATACCTAGCCTGATCATAGGTAAAATTATTAGTTTTTGTTCCAGCTTTCTTTAGTTTAGCTATTTGGAAAAACCTTTCTTTAGAGATCACTCCGCAAATCCAAACTTTGCTGAAGTCATTTTTGACTCTATTGAAAATATAATAATCAGCTGGCCTCTTCTTCTGCTCCTCATATAAAGTGGCACTATAATAACCTAAAGGTTTTGAGTTGCAACCTTGGGACTTAGCATCCAGAGACATTGAATTAAAATGAAAATCAACATTTAAATCGTCGCTGTATTTAATGTTAGGGAATTGATGGTTGATACATACTTCAGCTAAATAGCCTGTAGTTTTTTGCCGATCACTGTTAAGCCTATGAGTTCCTCTGTCTCCAAATCTTTCAGCAGCTTCTGAGGTTCTCCTCTTAGCTTCTTCCCATATTTCTGGGGTAACTTTTACTTCAATCATCTGTTTTTTTAAGTTCAGATCTTTGTTCCATAAGCATTGCTTTAGCTAATATCGCGTAATTTACGATATCATCGCAAGCATCTTCGACACTCTCATTTGAGACCTTCAACTCCTTGTCATTTGTGAAAGACCTAATCCTCTGGATCTTATCAATAACTCTAAGCAGTAAGCCTTGCACTGGATCAATCCCAAGGACAGATGCAGCGTTAAAATTAGCGAAAGGATCAGTGGCTTTTTCTCCACCAGTATAATCGCTATTTTTTTGTCTCATGATTCTCCTGCAAGTTTCGCAGGTTTCTTCATGCAGTTCTAGTAGTTCTTCAGTTGTCATAAGATTTTTTTTCTTCCATTTTTTGGATGTGCTTCTCCCAGATATCTCCAGTTTCGTATTCTTTTATTTTTACTTTCGCCCTCTCGACTCTTTGTAAAGCTAAGTTGGCTCTTGCTGACCAATATATTTGGAATGGAAATTTAAACCAGCAGATTAATCCAACTACAACCCCAAGGGGTATTCCGACTACAATTGATCCAATTATTATTAAACAGTTTTCAAATTTTTCTCTCATAAATTAAAGTATTCTTTTATTAAAATTAGTAGTATAGAAACCCAAAGTCCAATAGCATATCCAGTAGATAAAGCGAAAATTGTGTTTCCGAATATTATTTTTTTTATTTTACGGTATACCACTTTGGCTTTTCGCTGTATTTCCATTTTGCCATATAGGATTTATCGTGATTGTAATACTCACGATACTTTTCGACAACAGAAAGAGTTTCGAAGTTTGGTAGTTGTCTGCATCTCTGGTCTTGAGCAATCGCTACAGCAAATTCTGTTTGCTCTTGTTTATCGAAGTTCAAGTGATGTTTGTTCTCCAGAATCCAAATAAAAGTATCTGTGCTTTTGTGACGCTTGCCGTATCTTCTAGTATATTCGTTAAGTAAAGCTGCTGTATGCTGAACAAGCCACTCAAAGTTACCACGAGACTCTCTGGCCCAGATTGCAGAGGGGTGATTGTAATGAGTCTTTTTGTATGGGGCTTCAAGATCCTGCATCCAGAATGTAGTGCAGAGAAGCTGATTGCATTCAAGAATCATCTTGACACAATGTTTGTCGCAATGCTGGCGAGCAGCAATTTCGGGATCTTTATCTAAACAGAATATATTCATGTCTGGGCTAATTTAAACGCTTAAAAATTGAAGTCAAGCATCTTTTCCTTCATTTGTGTGCAGGGCTACTTCAATCTCATGTCTAGCAAATCGTAATCCAATCACTAGAAAGTCCCAAAGATCGCGATCATATCTCTCGCTTAATCCTAATTTTTTCTTAGTTTCTTGGTAAAGAACGTTCTGTGCTTCTTTTAATTCAAGCATTCTCTCCTTAGCTTGGTCTAACGTTTTTAATTTTTCTTCTGAGGTCATTAATAATATTCTCAATGTTTTGCGACCTTAGTCAAGATCAAAGTGTAATTATTTAAGATGAAGAGACTTTCTTTCGTTGAGGTTTTAAATGTTAAAATAAAAATCATTTACGAGGAAATGGAAGATTGGGGTGAATGTTTATTCGATGAAAAGACAATTAAATTGAATAAAAAATGCTTAAAAGACCCAGAGCAGCATTGGTGGACGTTGGTTCATGAAGTGACTCATGTGATATTTGAGATGACAGGTATAGCCTTTATGGAGAATAATGATGAGGAAGCGTATGTTCGATGTGTAGAAAATTTAGTCATTCCTTGGGTACTGAAACACAACGAGTTAAGAAAAAAGTGATTTTTTAATCAAAAAGGTGTTGACCCGCTTGAGAATTCTGATATTCTCTGGGCATGGAAATCAACAAGATATTCAAAGAAGCAATTGGGCAAGAGTCAGTCAAGCGCACTTTGAGTGTGTTCATTGACTCTTACAAGGCGACAAACCGTTTGCCGTTTATTAACCTCACTACCCAGAAGGGTGGAGGTAAAACCTTCTTTGCTCGTAAGTTCCGCGAGGCTCTTGAGCGTCCAGATGGCACTCGTCCTCCAATGCTTGAGATTAACGGCAAGACAATCAGAAACGCTCGTGCGTTTTTTGAGCAGGTTTACCCATTGTGGGTTGAGCATAGTGCTTTTCTTTTCATTGATGAGGGACACAACATCCCCAAGGACTTGCAGGAAATTTTCTTGACAGCACTGAACGTGGACAAAAATCCAGTTAGGACTGTTACTACAGAAGAGGGGACTTTCACATTTGATTTTTCGAAGCTTTCGCTTTGCATGGCGACAACAAATCAAGAAAAGCTTTGTGAGCCACTGAGAGATCGACTTAGAGATATTTCTTTTGAAGATTACTCTGGGGAAGAGCTTTACAAAATTTTCGAATCTAATCTAGAAAAAAAGGTGCAGATTGATCCTGCAACGAAGCAGGAGATCGTTTCTGTATTGAGAGGAAACCCAAGGGATGCTGTAGTCAAAGCTCAGGACGCTCAGACCTATGCCTCCGCTACCAAGCTGAAAGTCTTCACAAAGACTGTCTGGTCTGAGTTCTGCGTAGCTATGGGAGTCAATCCGATGGGCCTCTCTAACTCTGAGCTTCAGATTGTGAAGACCCTAAAAGAAAGGGGAGCGATGACGCTCAATGGCCTCTCCTCTGTCACTGGCTATCAGAAGCAAGCTATCCAGAGAGACTATGAGCAGATCCTAGTGAGGAAGAACTTGCTAGAGATAGATGTCAAGAGAAAACTTACCAGACAGGGTATGGCATTTGCTCAAACAATTTAATGAAAAAAAACTTGACCCTAAGATAAAACCTACTATTATATGACCATGAACGACGAACTGGACATTGACTTTACTAAGATCGACATTGCAGTCAACGGCGAGAAGATCAAAGCAGAGAACCTTTGGGAACTCATTGGTGGCTTGGAGAAAGCTCTCAAAGAGGCAGAGGTGATTGATTATGACGATACTCTTGAGGTTCTCTCCAGAGAAGCTAGTGCAGTCGTGTCGAAGTGCGGATACTAATCTCCTAAACAAAAAAAAACAAACCAACTAATAAAATGGCAAAACGTGGAAGACCCAAAGGTGGCACATCATTTGTGAACATCAACCTAGAGCAACTGAACGACTTGTTTGGTAGAAAGCAGACAATCCCTGTATCAAGAGTTTGGCTGGAGAAATTAAATGTTGTTATTGACTCTGCTCCTACAGCAGTAGTTACCAGCAGCGAAGCTCCTACAGAAGAGGCATCAAAGATTGACATCAAGCTTGAAGCATAATGTCTGAAGTTAAAACATATAACGTCTACAGTCGTAAGGGCGATTGGATGGGCGGGTATTCAACTGACCTTGAGAAAGTGAATCCCTCCATCAATTGCTTGGAGATGGCAAAGCAAAATGCTATACAATGTAAAGGAAAAGTCATGGCACTTTTTCAAGATGGATCAGAAAAAGAAATATACCCAGAAAAATGAAATTAACATATGAACCAACGACAGATAACTGGTCTTCGAAGAAAGACCCAAGATTCATGCAAAGCACTTTGAGTCTTGAGCATCCAATGGATGACATGACCCTTACAGACTTTATGGATACTATGGTTGTCCCTATGCTGAAGTCTATGGGCTACTCTCAAGTGAGTATTAACTCAGTCATTAATACAGATGACGATGCTTAAGTTCTAGTTGATTATTAAAAAATGAAAACAAAATTATTCCTAGCGACAGCACTCCCGCTTTGGGGTCTTGCAACTTGGCACTGTATCAAGGAGCCAAAAACTCAAACCAAGATTGAAACTCGTCTTGTGTATCCAGAAAAGGTTGAGGCGTGTGTATCTCTGACTAAATTTCAACTTGAGAAGATGCTTAGTCATTTCAATGAGGACGATCATCCCTCTGAGATGAAGCGTTTTAAAAGCTTGGTCAAGAGAGAGGGGACCAGATGGAGAATCTCCTCGACTCACTTAGCTAAAGGTGCAGAGAAGTATCCTCTTCCAGATGGTAAGTTCTTTGTTGTCGATGCTTCTTTCATTGACTATCATGGAGACTTCAAGGATTGTATTAACTACGCTCACAGTTATAAAGACAATCACGAATATATTGTGGTATCGGCTAAGTAGAAAATATTATGGAGCAGGAAAAAAGAGAAATAGCAGCGGAATTCGATGATAAAGCATTCGAAGTTGCTAAGTTTATTCAACAACTTGCCAAGATTCAAGAAGATTGGTTGGAAGGACTTTGTAAAAAAGCTAAAGAAAAAGGCTTGGTTAAAGGCTTCGAAGAAGAGGATCGCTGGCCGTTCCCCAGTGAGTTAGAAGATTGGCTCTTTGATTACTGTTATAACGGAAAGTTGGATCAGTCGTTCAGTGAATACTGTGATTCGTTGATGGGATAAAGAAATGAATGTAAAAAGATTGTGGAGAATATGGGCTAGGACAATGGGTCAAAAAATCTCAGATGATGGGAAAGAAGCAGACATTGCAGCAGCCATTAGAACTTTTTGGTGGCTAATCCATATCACAACTTGCGGGTTCATTATTGCAAATACAATTAGACATTGGTAAAATGAAAAACAAATTTAAATTATTTTTAGATAAACTCAAGCGATCTATGTTTGGGAAGGAATCGACTCTTGATTTAAAACAAATTTTGAATCCTCCAAGTTGGAGAGAGAGGCAGATCCAGAATCAACTTATCGACAAGGAATACGAAGAGGCTCTACAAGCTAAAGATCCTCACTGGTCAGATAGATATGATAAAGACTTTGAGAATGTCAAGAAAGAAGTAGTTAGGGTAAGAGAATCATGAACAAAAGCGAACTTGTTTTAGCAATATTTCTTGCCATAATATTATTCATGATGTATCGCCTTGGTTTATTGGAAGATATTTTTGATACATTTTAATTTTTTATTTTCGGCTGTGTAGTCCAATTGGCAGAGACAACGGACTTAAAATCCGTCCAGTATGAGTTCGAATCTCATCACAGCTACCAATTTGTATGATTAGTCATAAAGATAAATTTATATTTATACATATACCTAAGTGTGGTGGTACTTCGATAGAGAGGTTTTTTTTATCCCAATATGGTATAAGTAATGATTGGACAAGGGAATACCCTTTGGAAGCATTGCCAATGAAGGTGAGAGCTGAATTCAACATTGGGTTTAAGCAGTCGCAACACATGTCTTTAAGGAATTTTACATTAGAAAAGCAGGAAGAATATTTTTCTTTTACTTTCGTCAGGAATCCTTGGGACAGGATAATGTCTTCTTACTTATATTCCAAGAGGCTTGGTTATGAGTTTACTTTTAAATCTTTTTTTAATTCTCCTGTATTTGAGAGTCACTGCAAACCGCAATCTTATTTTATCAATAAAAATATAGATTTTATAGGTAAGTTTGAGGATCTACAAGGAGACTTCGATTTAGTTTGCGAAAATTTGGGGATTGAATCCAAACAATTACCGCATGAAAACAAAACGGTTCATAAGCATTATACTGAATGGTATACTGATGAAAATAAAAAGCTGGTTCAAGATAAGTATTCTGAAGATATAGAAGCTTTTAATTACAAATTTGGATAATAAAAATGCGCTTGTAGCTCAGTGGTTAGAGCAGGGGTCTCATAAACCCTTGGTCGCGAGTTCGAATCTCGCCGAGCGCACCAATAAATTAACTTGACAACTAAACCAACTTCTATTAGAATATATTAGCATGAAAACGTCAGATCAAATCTCATTAGTAATTGACTCATTAGAGACCTCAGTAAATCAATTAAAACGATTAAAAAATAACTTATCAAGCTCTGAGCTTATTTCTAGTGCTGAGTTAGAGGTTTCTAGTTCTGAATGTACTTCTAGTGCTGAATGCACTAGCGCGGAATGCACTTATCCCGAATGCACTAGCGCAGACCAAGCATCTCATTCTTTCAATGTGCAAAACTGGGATGAGACGAGTGCAGAATACACCAGCGCGGAATACAGTAGTTCTGAGTCAAGTTCTGAGTCAAGTTCTGAGTCAAGTTCTGAGCCACCTTGGGAGACGAGTGCGGAGACGAGTGCGGAGACGAGTGCGGAGACGAGTGCTGAGACGAGTGCTGAAACCTCCGCTGAATACACCAGCGCGGAGTCGAGTTCGGAAGGTTTTTTTTTAGACTCATCGAAAACATTTTGGCCAAAGCTGGAGTATTTAAAAGGCGAGATCAGCGGTAATCTGACAAAGACTCGCACGATGGCGATGGATGATAATGGGGTCATCCATTCGTTAGGCTACAAGTCTGATATGTATATTGAGACAGATACTCTTTCTGGTTCTATTAAAAGAAATACTGATGGGAGTCATGGTTTCATTGGTAATGTAGAAGCTTCTGATGGCTATACTTATTTTTTACCAGCGTATTCTACTTCTATCGCTAAGTTAAAAAGATCAACTGGTGAGATTACTTTAGAAAAGAAATTTAATTCTTGCCCTCAAATTAGATCTGGTGCAGAAGGGGCTAATGGTATTATCTACATGCCATCTTATACAAAGACATTAAAAATTTATACTTTAAATATTAAGACGGGTGAGATTGGGTCATTCACTCCTCCACAAACAGGATTCTTTGGTCATGTGTGGGGAGCAGCAGCAGATTCAGATGGCAATGTTTATATGCCACCAGCTTTAGGAAGTAAGATTCTAAAGATAGATCAGAATGGTGACTCTTTCTTGTTGGAAGGTAAGCCTGTCACTTCTGGAGTTTCTGGATTTAGCGTGAAGTATGTTGGAGCTACTTATGTTCCAAGTGTTAATAAGGTATTCTGCCTACCAAGGACGGGCAAAAAGATTTTAATTATTAATTGTGCTGATGATAGTTATGAGGAGATTGATTTGCCAGCAGAATATTTAAAGGTAGCTAATAAAAATAAAAACTTTCACGGTTACCTCGCTCCTGACGGATGGCTTTACAGTGCATTCTGGGGAGATACTAAGTGCTTTAGGGTGAATCCACTCACTCAAGAGATCCAATGGGAGGACTATGAGTATCAGTTTAAGGATGGTTGTTCTACAGTGAAAGAAGGTTCTGGGATTATGAGCCTTGGAACTGGTTATTCTACTTGCACTACAGTCAAAGGTAAAGATGTTTTCTTCGGACTAGCAGGGACTTCTAGGGCTATTAAGCTTAAATTTTAAAATATGGGATCGAAGAAGCGATTATTTACAATAATTTTATCTTGTGAGAAGTATAGGCACAAAATGTTGTCGCAAGATACTTCTAAGCTTGGGGATCATATGTATTTCATTGGCGACCCCACACTATCCTCTCCCTTAGTTAAAGGGAAAGTAGTTTATTTGCCTTGCCCAGACAATTATGAAAGTTTAAGCAGAAAAAGTTTAATGGCTGTTAAGTGGGTAGTTGAGAATAAAGATTTTGACTTGCTGCTAAAAACAGATGATGATGTTGTTTTCCTAGATGGGTTCGATCAAATCGTTGATGATGCTTCAGAGAGTGATTATTCTGGGCTACTAGTTAGAGGAGGTTATCATTCTAGTTGGCATTTCGGAAAATGTGAAAATGAAGAGTTGCACAATGTAAAGCTTTTTATTCCTTGGATATTTTATTGCATGGGAGGAGCTTATTTTTTATCTAAAAGATCAGCTTTGATTTTAGCTGAATACGAACTTGGAGATAAATATTCTATATTTGAAGACGTAGAAGTTGGCAAAACATTATGGAAAAATAAAATTTTTGGTCAGCGGGTTCTAATAGAAAAGGGTTTTTATTGGCCTAAATAGAATAATTATGAGAATATTAGTAACAGGTCATAAAGGGTATATCGGAAGTCATATATTTGATAAATTAAAATCTCTAGGCCATGATGTGCGTGGTATAGACATAAAAGATAATGAAGATGTCCTGCACTGTTTACCTGATGAAGATTTTGATTATGTATTCCATCTTGCTGCTGAACCAAGAGTTGAGTTCTCTGTTCGTAATCCGTCTTACACAATGAAACAAAATGTTCTTGTCACCTCGACACTCTTAGAGTGGGCAACAAATCATGATGTAAAGCGTGTTATTTTTAGTTCTTCAAGTGCTGCAAATGGCAATGGAGATGGTGTTTCTTGTTCGCCTTATGGACTACACAAGTTAGTTTCAGAAATGGAATGTAAGTTATTTTCTCAATTATATGGCCTAGATACAGTTTGTCTTCGTTATTTTAATGCTTACTCTGAAGATCAAAGCTACAGTGGGGCTTATTCGACAGCGATTGGTGCATGGATGCAAATGATACGAGAAGGAAAACCTTTGCGTATGGACGGAGATGGGGAGCAAACTCGTGATCTTGTTCATGTTGAAGATATTGTTCTAGCAAATATTTGTGCTATGGAATCAAAAGATTGGCTTGGGGGTAAGGTTTATAATGTAGGATCTGGAGAATCAGTCTCAATGAATTATATTAGAGATTTTATAAATCAAAGGCATAGGGTCGAATGGGATAACTCTCCAGAAAGAAAAGGGGATGTAAAAAATACTTTAGCAGACATAACTGAGACAAAAAAAGATTTGGGTTTTAATCCTTTGGTATCAATTGAAGAAGGTCTGACTAGATGTTTTGGCAAATTAAAAGTAGCAATTTAGTATGAATGATACCACTGGTTCGGCTTTTCTATCATATCCAGTCTCTACCTTATCTCCTCCTATAATCAAGAATGACCTCACTTCATTCAAGTCGCGAGGGATTTCTAGTATAGAGAGAGACACTCAGCAGAAGCTAATACAGCTAAAAGAAGAGTATGATAGAGTAATAGACCAATATAATTGGAATAAAATAGTATATGAGGCAGAATTTAATTTCGAGCCAACAGTAGGAGAGACTTATTATTTATATGAGATTCGGGGTAAGAATGTATTATCTATGATTAAACCAGAAGAATGGGGCCAGAAGCATTTAGGTTCATTTAAATTGTCTGTTGATAAGGACTGGGAGAAGTTATAGAATAATGCAATGAATTATTATCAGTTTGATCTTTTCGGGGATGAGCAGAATTTTTTTCCTGAGAATGAGAAGCCACTCTTTAAAGTTTGTACTCAATGTGGGGAAGAAAAACATGATTCACAATTCATAAGGAAGGATGGTATGCAAAGAGCGACTAGGAATAGATGTAAAGCTTGTTGGGCAAAGGCTGAGAGGATTGTTAAACGCCTTAAGTTAGAGAATCCAGTTCCCAAAGAGGGTCCGTGTCCAATTTGTGGCACACATACTAAGAAATGGGTTTTAGATCATTGCCATGTAAAATCAACTTTTAGAGGATATCTTTGTTCCAATTGCAATACTGGGATCGGTATGCTTAAGGACAATCCTGTTTTGTTAGAAAGAGCTTCAAGATACTTGATTGATTCATAATTTACAATAATGTCTAAGAGATACAAATTAAAATACCACCTAGCCTTAGACTTGGGGGATAAATATAAAGACTATCCAGATTTACCAGAATTTAATTCCGAGCAAGAAGCTATGGATTATTGGGATATATATAAG
>VMHT01162972.1_pt1 | contig 17817 bp, 20 predicted proteins | sample 4693611 | NCBI WGS metagenome assembly VMHT01 (sample SAMN12280063, study PRJNA550983) | marine metagenome | isolation source: seawater sampled from same location over 5 years 0.02-0.2 micron viral filtrate | place: USA: collected off the coast of southern California halfway between the port... ...
AAACAAAAAATTAGATATTATAAAAAACAATATGGATATGAATTAGATTTTAATGATTTAGATCTATATAATGAATTTGTTAAAAATCTTAATGTAATTAAAAAAGTGCATAAATTCCATAATTTTATTTTAAGATTTAAAGAACCAAAAGATAAAATGATAATTAAAACTGATGCAGAAGTTTATTATACTAATAAATCTAATATTGATTTAGGTTTAGAATATATTGACTTTTTAAAAAAATTAAAACATGAAGAAGAAGAACAAATTGTAAAAAAAAAAAGATAATAGAAAAAAAGATAAAGTAACTAATTTTATAGAAAAGCAAACTATAATCACATTTTAACAAACTACACCACATAAGCATTTTGATTTAAGATAATTTGTCTTAAATTGTATTACGTTACATAAATTATGATCCTGAAATAATATTTCATTCTTAAATTTAAAATAATAAATATGTTTTTTTTTCCATTCTTTTATACAATATGGAAGATTTGTCTTTTTTGAAAATTTTACTAAATATGATTTAATAACATTTTGAATATTAGTAATTTTTTGTAAATTTAAATAATGATTATTATTTTTATTATTATCTATATGGTCTACTACATTTGGATTATGCACTAATTCATTATAGAATGCCTCATATACTAAACTATGAATAGTTCTTGTTACTATTTTTTTATCTATATCTACTAAATCTACTCGTAAATGTCCTGATTTATGAATTCTTTGCGACATATATATTTTTTTTTTAATATTATAAATCTCGCCATTTTCATAAATCTCGTAATTTGGAAATTGTGATAAAACTTTTTTTATCATATAATATATAATTAGAAAATAAATTTAAAAAAAAATTAATTAAATATTAAATTAAAATTATAATCAAATTTAATTATAATGGAATTTTTAAAATTAATTTATTTATATAATTAAAATATATAAAGTTTTTTTTTCTAAATATATAATATAATGAAAAATAATTCTCAAAAAAATAATGTTGATAAAAATATGAACTTTACTGAAAAATATAATTTGGATAAAATAAAATTTTTATTTAATTTACAATTTAAAACTTTTGATGAATACTTTAATATAGAAAGAAATATTGAAACTTGTGAAAAATATTCATTACAAGATAAAAAAAACTATCATAAACAAATAGTCAGATATTTAAATGAATTATTAGTAAATATTGAAAATGATAAAGTTTGTTATATAAATAAAAAATATAAGATCACTTCTGGTCGGTGTTATGTTCGTGGTTTTGGCTTACAATCATTACAAAAAGAAGTTCGTGATTTTTTATTATATGATGAAAATTGTTATGATTTTGATATAGTAAATGCTATACCATCTATATTATTATATTTTGCTGAAATAAATAATATATGTACACCACAATTAAAAATATATATAGAACAAAGACAAAATATATTAAATGATTATGGTTTAACTAAAAATGATATAATAATAAATTTAAATCAAGACAATCCTAAAACTAAAAATAATTTTATGAAATTATTAAATGATGACTTTATGAAAATTAAAAATTTTATAAAAAATAATCCAAATTATAATAAATATAATTCTAGTGAAAATTCTAATAATCCTTTATCATCTAAATTAAGTAAAATATTATATGAATATGAAACTACTATAATTCAGAAAGTTATTAATATATTACCAGAAAATTCAGTTAATGCATTAACATTTGATGGTTTTATATATACTGGTGAAAATCCTAATGAAATATTAGAAAATATTAATCTAATTGTTAGTGAATATAAATATGTAAAATTTATTATTAAAAAATTTGAACCATATTCTAATGTTTTAGATGAATTTGAGAATTTTGTTGATAATGGAGCTGAATGTAATCATTATTCCACTAAAAAAATAGAATTTGAAAAAAGATTTAATTATTGTACTAATTTTGGTGTTTATTTAGAAAAAGTTGATGGTGAATGGGTAGATAGATCCATAGAACAATTTAAAATGAATTGTGCTCCAATAACGCATACAGAAATAATAAATGGTATTCCTAAAAAAATTGATACTTTTAGTGTATGGAAAAAAGATCCTAATAGACTTGTATTTGATAATATAGTATTTGAACCATATAATATATATGATATAAAACAAAAAGAAGCTTTTGAAAAGAAATATGAAAATAAGCGAATTATTAATAAATTCAAAGGTTTTAAAGCTAAAAAAATAGAACTAACAGAAGAAAATTGTGAAAAATCCAAAATTTTCTGGGATTATTTATATGAAAGTATTTCTTATAATGATGAAGAAATTTATAATCATCTTAAAAATTTCTTTGCACATATAGTACAAAGACCACAAGAACTAGCTGAAGTAATCAATGTTTTTAAATCTTTAGAAGGCGCTGGTAAGGATACACTAATAAATATTTTATCTAAAATTCTAGGTGAAGAATATATATATTCCACAGCAGATCAATCAGAAATATTTGGTAGTTTTAATGAAGTTTTAGAAAATAAATTAATTTTAGTTTTTAATGAAGCTGAAGGAAAGGCAGGACTAGCTAATAAGGAAAAGATTAAGGATGCTAGCACTAAAAAGAAAAATACTATTAAGAAAAAATATCAAAATGCAACAGTTTTAGATAATTATGTTAGAATATTCTTTTTTAGTAATAATGCTAATCCTGTATCATTAAGTGCTGATAGTAGACGATTTTGTATAATTAAAAATAATTATATTCAAATTGGTAATAAAGATTATTTTAGTAATTTAAATAAAATTATGAATGATGAAACTATTATTAATACTATTTTTACAGAATTATTAGAAATAGATTTAAGTAATTATACACCAAGATTTAATAAACCTATTACTAATGAGGAGGTAAAAATGAAATTACATAGTTATAATATTTTACATTACTATTTATTTAATATAAAAGATAATTTAGAAGATCATGGTTTTAATAAATATAAAACTGATTATTATATAGCTTCTAGTGATTTACAAAATAATTTTATTAATTATTTAAAAGATGAAGGACATGATAAAAAATTTATTAAAAATTATAAAAACTTTAAAAGGATAAGTAATGAATTACTAAATGATAAATTAGAAGGAATAAGTTTTAAGAATATTAAAATTAATTCTAAATCTAAAAAAATGTATTTTATTAATATGAAAGAATTTTTACCAAAAATAAATACAGTTTTTAGAAATCATAAAATAGAAGAAATTTCCAAAGAAGATCTAGAATTTGAAGAATTTATAAAAAACCAAAATTTAGATTCTAATAATCAAATTTGTGAAATTGAAAGTTCAGATTATAGTGATAGTGATAGTGATTAATAACTATAAAGAATTTATTAGTAAATTGATTTTATTAGTAAATTTTGATTAAAATATTCTGTTGAAGCACTAACAAACGATTTAATTAAGGATTTACTTATTTTTTATTAGTAAAAGTTAGATTGGTGGTAGGAAAACGACTAAAAAAAAAACAGTTTTAAAAAAAATTTTTTTTTTTTTTTATTTTAAAATTTTTTTCAAATATTTTTTTTAAAAACTGTATTTTTCCTACCACCCATTTTATTTGCTTATTTCATATAAATTATTTATAAAAATGTTTCGTATAATATATAAAATGGTAAAAATTGGTTCGATGTATATGTGTGATTCTTATAAAACTATTATGAAAATACTAGATGCAAAATCTAAATCTATTATTTTTCCTAGATTTTATGTTAGTATTCAAGATCAAGAACCAGATAAAGTTTTTGTTTCTGATTATGATATTTGTGATTTAAAAACTATAAAAAAAAATATTAAAGAAGCTATGAATGAACCTCATTATAAAACAGGCGATATTAGTATTAAATTATATTATGATGAAGATACTTATGATTATTTTGAAATTTCCTAAGAATTTATTGCCTTAAACACCATATTTATATTTTATACAATCTAATAAGAAATTGATTCTATCACATTTTATTTGCTTATTTCATATAAATTATTTATAAAAATGTTTCGTATAATATATAAAATGGAAGTTGCATGTGATACTAATATTCCTGTTAGCATTGAATCTAAAAAAAATAGTGAAATGACTAATTATTTTAATATATTTGATGGAACATATTGGGGCACTTATGAATTTAATGGTGATAATTTTAATTCTGAAATTATTAATAATAGAAATAATTTTGTAGAACAATTTAATATTACTAAATATGCTAGAGATTTACCAGACTATATTTATAATCAAATAAATCCTCAATACTTATTTGATAAAGGATTTAAGTATTTTGATATTTCAAATACTAAATCATTACAAGTTCGTAAATATTTTATTGATAATAATATTAAAAGGAAATTTCATACAGATCATATAGAATATTATCAAAGTAAAGATTTTTGGATAGGAATTTTTAGTCCATATCTTATGGATGAAGAAGATCATGAATATGCATTAAATTTTGGATATGAACCTTACAATAATCTATATAGTACAGCAACAACTACATATATAAAAAAAATCCCTAGATGTATTAAATATAAAGATACTAATAAAGTTTTTAAGAATTTATTTCCTTAAACACCATATTTATAATTTATACAATCTAAGATGAAGTTGATTCTATCTATTTTAATTTTTTTTTCAGCTTCTGTAAAATTTGGATTTGATAAAACTCTACACTTTTTATCCATTAAAAATATCATATTTTTTTCAGCAGTTTCCAATTCTTTAGCATTATAATACAACCAACTAAACATTTATATTATAGTATAATATTTTAAAATTTACCTTGTATTAAAATTTTTTAAAATTAATTTATCTTACATAAATATTAATCAAAAAATATAAAGTGTTATTTTAATATTTAAATAAATTGTAATTAAATTATTTAATTTAAAAATAAAATATTTACTTATAATATATAAATGTCTATGTCTGGTGATGAGTCTGATGAATCTATAAATACAGAAGAGATGAACGAAAATATTGAATCAAAAAAATCAAGTGTAGAAAGGATAAAACCAAAACCAAAACGCAAAATGTCTGAAAAGCAATTAGAGAATTTACGACTAGGAAGAGAAAAACGAGAAGCTAATAAAAAGAAAAAAGAAGAAGATAAATTATCTGAATCTAAAACTGAAATAAAAACAAAACCTAAAACTGAAAAACCAAAAGTGAAAAAAGGCAAAAAGACCGAAACACAACCATTAGTAAAAGAATTAGATAATGTAGTTAATGAAATAGTAGAAAAAGAACCAGTAATAGAATCAGTAATAGAAGAACCAGAAGCACCAGTTAAAAAAACTCGTGGTAGACCAAAAAAACCAGAATCAGAAAAAGGAAAAGTTGTTGAACGCACAATTGTAGAAAAACATTTTTATCTTGCACCAATCGGGGAAAATGGTGCTTATGAACCAGTATCAGTTAAAAAAATAACTCCTAAAAATGTACACATACATGAGAATATACAAAAATCTAAAGATCTTATGGAACAAGATAATACTACATATAAATTAAAAAAGAACGGACAAATAGATAAGCGTTCTGCTAATAGAGGCGATAAAAAATTGCGTACAGAAAAACAAATAGCAGCCGCAAAAGCATTAGGTCAACGCACAAAAGAAAAATATGCAAAACTAAAAGAGGAAAAAGAGAAGAAATTAAAACATACAATAGAAGATACTATAATAGATGTAGTATCGACACCTATTCAAAAAGTTAAAGAAAAAAAAATGGAAGAAAGGAAAAGTTTAGAACAAAAACAAAAAGAACAAATGCAAAAATCTAAATCATTATTTTCTTAATTTATAATTTTATATTTTTTTTTTTACGAATCATAGAATCAGTTTTATATGAAGTTGTATTTGGATCGTATTTATAATTTAAATCTCTAAATTTATCTATTACTTGTTGTCTTTTTAATTTACTAACAGCACCTACTTTATTAATAGATTTCTTAACTTCCATTAGTCCTTTCTTTAATCTTTTTACAGTAACATCTTTTAATTCAGTCATATAATATATAAAATATTTTTATTCTGTATTATTCTCAATAACATTAATAAGATTATCTAATACTAATCTATCTGTTTTATGTTCTAAATCTGATTTACCTTCTATTGGATGACTATTATCATCATTAATATCTTCTTCTGGTTCAACTCTTTCAATAAAGTTATTTTGTCTATCTGGATTTTTTTGATTTACTGAACCAGCAAACATTCTTCTATTATTATTTTGTTCTGGATTATATTTAGGATATACTTCAAATAAAATAGAAAATTCAAAATTTACATTATTCAATTGTAGCATTCTATTATTTTGGTCTGTAATAGTAAATACTAACTGGTCTATAACTGATGCTTGTGATATTGTTACTTGACGATAATCTTGATTATTTAAGTATATTATACCGAAACTATTTACATCAACAGAAATTTTTTGTAATATTGTGGAATTGCCTGCTCTTGTAGATATTACATTTGAAGATCCAACAGGACATTTAATTAATATACTATGAATTGTAGCAAGATTTACAACAAATCTGCTAACACTACTAAAATTATTTGGTACTGTTTCATCTGCTTCATCAACTAAAAATCCTAATTCTTTATTTATATTAGATTGCGACCAATTAATAACAATTGTAGATCCTGATTTATTTAACATAGTTACTTTATTTGTTTGTTCGTCATAAGTAGTAGTAAATTGATTAGCAAAATGATTAGAAGTATTATTCATAAAATTTACTAATTCAAAAACATCATAATTTTTATTACCAAAACTAAAATTATATAAAACTCCTCCAAGTGTATATTTTAAAGAGTTGTTTTCAAGATCATTAGAAATATTGTAAAAACTGTAAGGGATCTCAACAGACATAAGGCTAATATGAACTTCTTCATTAATATTAGTTAATAAAGGATTTTTCATAATTACAGAAAAATTAGTATTAAAATTTTCTGTTAATTGATCTGCGTCTTTGGATCTAACATGTATTATTTGTGTTCTTATAGGTTGGACTATATTAATATTATTCATATATATTATTATATAATAAATAAATAATTATAATAAATATATATTTAGAAATTAAAATTGAATTTATTTTATTTATATATATAAACCATATAGAGATAAAATATCTTATATATATAATAAAGGCAAAATGTCTCAAAATCTAAAATCCGCAAATCTACTAAACTTTGATAATAGCAGTCATAAGACTAAATATGTAAGTCAATTTACTAATAAAGACTGTGGAAAAAAATCCACATTAGATAGTTATGAATGTAATATGTATATTACAACATTAAATATTTTATATAATCTAAAACACGGTTTAGGTGTTTTTGATAAAAAAAATGGTGATATTTTACAAAATTTTTATCAAGAATATAATTATACAAAATATATCAATATGGAACATAATTTTTGTAAATTTAATGCAGAATTTAGTAATGAAGGTGGAGAAATTATGACTATTTATGAATATTTAGGAATTCCAGAACCACACGAAGAAGAACCAGAAGAAATTGAAGATGATATTAGTGAAGAAATTGAAGAAGACAATTTATCCGAAAGTGAAGATTGTACTTCAGAACCAGAACCAGAAGAAGAAGAAGATAAACTTAATAAATTACAAAAACAACTAAATGATATTTTAAAAATTCAAAAAGATTATAATAATTTACTAACAAATACTATTAATGAAGTAAAAGAAAATTCAGAAAAAATTGAAGAAGTAAAAGTAGAGATTAATAATATTGAAAATGATATTATTCCTGTAAAAAATAAAATTAAATTTGATATTGATCCTACAATTAAAAAATATATTAAATCAAAAGATAGAAATTTTATTAGAGAACTTATTGAAAAAAAAAATGAAGACGAAATATTTTTAAGATTAAAAAATAAAATTTATGCAAAATATTTGAAAATCTATGAAGATTATGATATTGTTATTAGAAAACAAGAAAATAATTTATATACAATTGACGAAGCACCTACACGAGGAGATAAAAATTATTTAGATTTTGTATGTAATATTTTAAATGAACCTCATAGGTGCGATTTTGAAAATGAAGATTATGTATATGAATATTAAAAAATTTTACCAGCAGCATATCCACCAAGTGCTACTAAACTGCCTACACCAGCACCCAAACCACCACCTACTAATGTTCCAACAGGGCCAAATAAAGTCCCCCCAAGAGCACCAATTGTAGCACCAGTTATACTATCTGCTGCTAAATCACTTTCCAAATCAGTCATTCCTTTTTGTTTAAATGTAGATTTTAATTGTTTTTGTTCTTCTGTACCAATATAAGAGGCAGCTCCAATTCCGCCTCCCAGTAGAGCACCACCAGCACTTGCTAATCCTAATGTTTCAACATCAACAGGAGCACCAGCAAGAGCCCCTGCTGCTAATCCAGAAGTAAATGCTGTAGTTAATCCGCCTACGGCTCCTGCTCCTGATGTTGCTTCAAAATCTGTTGCACCTTCTGCTTTTAATCCTTTATATGCTGCATATCCTGCTACTCCTCCTGTTGCTCCTCCTAAAAGTGCTGCTCCACCACCAGCAACTCCGAGGGCTGTTCCTGAAAGAGCAGCAACAGCACTTTCACCAGCAAAATTGCCTAATCCTCCTATTAATGCTTGTTTAGGTACTTCGGGCATATCAGGATCTATTTTATTAATTAAAGCAGAAGCACCACTACCAGCAATTAATCCAATACCAATATTTAATGGATTTACTGCTCCTGCAATATCATTACTTAATAAAGTTCTACTTCCTCTTGTATTTTCAACAGAAGAAAATTTATCTGCTGCTTTCATAGCATCTAAACTATCTTGGTGATAATTATCCAAAATTTCTTGTCGTTCTTCTGGTGTAGAATCAATTATCATTTTTCGTTCTTTTTCAGATAATTTAAAAGAGTCACCAACACCTTCATCACCAATACTATCTAAATGTTCTTGTTCTTTATCAGTAAATTTACCTCCTACTTCCTTCCAAATTTTAACATGTCTGCTATTATTATGCATTCTTGTAGATAATACATCACCAATAGCATCACGAGGAGAAAATTCTTTAATAAAATCTGTAAATGTTACATCTTTACCAAATGGATCACCAGTTTCACCAAAGACATTTTCACTTTTAGGAATGGGTTCTTCTGTATCATCTTCAAGAAAAATTCTATTTGCCTTTCCAGTTTCTTTAATAAATAATTTTTCTCTTGCAGGAAATGTTTTCATTTCTATTTCTTGTGGTGATGTTCTATTAGTATTTAATAAATCGTCTATTAAATTTTGTTTTATTTTTGTATGTGATTCTGGTTGATCTCTTAATTTAAATTTACCTTCAAATTGTGGTTCATTAAAAGGATTAAAGACTGCTCCACCATCTCCTACTTCACGATTTAATTCTCCTGCTTCTAATAATAAATCATAAGCATCATCTATATCTGCTTGTGGATTATACATTTCTGGACTTACTTTTGTATTTTTTACATCATATAAATCATCAGTTATATCGTGTCCCAATAATGGATTTTTACTTGCGGCTTTTGCTTTTTTGCCTATATTATATAAATCTTTTGGTGGTTCAATTAATTCTTCTCCTTCTTTAAAATTTGCTATATCTACTATTTGTTTTGCTTCGCCGTGTCGCTGTGCTGTTCTGAAAACTTCTTCGGTTAATTTATCTAAATTAGATTCTCGTGGGCCATCTGTATCAATAAAATTATCTAAACTATGAACTTGTCTTGGTGTTTTAAATTTTTTTAATGGCTTTATAGTTTTTATATCATAATTATTAGTATTAGTTTTAAATCCTAATGCTATTGAAGGTAAATCGTCTGTTGTTCTATACATAGCGTGTTTTGCAGAAGATTGAGAACTATGAATTAAATTTTTGCCTAAAAATGAATTAAAAGTAGTAGAATCAACTCCGTATTTATCGCCTGCTGTAATTGCTAATGTGCCTCCTCTACTTGTGCCTACAAATTCAGAAGGACTTACATTATATTTTGCTTTTACATTATCAATTTGATTATAAGTTTCAGTAAATCTATCATTATTTAAATAATCTGTTTCTTCTTGACCTACTAAAATTTTAGCATTAGAAACCCAATCTCCTAAATTATTCATTTTAGATCCACGAAATGCAATTTTTACATTATCAGGATTATCTTTTTCATATAATACTAATCCTTCTGGTGTAGATAGTTCATCATCAACTGAAAAATTAATATCATTATCTTCTAAAAAGTCATTAACCGCCTCTGCATTTTGATTATTATCGTGATATAATGTAGACGCTTTAACCATTAATGCTTTTTGTCTTACTTCATTTGGAATTGAATCAATATTAGGTTTAATTCTTGAAGTAACACTAAAACCTAATTCTTCTCGTTCTCTTTCAGAAGCACTTTCATCTTCTGCTTTATCAGTCGCTTTTTCTATTGTATCTTTAATCTCTTCTTTTTGTGATTCAGATAAATCAGCACTTTTTAATAAATTTAATAAGAATCTTATTTCTGCAATTTTAGGACTTAATCTAATTCTTTCTGAAAATTTCATATTAGATTGAAGATTATATAATTTAGTATTTTCGTCTTTAATAAACTTATCAATAGAAGACATATATATTAATATATAATAAAAAAAAATATTTATAATATATATTTAGTCTTTTTTCATATCTTCAAAAAATTCTAATTCTAAATCAACTTGAAAAGGAACAGCATTAGTAGTAAATGTTGTTGATTCTATTAAATTATGATTATTAGCAGGATCATAGCACATTCGTTCTAAAAATATTTCCTGTGGTAATTGAGGGCACGTAAACTCATACGAGGAACTACTATCTATTTTTACAGCATTTACAGTATCACTATCTATTACAGCAGTTCCTAAAATATTTGGTATGCCATTATTTTCATTATTAAAACCTAATTTCGGTATATTACTACGAAGACATATTAAATGAGTTCCGTTTGCAACAACTCTTGTGCCTGTACCATTTCTTAATGAAATATTAATATCATTAACTTTTACATTACATTTGCCTTTTCCTACTAAAAAATTTGGAACAGTAATAAAAACACCATTTTTATTAGCATTTAATCGTGGAGCCTGATTACCAACAACAGTATTAGTTAATCTCAATATATATTTATCTGATAAACACATTATTATAATATATAATAGAAAAAAAAATAATATAAAATTATAATATTGTAAATTTAGTTGTAGTCTTTTTAATCAAATCTGGATCAAGATCTAATTCAAAACTTTCAAAAAAACTAAAAATACCATTTTCATATTTATAATCAGATTTTAGAAAAAAGTAAAATATTTTATTAATATCTTTTTCAGTTTTATTAATTGATAATAAATAATTTTTTATTTTTTTCATTTTTTTTGGATCTTTAACTGTATCAATAAAAAACAAAATACCCCATTCTATATAATCAAGATTTTTATAAGTTTCATAATCATAATCTAAAACACGACTTTTAAATTTTTTGATATGTTTTTTACAATCATTCATTATATTAAAATCAATATCCATATTAATAATTATTTTTTATTTTTTAAATCTTGTAAATCTTTTTTAATTTCTAATTCGTCTTCTTCGTCTACTAAATTTATTTCATTATTATCAAATATTACTTTATCAAATCTTACATAATAGCGGTCTTTAGTGGGTAAATAATTTTTAATATATAAAAAAGAATATTTGTCTTTCCATGCAAGTTTTAATAATTTATCTTGAATGTCTTTATCTAAATCAGACATTAGTTCTTCTTTAATTGCATTTAGTTCTTTGCTGTTCTCTGTTCGGAACAATATTATATCGGACATATTCACGCGAGTAATTAAATCTGCCGCATTGTACTTTTGGCTCATTACAATTATAGAAAGTCCTGCTTGATTATCTTCGTCTGGATTTTGTGTTATATGTCGCCTGTTTAAAATTAATGAATGAAATCTTGGATTATTTTTTATTTGTTTAATACTATCATCTATTACAATAAGATTATTCATATTTTCATTTTCTTTTTCAGTATCTACTATTTCTTCAATTACTTCATTATTATATTTACTAAATATTCTTGAATCATCAATTTTTAATTTCTCTAATGGTAAAGTATCTTTACTTGGACTAATCAAAAATATTTTATCAAAAAATCTATAATAAAATCTTGGTGTATCTGGTTTCTTTTTTGTAGGGTGTGATAATAACATACTTAATAATAAAGTAGTTTTACCCGAAGAAGAAAATCCTACAATATACATAGCAAAACTTTTTTTTGGTAGTGGGTCTGCTGGAATATATGGTAAATCACTTAAATCGTCTACTTTTTGTTTTATAACTGGCACACTATGTAAAATATTATTTTTAATAACTTTCATTATCTATATATAATAAGATTATTTTTTTATAATTAAAAACTTTAATAATATTTTTTTATTAAGAAATTTTTAATTAAATTTATTTATTTTTTAATTAAAAATGTAATTAAATTTTTTTTCTATTATTATAATATAAATGGATATATCTAATTCTAACATTCCGAAATCTATGAGATATGGCTTACAATCTGCAACAGCAATTCAGGCTTCCACAGTTTTAGCAAGATTCAGTAGCATTAATGGCACAACATTCACTCCTGCTGGTTCTAACCAAATTCGCATTCGTGTTTCTGCTATGGGTTTCCTTGATGGTGAGAAACATTATTTACAGTTCACTATTACTAATGCTACTGCTGCTATGTTTGTAGATACTCACGCTGGTTCATTCATAGATCGTATGCGTATTGAGGCAAATGGCGTAGTTGTTGAAGAAATAAATTCTTATGGCTTATATAACAGTATTCAGCAGACTTACAATAGTGATTTATCCAAAGTATTTAAAAACGCTACTGAATCTGGATCAGGACAATTAGAAATTAAAGATGTTGGAGATGGTGTTGCTGGTACAATTGTAAAGGCTGAAGTTGGTGCTCTTGGTGAAGAATTTACTACAGGACATTCTAAAGTATTCTGTATTCAGTTACAATCTGGTCTATTAAAAAATCACCACAAAAAAGCGCTTCCTGATGGTTTAGTAGAGCTGGATATCATTTTAACTCTTGCTGGAAATAATCAGGCTGTTCTTTCTGCAGGAGCTGCTACTTGGACTTTAAGTGATCCTGCGCTATTTGCTCCTGTTTATAAAGTAGAAAATGCAGATGTAATGAATGCTTACAGACAAACTGTCGCAAGTGAGGGCATAATGTGGTCGGGAAATACTTGTAAAACATATATTAACTCTGTTGCACTTGCTGCTGGTACTAAATCATTACAGATCAACGATAGATCTTTAAGTTGTCTTGGTTTAATTACTGCACTCCGTGCCTCTGGTGTAAATAGTGCTATTGCTAAATATTCAAATGGTGCTTATGGATATAAAGACTCTGCAACTGGTGTGCTTCAGCGCTTTAAATACCAAATTAACGGCGTTAATTACCCGCAGAGTGATATTGATGTAGTTGTTGGTGATAATGGTTTAAATGTTGGCAGGGCACACGAAGAGAGTCTTAAAGCACTCGCAAAAGATGGTAAACCATATTCCGAGGCTAATGTATCTCGTCATCAATTAAAAGGAAGTGTTAATGACGGATATACTTCAGCAACTAATACTAAATCCACTGAAGTTCCTAAAGGTTTAATATCTGTATCTCTGAAAAAATTTGACGATAACATGTTAAGAATGACTGGATTAAATACAAGTGCTAATAGTTCTCCTAATGTATTAGAAATGACCCACGCTGCGTGGAATGCTGATTTAGAAGCAACTACATTCTCGCTTGTGGAAGCATTCTATCAAATGGCTCCGAATGGCTCGCTTTCCGTTGCTATGTAAACAAATTTATAATCAAAAATAATTTATAATAAATTTTTAAAATTGATTTTTTTTTATTTATTTATTTATATAATTAAATTATTTAGAAAAAAAATTTCTTAATATATAATATATGGCAACCAGAATAATCGCGAGGTGTTTTAATGAAGAACAAATTAATCTAATCAAAAAAGATTTTGAAGATTATAATGTAGTTTTTAAAGAACCAAAAAAAAATATTAAAAATGATAATGATAAAACAGATTATTATAATTTCAAAATATTAGATTATGATAATACAAATGGTAAATATGAATTATGTTATACTGCAGAAATAAAATATAATAAAGATTTGAATAATATATTTCAAATATGTAAACAAAAATATAAAAATGCTAAAGTTTCTAAATCTAAAAATAGTGTAAGTATAACATTTGAAGGATATGAAAAACCTAATGAAAAACTTGAATATGTTAATATTAATAATGATAATAATGATACAACATATCCTATTAATGTATTAAGTTATGGTAGATATGAAAAATTAAAAACTTGTAAATATTTAGTAAAATCTAAAATAAATTTTTATTTATGGATCGAACCGTGTGAATATGATTTATATATAGAACATATTAATAGAATATTTAATATTGAAGAACAAAAATATATAACTGTAATTAAATCTGAATATGATTATCATTTATATAATAATGGTGGTACTCCTATGAGAAATAATATTTTAAATTACTGGAATGAAAAAAAAATAAAAAGAGCGTGGATATTAGACGATAATATTAATGTATATTTTAGAATTCATAATGGTTGTAAAAATAAAATATATAGTTCATTAGTATTTAAAAGTGTAGAAAATTATATTGAAAATATTGAAGAATATGTAGGTATATGTAGTCATAATATAGGTGCATTAGTTAGACAGGGTTATCCTCGCCCAGTTATAACAGAAGACACTAAACATTATAGCAGTTTATTATTATTAACTGATAATAAATTTAGATTTAAACATAAATATAATGAAGATATATTTATTAGTATAGATTATCTTAATAGTGGATTATTAAATTTCTGTTTTACTAATAATGTATTTGATAAAAACACAAGTGGAAAAGATAAAGGCGGAAATACAAACACTATATATAAAGACGGAACTAATCAAGGATATTTAGATAAATATAATTATCTATATAATAATTTATTACAAATGTTACAATTGAATTTATTAAGTTTAAATGATAATAAAACTATTGACGATTTATGTAAAATAAAATATAGACAAAGTGATAATGCACCAACACATATATTAAATTTAGATTTAATAAAAAAAAATAAAATTATTAAAATAGAAGAAATAAAAAATAAAATTAAAACTGAAAATTTAGATTATTTATTAAAATTAGTTTAAGGCAATTAACCTCAACATAAATATATTATAATTCTTTTTTTTTAAATGTTATTTTACCATATTTAAGGCATTTTACCCATTATAATTTAAATTATAACATTAAAATAATAAGGTTAATTGCCTTTTTTGTTATATTTATGTTATAATATGTATTTATTATAACTATAATTTATCCCAATTAATTCTTTTGCCCTTCTTTTTAATTTCTAATGCTTTTATAATTTGTTTTTTATTATATTCTTGTGCTAATGATGTTGTATCTTTATTTATTTTCTTAGTAGGTCTACATATACTAGGAATCTTTTTTTGTTTTTTAGGAGCATCTCCACATTCAAATTTAAATTTATCATTAGTTAATCCAAGTGCATAAGGAGTTAAATTTTTCCATTCTTCTTTATTCCAAATACTTAATCCATCTCTTTTCAGTTTTGGATTTATTTTTCCACCAAGTCTTTCATATTCCTTTACTAAATACATAGATTTATAAGCACTATGTTTATCAAATTTTTCGTCAGCCTTTTTCTTTACTTTAAGATATATTGATTTATCTAAAAATTTAGGATTCATATAATATATAAAATATTTTATTCTCCATTATGTAAGTTATAAGATTTTAATAAAATGTCTAATGAAGTTCCTCGGTCTTTACTTAATTGTTCTAATTTATCAAAAGATTTATTACTTAATAAATCTTTAATCATAACTTTTACTATTTTATTCTGTCCTAAATTATCAATAGTAAGATTTAATATTTTATCATTTAGTGTAGATATTGATTTAATTTTATCACCATTTCTCAAATGTAATAAATTTTTTGATTCATTTTCATTAAATACTTTTAATACATTTTTATAAAAATCTGGATCTGTGATTTTAATTTCTTTTGTACCATATTTAGTATCAGTTTTATAGTCGTTAATAATTAACTTTATCATTTTTTTCTTTTTATTAATTACCATATAATTTTGGTCTTCGTCATTCATATCTTTTTCATTTTCAATAATTAATAAATTCATATCCTTATTTCTTAATGCATGATGTATAATCAAATAATTTAAAATATATCTAATTCCTGACATATTATTTAATTGCTCTATAATATATGATTTGGTGGGCAGTTTATCATCTAATTTATCAAGGTTTTCCTTTCTTGTTTTTATTATATCATCACGAAGACTATTCCTTAGTTTTACTAATATATCTGTTGGTTGGTCATTATATCGGCGTATTAAAATAATCATATTTAGATAAAGTTGCAAAGTATTTGGATTATCATATAAATCTTTTAGTTTTTGAATTAAGGTCTTTTGACTCAACATAATACTAAAATCTAAATTTTTACCAATATTAGTATAAGTAGTTATAGTTCCTTGACTTAATTTCTTTTCTTTTTTTATATGTTCTAAATATTTTTCAACTAATTCAGTATTCTTAGTTTTCACCATTTATATTATATTATAATATTTTTATTTTTAATTAAATAATAATTAAAAAATTAATTTCTATAATTATAATATATGAATAGCATAGAAGATTTTGATGACAGTTGGATTGACCCAAAACATAAAAAGGAATTATTGATTACTATTAAACAAATATATTCTACGGCATATCCGTGGGCTGATAATATCCTTTCTAAATGTTTAGTTATGGAGCATTATCGTAATGTTGTTAAAAATATGAATAAGGAAGATTATTTAAAAGAATGTGAAGAACAAGATAATATTAGTGTTATGATAGAGCAAATGTTTTAAATATCAATTTTAATTTTTACATTTAATAATTTTTCTAATTCTTTAACATTTTTTTTTAAATCTTTATGTTTGCCCCACAGGAGATGCCTAGAAAAAAAGATGCCTGAATGCTTATCATTCCATCCCTTGTCCGACTTATGCCTTGCAATCCAAGCGTCTTTTTCTTTATCAGTTCTTCCATCTATATATGTTTTGCCTACATCAGACCCAAAATGGTGACTGTGTCCAAATTCAGGCATAGAGATAAAAAACCTTTTTCCTTTTCTATTACTTTTTTTTAAAATAATTGGTTCTTTTAACTTTTTATTATTATCTGATTTATACATATTATATATAATATTTTATTCTTGTATAATATTATTTATTTCAGGAATATTTACTTTATTATTTTTTCTATGATTCTGAATTTCGTCCTCATCAAATAATTTTCGGTCACATTCAAAACATGGAGTTTTAATTTTAGTGCATCTACTATGAAAACAAGTAGTTAGTAAAGTTGCTAATGCACCAGCCGCCACCGATATAATAGCCACAACTTCAGCACCAGTCATATATATTCTTATTAGATATTATTTATTTGACTTTGTAAATTACTTATTAAAGCTGATTGTGTTATTAATTGTTCTGTTAATGATTCTACTTTATTAATTAAAAATTTTACACTTGCTACTAAATCAGGAACTATATCTTCTTTATATAATAATTTTGATTTCATATCTTCACAATC
>VMHT01064038.1_pt1 | contig 17814 bp, 8 predicted proteins | sample 4693611 | NCBI WGS metagenome assembly VMHT01 (sample SAMN12280063, study PRJNA550983) | marine metagenome | isolation source: seawater sampled from same location over 5 years 0.02-0.2 micron viral filtrate | place: USA: collected off the coast of southern California halfway between the port... ...
ACACTGGTGTTATTTTACTGAATGAAATATTCCAGAATCCAAATGATGACTACAATATCGTTGAAACTGCTGGTATTACTTCTGTAAGTTTCACAGGTGTCGGAGCTACAAATAATTATGATGTAAACATATCATCAGTTCCTAGAGGTGGTATCATAGTTTCTGTTGGTGAGACCACAAACTTTGGATATCAACCTTTAGTGGCTGCTGGTGGAACTGCAATTGTATCTGCTGCTGGAACTGTTGAATCTGTATCCATTGGAAATAGTGGTTCTGGTTATCGAGTTGGATTACAAACAAACATACTTGTTAGAGCTCGTGGAAGTTCTGGTATAGTAACCATAGGTAAGGCAAATGTATCTGCTGGTATAGTTACATCTGTTACTATTACAAATGGTGGTGGTTCTGGATTTAGTTCTGCAACTCCTCCAGTTCTTGAGTTTGAAAAACCACTTAATTATGAAAATTTAAGATTGGTTGGCAGTTCTACTGGTATTGGTGCATCAGTATCAGTTCGTGTTGGTACTGCATCAAGTATAATTAGTTTCCAAATTACAAACTTTGGATATAATTATAAAATTAATGATGTTCTTAAGATAGAGGAGGGTGGTCAAGCTGGTATTCTAACAGATGCTAATAAAGTGGTTAAAGATTTTGAATTAACTGTTATTGATACATTTAATGATAGTTTTGCTGGATTCACATTTGGTGAATTGGAAAAATTAAATACATTTGAAGATTTATTTGATGGTGATAGAAAATCATTCCCAATAACTAAAACTATTGGTGCAGTTGAAACACCAATTACTATAAGAGCTGCAAAAGGATCCCCAATTAAAGTTGCAGATAACACTTTAATATTCTTGAATGATATTCTTCAAGTTCCTAATGAAAGTTATGTGTATAGTGGTGGTTCACAAATTACATTCTCTGAAGCTCCTAAAGTTGATGATAAATTAAGAATTTACTACTATCGTGCCTCTGATGATGATGTTCTTGAAGTTGATATTTTAGAAACAGTTAAAACTGGTGATCAATTAACAATCAATAAATATCCTGATATTGGTCTAGATGATGCATTCCAACAAGAACCAAGAACAGTTACAGGTATCACAACTTCTGATACAGTGACTACAAACACTTATGTTAAGGCTGGAATCACAACTGTTAGAACACTTGAGAGACCAGTTACTTGGAAGAAACAAACACAAGATGTATTCGTAAATAATATTGGAATCGGTAAAGATAGAGTTGAATTAGAGGCTAATATTAGACCTACTGCATATATCATTAAGAATGTATCTGCTGGTTCAAGTGAGGTATTTACAGATACAGCAGTTCCATTGTTTAGTCAAGTTGATGATCTAGTTGAAGTCAAACAAAAAGTTCTAATTCTTGATAGGACATCTAAAACTGGAGTCGCTGCAACAGCAATTGTTTCCGCTGGTGGTTCAATAACCAGTGTCGTAATATCTGATGGTGGATCTGGATACACCGTTGCACCAAAAGTTTCAATTGGTGTTACTGCTGGAATCGGAACAATTACTGCTGGAGTTGGAACAACATCAGGAAATGCGACTGCTGATGCGACAGTTTCTGCTGCTGGAACAATATCCGCAATCACAGTTACATACGCTGGATTTGGATACACACATACAAGTCCACCCTTAGTTATGGTAGAACCAGAAGCAGTAACTCAAGACGAACTAAGAAGTATTAAATATCAAGGTGATTTTGGTGAAGTAGTTGGAATTGGAACATCAACTGTTGCTGGAATCGGAACAGCATTACAGTTTGACTTGTTCATTCCAAAAGGTTCTGTTCTTCGTGATGCATCAGTTGTGGGAACTGCTGTAACTGTGAGTGGTATTGCATCTGGATATTACTTTACTGTATTTGATAGTAATGTAGGAAATGGATTAACATCATATGATAATCCAATTGGAATTACAACAGTTGGAATTGGAACTTCTTTCCTAGATAATATATACAAAGTGCATAGCGCTAAAACTATACAAGGGCCTGCTCTTGGAATTGGTGCAACCTCTTTAAGAAGAGTGACTGTAAGTGTAAGTTCGACTGAAGGTATTGGTATTGGAAGTGGATCATTTGGCAAATTCTCATGGGGTCGTTTACACGACTTCGTTAAGAAGGATACCAAAGCATTTACAGCGATTACCAATGATGGTATCACAGGAATTAAGACTGGCCCTGTAATCATTAGAACTAGTGATTTAAAAGAGTCCTATTCTTAATATAAATAAAAACAAAAAGTCATTGATAAAATGTCAGCAATTATAACTGATCAACTGCGAATATTAAACTCTGAGAATTTTGTAGCGGGGATAGCTTCAACTACGAATAGTTATTATGCGTGGATTGGTCTTCCTAACCCAGCAGATTTTCAATCAGATTGGAGTGAAAATCCACCCTCACCAAAAGACTCTTTTAGTGAGGAGAGAGATTATTGGGATACAATGATCGCACTCAAGAAGTTGAATTCAGATGATATTGCAAGAGTAGTTAGAAAAATAACTTGGTCATCAGGTACAACATATGAGATGTATCGAGACGATTATTCTCGGTCAAACTTGTCACCACAAACTAGTTCAACTAATTTGTATGACACAAATTATTATGTAATGAATCAAAACTTCCGTGTTTATGTTTGTTTACAGAATGGAACAAATCCAGAAAACACTACTGGAAGACCATCTCTTGATGAACCATTATTCACAGATTTAGAACCAAGATCTGCTGGTGCATCTGGAGACGGATACATCTGGAAGTATCTCTTTACGATTGACCCAAATAGTATAATCAAATTTGATTCAACAAGTTTTATACCTCTACCACAGAGTTGGTCAACTAATAACGACGTGGCTGCAGTTAGAAATAATGCTGCAACGAGTGGACAACTTAAGATTGTTACAATCACAAATCGTGGTGTTGGTTATGGAACTGCTGCAACTTACAACAATGTTCCAATTAAAGGTGATGGAAGTGGTGGTAGGTGTTCTGTGGTGGTGAATGCTGCTGGTAAAATTGATTCAGTTGAAATAACTAACGGTGGTTCTAATTATACATTTGGAACTGTGGGACTAGGTGATGTTGGATTAACAAACCCATCTGGTTCTACCGACGCTGCATTTAATGTGATTGTTCCTCCTCAAGATGGTCATGGTGCTGATGTGTATCGAGAACTTGGTGCAAATCGTGTTTTAATATATTCTCGTTTAGAAAACGATACATCAAACCCAGACTTTATTACAGGAAACCAGTTCTCTCGTGTTGGTTTATGTCGAGACCCTCTTGCATTTGGATCTGATAATAAATTGACTCTTTCAAAGGCAAGTGCTGTTTATGCACTAAAACTCACTGGTGCTGGGTCAACAACCACAACATATACTGCTGACTCAGAGGTTACTCAGGAAATTGGTATTGGTTCAACAGCAGTTGGTCGTGTGATTAACTATGACGCAACTACAGGTGTTCTTAAATATTGGCAAGACCGAAGACTTGCGATATCAACAAATGGAACAGCACCTTCATATGGATATGAGTTATTCAGATTTAATGCTGACCCTGCAGCTGGAGCTGGAACAACTATATTTGGCGGAACAAGTAATCTAAATATAGATACCAACTTCGGAACCTCTCTATCGCCTGGTCTTTCTACCTCGATAAATAGTAGGACTTACAACTTAGGTATGAGTTTCGTGAAAGGTGTTGCCAACCCAGAGGTGAAAAAATATAGCGGTGATATCATTTACGTTGATAACAGAGCTGCTGTTACTCGCAGTTCACAGCAGAAAGAAGACATCAAGATCGTACTGGAATTTTAAAGAATCATGCCACAGGAAACCAACTTAAACGTATCGCCATATTTTGACGATTTTGATAAGAATAAGAATTTTTCTAGAGTTCTTTTCAAGCCAGGATCTCCAGTTCAAGCAAGGGAACTAACCACTTTACAATCTATTCTACAGAATCAGATTGAACAATTTGGTACTCACTTTTTTAAAGAGGGTTCAAAGGTAATTCCAGGCAACTTAACTTTAGATATTAACTTTACATGTGTTCAAGTTGAAGAAAGATTTTTAGGTATTCCAGTATCATTATATACAGATCAGTTAGTAGGATTAAGAATTACTGGTTTAACTTCAGGCGTAACTGCATCAATACTAAAAATATTATCAAAAGAAGATTCTGAAAGAGATAATTTAACTTTTTATATTAGTTATGAAAACTCAGGTGACGATTTTACTACTGAAGAATTTAGTGATGGAGAAAGTTTAATCGCAAATAAAGATATTGTTTATGGTTCAACCGTAATCGCTGCAGGCGAACCATTTGCAAATACTTTAGCATTTGATGCAAATGCGATTGGATCTGCGATGTCAATTGGGGAAGGTGTATATTTCATTCGTGGAACTTTTGTTCAAGTTCAAAATGAAACTTTAATATTGGATCAATATAGTGACGCACCATCATTTCGTGTTGGATTCGATGTTCAAGAAAATTTTATCAGCGCTGATGAAGATCCATCACTAAATGATAACGCATCAGGATTTACAAACTTTGCTGCTCCTGGCGCTGACCGTCTTAAAATTAGTGTTAATTTAACAAAAAAAGCTCTTGATGACAACAATGATCAAAATTTCATTGAAATTTCTCGTATTGAAAATGGTAATATACAAACATTTAAATATGAAACTCAATATAATTTAATTAATGATACTTTAGCTAAAAGAACTTATGATGAATCTGGAGACTATTATGTCAAACCTTTTGAAGTATTTGCAAAAGAGTCTTTGAATGATTCAATTGGAAATAAAGGAGTATATACAGCAGAACAAGATACAACTCAAGGAAATATACCAAACGATGATTTGTTAGCAATTCAAGTATCGCCTGGAAAAGCATATATTAAGGGATATAAAATTGAAAGAGTATCTAATACTTTCCTAGACATAGGAAAACCAAGAGATACAGAAAAAATTGAACAAGAAGCTGTAACTTACGAGACTGGTAATCCTCTATTTGTAAATAATATTTCTGGTTCTCCAAGTTTAGGTATTGGAACAACTGCAACGGTTTCTTTACTTGATAAAAGAAAAGGTGGTAGTGGTTCTGAAATTGGACTCGCAAGACTTTATGATTTTAAAGCACAATCTGCAAGTTTTGTAAATGAAACAACAACATTTGAAACTCGTTTATTTGATATAAAAACATTCACTAATGTCAAAGTTGGAACTGCGATTACCTCAATATCTATTGGAGATCATATACAGGGTGGTAGAAGTGGTGCGACAGGATTTATTAGATCTGCTGGTACAAATGTAAGTGATCTTAGTTTGATAGATGTAAATGGTGAATTTGTAAAAGATGAATCTATATTAATAAATGGAGTTCGAGACGGAAGAGTTATCACTAAAGTTGATAGTTTTACATTTAATGATGTTAAATCTCTTCAAAGTGCAGTTGGTGTTTCTACATTTTCAGCTGATGTGACTCTTGATAATCTTGTTAAATTAGGAAGTCTTGCAGCTGGTAATTTTAGATTAAGTAATACATCTGGAAATACTGGTATTATTACAGCGTCTGGACAAAATTTTGCTGGTATTATCACTTCAAATAATATTGTAAGTTATACAGTCCCTGGCGAAACAATTCCTAGATTTAATCGTATTACAGGAGTTACTACAGATGGAAGTGCGATAAATGTTGTGGGTGTTACATCAGTAACTGGTATTTGTAACGGTGGAGTCTCTGATGGTTTAATTCCAGGCTCTCTTGATGTAAATGATCTTGTTATTCGATCACCTCGATTTAACATGGGTGATAATGCTCTTACTACACCTCTTAGTCGTCGAAATATTGCAAGCCTTGATGTAACTAATACAACCATTCAATTAAGAAAACAATATTCAGATATTACGGTTGCAAATAGTCAGTTTACATCTCCTGATGCTGGTGCAAATTTATTCTTCCAACCATTTGATGAAGAAAGATATTTCATATCTTATAATGATGGATCTGTTGAGCCACTTAAAGGAAGTCAAGTTGAGATTGCTGCTGATAGTAAAACAGTCACATTTGTGGGATTAAGTAGTGTCGCAGGGAAAGCTAATTTATTTGCAACTGTTTTAAAATCAAAAGTTGTAACCAAACAGAAAAAATTAAATGAATCAAATACAATAGTAATTAACCGTTCAAGTTTATCTTCTTCTGGAATTGGAACTAACACATTAAATGATGGTTTAACTCAAAGTGATGTATTTGGAACTAGAGTTCAAGATAGAAAAATATCTCTAAATGTTCCTGATGTTGTTGAAATACTTGCAGTTATAGAGTCTAATGATAATGGAGATCCTGATTTACCAACTGTTGCACTAACAACTTATGATGGCCCTAGTGGAAATAATTCAGACTTAATTGTCGGTGAAAAAATTACTGGATTAGAAAGTAATACTGTCGCTCTTGTTGTAGAGAAACCAAATGTCACAACACTTGGAATAGTTTTCTTAAATCAAAATACTTTCAATATTGGCGAGAAAATTAAAACAGATAAATCAGGTATCACTGCTCTTGTAAGCGCAACTACCACTGGTGATCGAAATATATCAAATCAATATTCTTTAAATTCAAACATAAAATCAACATTCTACGATTACTCATTTATTCAAAGAAAGAAAAATTTTGAGACACCAACAAATAGATTAAAGATTATATTTAAAAATTTCTTTGTAACATCAGATGATGTTGGTGATTTCTTCACTGCATCAAGTTATCCATCTGGTTCTGAACAATTAATATCCTTTGATCCAGCTTCTGATGCTTTAATAAGCGATGTAATTGATATCAGACCTAGAGTAGCTGCATATAACACTTCATCGTCAATTTCACCATTTGCATTTCAATCAAGAAACTTTGCATCACAACAAGATAATGTTCCAGATCCTTTAGTTTCTGATGAAAATTTAATTGTTAGTTTTGATTATTATCAACCTAGAAGAGACAGATTGTTTATCAATAAAATGGGTCAATTTGAGTATGTACAAGGTGTTCCATCCGATGATCCAAAAGAACCACAAGCACCTGTTGATGCTGTAGAGATTGCGTCTCTTGAATTGCCTGCATTTGTAAGAAATGTTAAAGATATTAAGATTCATAGAAAGAAACATAAACGTTTCACAATGGCTGACATTGGAAGACTTGAACAGAGACTCGAACAGGTTGAATACTATACCTCACTTTCTCTTCTTGAACAAGACACTGCCAATTTGCAAGTTACAGACTCAGATGGTTTAAATCGTTTTAAATCAGGATTTTTTGTAGATAATTTCAAAAAACATGACGCTCATCAAATAGGACATCCAGATTTTTCTGCAAGTATTGATCAAAGAGATGGTCTTCTAAGGCCAGGGCATTACACAACTTGTTTAGATTTGGTGGTCGGTTCTAGATCATTTATTGGAATCGGAACAACTGCAAATCCCACTTTGGATATTAATTTCTTAGATGATATTGATGGTGATAATATTAAGAAAACTGGTAGACTTTTAACATTAGATTATACAGAACGAGAATTTATTAAACAACCAATGGCTTCAAGACTTGAAAATCTTAATCCATATTTAATTGTTTACTATTCTGGAAGTATTAAATTAAGTCCAGATTCTGACACTTGGACAGATACAAAGTTTGTAGATGCTAACGTTGTCATGAAAACAGAGGAATATGATTTAGCTGTTCGAGAATTAGGAATCAACACTCAAACTGGTCTTGGTGAACAACAGTGGGGTTCATGGCAGACAGATTGGGCTGGTCAACAAGTCGTAAATTCATTCACAAGAACTAATACACAGAATTTAGGAAGTATGAGTGCCAGAACATTCATGCGACGTTTCGGAACTCGCCGAGGAGGTAGATTTCAAGTCCCACCAAATATCAACATTCGTGGCGGTATTGGAAGGGCAGGAGTTAGAAATCTTCAACGCAGCGTAACAACCACTTTCAATGAAATACTTCAAACGACTCGTCAATCAAGAGAAGGTATTCAGATGAAGGTTACTCCAGTGGAGACCTCTGAGGTTATAGGAGAAAAACTTGTAAGTCGTGATATTGTTCCTTTCATGAGAAAGAGAAATATTGAAATTGTAACCTCTCGCATGAAACCAAAGACTCAATTTTATGTTTACTTTGACGATGTTGATGTTACCAAATTCTGTTCTCCAAAATTAATTGAAGTTAACATGACAAGTGGTGTATTTCAAACTGGAGAAACGGTTTTTGGTAATACTTCTGATGGACGGGTTTCTTTCAACTTTAGACTCGCAACTCCAAATCATAAGGAAGGGCCATATAATGCACCAACAAAAGTTTTAACAGCAAATCCATATAACATTGCTGCAGGCATATCAACAGTATATTCTACATCTTCAACACTTTTAAATGTTGATACATTTAGTCTTGCTTCTCAAGTTCTAGGTGAATTTTCTGGACATGCTCAAAAAGGAATGAAGTTAGTTGGTCAAACAAGTGGTGCAGAGGCGACAATAACAGAAGTTAGATTAATATCAGATACTATTGGTCAATTAACATGTTGTTATGAAGTACCAAATCCAAATCTAGATGCAAATCCAAGATTTGAAACTGGTACAAAAACACTTCGTTTAACTACAAGTTCTACAAACTCAAAACTTGCTGGAACAGTTACAGGATCTGCCGAAGCAAACTTTACTTCTTCAGGTTTATTAGATACTAAACAACAAACTGTTCAAACAACTAGAGTTCCACAGATTGAAAGAATTGATATAGAAGACCAGAGAGTTATCAATAATAGAGTAACAAAAGACGTTGCTCAGAGTACAACAATTACAGGAGAGGGAGACCGAGGTAGACAAAGGAGGAGAAGAAGGAACAACTTCTTTAGACGTAGAAGAAATAGAAGAAGGAGAGGTGGAAGGAATAGGGATCCAATAGCACAAACATTTCAAATCACTGATGAGTATCCTAATGGTATCTATCTCACATCAATTGATGTTTTCTTTCAATCAAAAGATGAAAGTATTCCAGTGACCTTGCAAATTAGACCTGTTGAAACTGGACTGCCAGGTTCCACGATAATACCATTTGGTGAGGTGGTTTTAGATCCGAGTGAAGTTAATATTTCACAGGATGCATCAATATCAACCAAGTTTACGTTTGATGCTCCTTTATATTTGCCAGGCGATAATAACCGTTTTGCAATTGTTTTAATTTCTAATTCACTAAATTATAATGCTTGGATATCAAGAATGGGAGAGGTAGACATATCTACTGCTGGATTACCTGATGAACAACAAGTTATAATTAGTCAACAACCATACTTAGGATCTTTGTTCAAATCACAGAACGGTGCTACATGGGATCCAAGTCAGTTTGAAGATTTGAAATTTACCATTTTCCAGGCTCAATTTAATTCAGAAACATCAGGCGTAGGTAGATTCTTTAGTCCACAGTTACAGGAAGGTAATGATCAAATTATAACCTTACCAGAAAATTCAATTACTGCTCTTTCTAAAAAGGCTGTGGTTGGTTTAGGAGTTACCATTCCAGATACAGCTGGATTAATCCCTGGCGTTACAATTAGTCAGTTTGGTAATTTAAATGCCTCTGCAACTCTAATCAATGTTGCTGGTGTTGCAACTATGGGTGGGCCAAATGATTTAAGTATCATTAATCCTGGCGTCGGTTATACACCTTCAAATGCTTCTCTTACATACTCTAGTGTTCCAATGGTTACTCAAACTGGAGAGGGAACTGGAGCGGTTGGAAACGTTACAGTTAACAATGGAGTGATAAGTGCAGTTACTCTTACTGATGGTGGTAAAAACTTTGCAGTTGGTGACACTTTAGGAATTGGAACATTAGGTCTTGGAAATGGAAGTGGCGCCGTTATTTCTGTTGGTTTAATTACTGAGAGAAATAGTTTAGTGATTGATAACATTCAAGGTTCATTTAACACTGGTATTGGAACGATTGGATTTAATAATGGTTCACAAGTTCTTGGATTAGATGGAACAACTGGTTTAGGTGTTACCGCTGGTGGTAATATTGGAAGTGGTGTAACAATTACGACCTTTGATGTGGATACTGACAATGATGGATTACACTTTAAAGTTGATCATAGATCTCATGCATTACACGCTTTCAATAACCTAGTTAAAATATCTAATGTTGACTCTGATGTTCCTGAGACAAAATTAACTGCTGATTATGACAATAACTCTTTATCAGATATACCTGTGATTGCAGCGTCTAATTTTGCAACATTTGAGGGTGTTGGTGTTGGAACAACAAATTATGGATATGCGATTTTAGGAAATGAAATTATTTCTTACACTGGTGTTTCAGATAGTTCGATTACTGGTATCACTACTAGGGGTATTGATGCTACAACTAAATCGAGTCATTCATCAGGTGATGTAATTAAAAAATATGAATTTTCTGGAGTTTCTCTCCGAAGAATCAACAAGACTCATGATATGAATAGTCCAGCTGCAACTGTAACAGATCCAAAAGATTTAGATTTCTATCATATCAAGGTTGATATGAATAGTGATGGAACAGACAGAAGTAGCGGAACTTTACCAGATCGATTCTTCTCATCAACAAAACGTGCTGGTGGTTCAAATGTAACTGCAACACAAAACGTGCAGTTTGAAACTCTTACACCTAATGTTCAAACCTTACTACCAAATGCAACAACTATTGGTGGTAGAGTAAGGACAATCTCAGCAACAAGTATTGATGGTTCTGAAACATCATTTGTTGATCAGGGATTTGTGGATGTTACACTTGATGATATGAATCATTTTGAAACGCCTCGAATGGTTGCGTCTAAGATAAATGAAGATAGACAATTAACAGATTTACCTGGCAATAAGTCAATGACATTTGAGTTTTTAATGAATAGTGCAGATGAGAATGTTTCACCAGCTATTGATTTGGATCGAGTTAGTGCAATATTAACCACAAACAGAATTAACAGTCCTGTTTCCGATTTTGCATCAGATTCGAGAGTTAATCAAACAGGTCAAGATCCTTGTGCAGCAACTTATGTTTCTAATTTAATTGTTTTAGAAAATCCAGCAACAAGTCTTAAAGTTCAATTTGCTGGATATCGAAGAGACAGTTCTGATATTAGAGTTATGTACAAAGTTCTTTCTGAAGGAGAATCTGAAAATAGTATGGAAAAAGATTTTGATTTATTCCCAGGCTTTGCTAACATAGATCAAAATGGTAATATTATTAACAAAACTAATAATAACGGAAAACCTGATGATCCTGTAACACCTTCTGCTAGTGAAACTTTTAAAGATTATGAATTCACGATTGAAGAGTTACCACCATTTACAAGATTCCAAGTCAAAATTGATATGACTGGAACTAATCAAGCACAACCACCATACATTAAAGATCTTAGAGCTATTGCACTTGCATAATGGAAGAAGAAATTGAACTAATCCCTGTCGAAGGTAAAATCGGACTCTATCGAGATTCCGATTCTACAGCAATTATTAATTGTGACAAAAAGGCATATTCTGATTATATGAAACGCAAAAAAATCGCAAAAGTTAAAAGTAATGAATTAGGTAAAATGAAAGAAGACCTTGATAATGTAAAGGGTGAACTAGGAGAAATCAAAGGTCTTTTATCTACTCTTGTTCAAAAACTAAATAATTAGAAAAATGGCACAACAGATAATCACTTTTGACCCAGACGTGGGTGTTCCAATGGGTGTGAATCTAACCATGTTCTCTGGTGCTGATTTTAACACTACTTTCACGATTAGAACTTCTGCTGGTTCAAGTATAGATTTTACTAACTATACTGGAAGAAGCAATATGAAGAAGTCTGCGATTGGAACTGCGAATACTTTTGGCGTATCACTTGGAGACACAGATGGAAAAATAACTCTATCTATGGGTTCAACTGTTACCAGAAGTTTGTCTGAAGGTAGATATCTATACGATATCAATGTAAGTTCTGGTTCTACTTTCTTTAAAGTTATAGAAGGTAATGTGCTTGTCAGAACAGGTATTTCAACTTAGAGGTGAAGAATGGCTCAACCAAGTTCAAGAGATGGTTTAATCGATTACGCAAAAAGACAGTTGGGTTTTCCTGTCTTAGAGATTAACGTTGCAGATGAACAATTTTCAGATCTGTTAGATGATGCTATTCAAGTGTATCAAGAGAGACACTATGATGGTATTGCAAGGATGTATTTGAAATACAAAATTACACAGGATGATATTGATAGAGGACAAGCGAGAGGAGGAGATTCAACTTTAGGAATTACAACAACTACAACAACATCAACAGTTGGTTTGTCAACTACTTTTGATTTAGAAGAAAATAATAATTATATACAAATGCCTCCATCTGTAATTGGAGTTAATAATATATTTAAAGTTAGATCAGATACAGTTTACGATGGTTTATTCAATATTCGTTATCAGTTATTTTTAAATGATCTATATGCCTTTGGTTCAATTGATCTTCTTCAGTATTCAATGGTTCAAACCAAACTTGAAGATATCACTTTCTTATTGAATCCAAATGTGAGATATCGATTTAACATTCGACAAGACCGTCTTTATATTGACGTTGATTGGGCACCAATAAACGTAGGTGATTATTTTGTTATCGATTGTTTCCGAATATTAGATCCAGAAGATTTTACTAGAGTTTATAATGACCAGTTCTTAAAGAGATATTTTACTGCACTATGTAAGAAACAGTGGGGTCAAAACTTAATTAAATTCCAAGGTGTTCAATTACCTGGCGGTATTCAACTTAATGGTCGTCAAATATATGACGATGGTGTTAAAGAATTGGATGAGATTAAATCTAAGATGTCAAGTGATTATGAAATGCCACCACTTGACATGATTGGATAATGTTAAATCCTTTTTTTCTACAGGGTTCTCAAGGAGAACAAGGTTTAGTACAAGACTTAATTAATGAACAATTAAGGATGTATGGCCTTGAGTGTCATTATATTCCTCGTAAATTGATGACATCGAGAACAATAATGAGAGAGATAACTGAGTCAAAATTTGATCAGGCTTTTCCTCTTGAAGCATATTTGATGAATGTTGATGGATATGCTGGACAAGGAGATATACTTTCAAAGTTTGGTGTCAGAGTCACAACTGAGGCCACATTTGTCATTTCAAGAGAGAGGTTTGAAGAATCAGTTTCACCATTTTTAGAAAAACAAGAAGATGATTATGAAATATCAAATCGTCCAAGAGAAGGTGACTTACTATTTTCTCCTTTAGGTAGTAAATTATTTGAAATCAAATACGTTGAATTTGAAAAACCAAACTATCAATTAAGAAAGAACTATACATATCAACTTACATGTGAAGTCTTTGAATATGAGAATGAGGTTATTGATACAAACGTTGAGAAAATTGATAAGGTTGTTCAGACAGATGGATATGCTGCAAGACTTATACTATCTGGAATAGGTGCTACCGCAACCGCAAATACAACTCTTAACTTTGGCGCTGTTCAACAAATATTCTTACAGAATGATGGTTACGGATATCTGACTGCACCAACTGTTTCAATCAGTACATCACCTGGCGTAGATGCGACTGCGGTTGCAATCATGACATCTCGATCTGGTATCGGAACTGCTAAATCTATCGATAAAATTCTTTTAATCAATCCTGGCGGTGGATATATAGGAATACCCACTGTAACCGTGCCAGGCACTGGTATAGCGACTGCTGGCATCACTACTCTAGGTTCGGTAGGTATTGTTACAATTACCTCTGGTGGTTCTGGTTATACTACTACACCAAATGTTGCGATTACTACCGCACCATCAGGAGGAACCGATGCATCTGCTGAAGCCGTCATGGTTGGTGGAACAATTAGTGCAATCAGAATTAGTAACGCTGGTAGTGGATATGTATCTGCACCAACAATTACAATTGGTGCTGCAACGTCAATAGGAGATGGTAACTATATCTTTAATGAAACTGTTCAAGTTTCATCTGATTCCTCGGAGACTGCAAGAGTCAAAGTATGGGATACAGACTCTAGAACTCTCGATGTTAGCATGTTAACTAAAATGCAATTCCAAGTTGGTGAGAAGATTAAAGGTCTTGAATCGGGTGCAGAATATGTAATCCTATCTGTAAGTTATGATCAACCAAATGATTATCCAAATGAGGAGTATGGTGCGAATCAATATAACGATAATGCAAACTTTGAATCCGAAGCGGATTCAATTTTGGACTTCTCTGAGGGCAATCCGTTCGGAACATTCTAAATAGTTAGAAAGCTTTGATATGTTAGGTACTTATTTCTATCATGAGATATTAAGAAAGACAGTTATCGGTTTCGGTACTCTCTTTAATAATATTAACATTCGACACAAGGATGCGAGTGGGACGACTTTTAGCACCATGAAGGTTCCATTGGCTTATGGCCCAATGCAGAAATTTTTGGCTAGAATTCAACAACAACCAGAATTAGACAGAGAGATTGCAATAACTCTTCCAAGACTATCTTTTGAGATGCAAGGGATACAGTATGATCCAACTCGTAAGACTGGAATCGCACAGACTTTTCTTGCGAAAGGTGGAACAACTGCGAAGAAAGTTTATATGCCTGTTCCATATAATGTTTCATTTGAACTTAGTATTATGGCTAAGTTAAGTGATGATGCATTACAAATACTAGAACAAATTGTACCTTATTTTCAACCATCATTTAATATTACAATTAATCTGATTGATTCAATCGGTGAGAAAAAAGATATACCGATTATCTTAGAAAGTATAAATCAAAGTGACCAATATGAGGGAAGTTTTGAGACTCGTAGAACAATTGTTTATACTTTAGGATTTACTGCAAAAACTTACCTATTCGGCCCCGTTGCAGATAACCCATCAGGTCTTATTAAGAAAGTTGACGTTGATTACTATACTAGTACTAATATTAAAACTGCAAAACGTAATATCAGATATAGTGCAACACCTCTTGCTAAACAAAATTATGATGATGATACAACGACAGTTATTGATGGTGCAATATCTGAGAAGGTCACAACCTTTAAGGTGAGTGCAACCACTGATTTGGCTGCAAATCAGAGAATTATTATTGATACTGAAATTATGAAAATTAGAAGTATCAGTGGTCAGAATATAACTGTATTCCGTGCTCACGATAATACGGTTGCTGCAAAACATGAACATAATGCAAGTATTGGTGTTCTCAGTGCGACTGACAATGCATCGATTGAATTTGGTGATGACTTTGGATTTGATGAAATGTCATCATTCTTTAGTGATGGTAAAACATTCAGTCCTTCACAAGGTATAGACATCTAGGAGAGTTATGAAAAATTTTGATTCTATCGAGGAAGCACTTAACGTTGATACAGAGGTCGTTGAAAACGATAAGATTGAACCTCGAAAGAATCAACTGAAAAAGAGTGACCAAAATGATTCTGAAAAAGACTATGAATACAGTCGTGCAAACTTATATTCATTAGTTGAAAAAGGACAGGAAGCAGTGAATGGTATATTGGAATTAGCTCAGGAATCTGATTCTGCAAGAGCATATGAAGTTGCTGCAACTACAATTAAAGCAGTTGCAGATACAACAGATAAACTTATTGACTTACAACAAAAAATGAAGGATCTAGAACAAGATCCAAACAAAGGCCCTACTAATGTCACAAATGCATTGTTTGTGGGTTCAACAGCTGAGTTATCAAAATTAATTAAGAATCAAAAAGATGAAGATAATAAATGAAATCCCCAGAACTCACAGAATTTTTTAGTCTTCTCGGAAAGGCAAAGAAAGAAAAAAAAGAGGAGTTTGATAATCTTCTCAAGGAGGCGGACATCAATCTTGATGTCTTAACTTCGACTGTGGTTAGTGGAATCAAGGAAGCGAAAGTAAATATCAAAAAACAAAAGAAGAAGGAATCAAAATTAATTGAACAATTAGATTCAATAATAGATGTCATTGAAAATCCAAAAGAAGTTAAGGACATCACAGAACCAGCAGTCACTGTGGGTGTGCCTGAGAATTTTGATGTATCAAAATTAGAAGAAGATCCTATAACTGTTCAAGATTGGAATAATGGTGAAGATATTAAATTTACTGAGGTTGATGCGGTAAATATTATCGAACCAGAACCAATAAAAACACCAGAAATAAGTGATACCGTTGCACAAGCAATCAAGTTTATTGAGGAAACAAATCTAAAAGAAGAGATTGAAAACTCAGATGAAACAAGTATTGATACTCTCAAGGGTGAAATCAAACAAGTAAGAGATATTCTATACAAAGTTCTTGCACATGGGCCAGGATCTGGTGAAGTTAATCTTTTAAAACTTGATGATGTTGATGAAGATAGTGCAAAGGTAGATGGCAAGGTTCTTCAATATCAATCGTCAAGTGGTAAATTTGTTGGTGCGACTGCTTCAGGTGTTGGTGCAAACGATAGTGTCAATACGACTGGTATTATTACTGCTGCACAATTCTCAGGATTCAGTCATCTAATAGCACCACACTCATCAACTAAGACAATTACAGTTAAGGTTGCAAGTAAGATAGATGGAGAACACAGATATTATGGAACAGGTAGTAGTTCTGGATATGTTTTAGATAATGTTCAATCACCTTTTCTAACACTTACGCCTGGCAGAACATATCGTTTTGATGTATCAGACAGTTCAAATAGTAGTCATCCATTTCGATTCTATCTTGATGCTGCAAAGGCAACTTCATATACAACAGGAGTTACAGTAGGTTCAGGTTATGTTGATTTAGAAGTTACAGATTCTACACCCACGATTATTCATTATCAGTGTTCTTCTCATGGTTACATGGGTAATGCAATACAGGTAAATTCAAGTAACGCAATTCAATTAAACAGTCAGGCTGCATCATATTATCTTAACTATAATAATTTTTCAAACACTCCAACCATACCGTCAAATAATAATCAACTGACTAACGGTGCTGGATTTATTACAACATCATTTACCAATACTAATCAACTGACAAATGGTGCTGCATTTATTACTGCAAGTGATAATATCACAGGAACTTCTGCTGGATTAACAGGAACACCAAGTATTACAATTAACGGACTCAATGCAGCGACTGGAACATTTAGTGGAAACGTAACTGTTGGTGGTGTCTTAACATATGAGGACGTAACAAACGTAGACTCAATCGGAATAGTTACCGCAAGAGCTGGAGTTTTAGTTGGTAGTGGTATCACACTTAGTAAAGATGGTGATATATTTGCAACAGGTATTACAAGTTCAACTAAAGTTCATGTTGGTGTAGATACAGGAGTTTATGGTGAAGATTTAGTTGTAACTGGAGATGCCAGAGTCACTGGTATTTTGACAATTGGTACAGGTTCGATTGTTCTTGACCCAACTGCGAAACAACTTCGTGGTCTTGAAGAAATTGTAATTGGTATTGCAAACACAATCACAATCAAACAAGACAGTAGGGGTGAGATTGAATTTACTGACGCAGTTGGTACTCCAAAGTCTGTAGGAATTGGAACCACAGTATCAATCAATACATCTGGTATCGTAACTGCGTCAAGTTTTGTTGGAGGATTCACGGGTGACTTAACGGGAACCGCATCCAACTCAACTCAACTAGGTGGTCAAGCTGCATCACACTATCTGAATTATAATAATTTTTCAAATACACCTACAATACCGACAAATAATAATCAATTAACAAACGGTGCTGCATTTGTTACAT
>VMHT01091234.1_pt1 | contig 17813 bp, 15 predicted proteins | sample 4693611 | NCBI WGS metagenome assembly VMHT01 (sample SAMN12280063, study PRJNA550983) | marine metagenome | isolation source: seawater sampled from same location over 5 years 0.02-0.2 micron viral filtrate | place: USA: collected off the coast of southern California halfway between the port... ...
TGTTGCTCCCGCAGCAGAGCAGTTATCTTTGCTAACTGAGTCCGCTCCCTCGGTATCAATGAAGCAACCTGCTTTAACATCATCAATTCTTGGGGGAGGCTCATCTTCACTACCGATTGTTAATCGGCTGCTCAAATCGTTGTCAGATGCACCAGCAAATTCCCCAGACCCATTATACGTTGCAGTAATCCTGACACGACCTCTGCAATCATCGTAATTACCACCTTCATGGGTGAGCGTCATTCTGGAGCCGCTAAAGCTTGCGTTACAAAAAGAGCCTGAAGTAACGTCGTAGCTCGTTCGTGTAATAGTATAATCGCTGGTTGAGAAACCATCTGACGGGCTGAAGTAGGCATTAGCTGTCAATGTCCCACCTAAAGTCCCGGAGAAAGTTCGGTCTGTACCACTTGGATAAGAAAATGAAAACGAGTGGTTAGCAAACGGATCGTTTGGTGTGTCATTAAACAAATCCAATGCTTTTGTTCTTGATACAGTTGGGCCGTCTGGGTATTTTGACGATACCGTTAATTTTGCAGTCCCAGTTACGCCGGCTTGTTTGGCCAGAGCAGGGCTGTTTTTAATTTTACACGTCATTGACTTAGATCCGCCAACAGCCACACTGCCACTTGCACACCCTCCGGCACTGGCGAATCCATTAGGTATCGACCAGGAATAGGTGCAGCCATGACGACAATCCACAATTCGTGCCGTAATATGAGCTGTCATTGTGCTCTGCTCTAGCTTTTGGGTGCACGAAGTCTGCTGAAATCCGCCGCATTGCCAAATGTCTATTCTGGGCTGCTGCGGAAAACACCATTTTGTGTCATTCATGCACTCATCGAGATCATCCTTTAGTGTTGTTACTAACTGAAAGTTTCGATTAATACTTGAGTCCGATGAGTATGCATCATCGGATGTAGAGCCTGTTGTCGCAGTGACAGTGCCTGGTCGAAAGTCACCGACTGAGGCAGTTAACGTTCCTCCACCAAGGAGCACTTCATTACCTTGTGCATTATTAAAGTCAACGTTTCCGCTGACATCGACCTGGTTTGCGTTGACGTTCTTAGTTTTAAGTGTATTTGTAACCTGAAGACCAGAGGCTGTTGCTGTACCTAAATGCGATACGCCATCAACGTTTAGGTTAACCGTTTTTGTGTTCATTGCAATCATACTGGCGGCTGACACCTTATTACCAGATGCGCTATTGACTGAGCCGTTACCGGACACCTCAGTAGTAGTAATGTTTGCGCTTTGATTTGAACGAAGCTCCTGTGACGCACTAGCCTCACCTGAAACATTAAGGTCATTAGCACTGGCAGTCCCGTCTACAGCCACTTCATTTGATGTTAAATCTCCAGCAATTACTGCACTGCCCAAAACACCACTATTGCTCGTGACGCTATCCCCCTGCACTGCTTGAATAGACGCAGTATCGATGGTCGCTGATTGACTGGTTAAATCGGTTACTTCCCCATTAGTGAAACTGGCACTGCTACCACTGATGTCGGTGATTTGGCCGTTTGTCGCCTCCACATTATCAGACGTTGCGATATTAAACGTTGCGTCATCTGCTGTGGCGCTCTGACCCGTAATATCATCGATTTGACCTACCGCGATGTCAGCGTCTTGTGCTGCAACCTCTTGTGTCTCAAGTGTCGTTGTTTCTAAATCAGTAGTTTGTAATTGAGTAGTTTCAATAGTGTTAATGCCACTTGCGTTACTCTCATTACCAATCAAGTCACCTTGTACACCGATATTGGATCGAATATCCGTTGTAGCTGCGTCTATATTTAATTGTCCGCTGCTACCTGTAATAACGGCGTGTTCACCTAACTCAAGGCGAGAATCTACCGTCACGTCATTACTGGTCATTTGCTCAGTCACAACATCGGTTGACTCAATTTCTTCTGCATTCACGCTTTGAACGTCATCGATGTTGTTACCACCCATATCGAGGTCAGTTTCAAACTCTTGTCGATAAGGCTTACTTGGGTCGGCAAACCGCCCAACGAAAGGCTCGTATCCCTCACCTTGTGACGGCTTTGGCATGCTGCTTACTAAGGTTGTATTATTGACTGAACCACCAATAACCAAGCCTTTAGCTTCTTGTGCCCACTCCTCGTTTTGAGTGTTAACAACGATCTCAAAATTATCATCAACGACACGAAACGTGTAAGACGTCCCCACAGGACTTTCATAGTCATCTGAAAAATAGCCGTTCGCCCTTAGATCCGAAAAGAAATCGGGGTCGTTGATAACGCTATAGTCATCAATATCGTTATCGACCATATAGGAGTAAACAGCTTCTTGAATATGAAAGACATCCTCCGCAATGAGCATAGGAACTTCAGCTTCTTTTTCACTACTTTTGTAGGCTATAGTGCCAAGAACTGCCGCTGTGCTTATACCACCCACCAAAAGCATCGCGGAAAGTAAACTAAACCCTGATTGCTTACCCATTGCTTCCATCTTATTCACCGTCCGTATCGTAATTTATTAAATTATTTACTTGCAGCCGCCAGATGCTCTGCAGCTTTCCCATTGCGATTTATATGACTGAATGAGAGAGTAATTATTGTTGATGGTGCTCATGCTTGATGACACATCATTGGCACTTACAGACGTTGCTTCAAACGTGCTGAATACGCCACTGTCAGCGCTGACACTATTCACATCCAAACTGCCACCCTGCGCGGAACCGAAGATAAGGTTGTCAATATCGGCGTTACCGGTCACATCAAGTCCACCGACATTAGTGTTACCTGTTACTGTCATATCGCGTGCATTAGCAGAGCCTAGTGTCGAGTTATCTGAATCAATATTATTAGTGCTTAATGTATTGCTAACATCAACATCGTTTGCGCTTAATTGGCCACTGACATTTAAGTTTCCGGAAAACGTTAAATTGTCTGCCGAATAATTGACGAAGCGACCGGTATTAGCGATCACCGCGTCTGCTTCTATATTGACGGCATTAGCGGTTTGAGCACTGATAAGGTTGCTCGATAACGTTTGAGTTTCGGTCAATCCATTTACGGCGACATTATTAAACTGACCAAAGCCGTAATTCATACTATTACCGCTTAAGTTGGTAATATCACCAGTCGCCGCCGTAAAAGATGTACTTTGCAAAGTTTCAATATTACCGGAGCCATAAGTAAGAGAGTTACCAGATAAGGTGTCAATGTTACCGGTAGCTGATGTCAAATCATCCGATTGAAAGGTGTTAAACATCCCTTCGTCATAATTGAACGTAGTACCATTTAGATCGGTAATGGTTCCCTGGCTGATGGTTGCTAAATCTGCAATTAGGCTGTCGGTCGTTGTGGTTTGCGCATTAACAGACTGCGCCTCTAACGAATTCGTTTCGACCAAATTAAAACCAGTCATGTCGCCGCCGGCAGATGTAAAGTCTCCCTGTAGATTTACATTGCCGGAAAAGTTTGTTGAGCTAGCCTGGATGTTCATTCCAGAGCCGGTGGCAGTCAGCTGCGCTCCGCCAATACTTATTTGATTGCCAACGTTCAGATTATTGGTTTGTGTAGTTTGCGCGGTTAACTGTGTTGTTGTGACCTCTTCCGACTCAACCTTCTGAATGTTTGCAATGTTATTGCCGCCCATTCGTAAGTCGGTTTCCATGGTATTACAGTCATCACAACCTGGTTGTTCTTTACGATGAATAAAGGTGGCCAACTGAGCTTCCCTTGAAGGGCGACCTATAGCCGTTTCAACAGTCGTATCGTCAATTAATGCCGACTGAGGCATTGATTTAGCAAGAATTTCAGCACCACGACTGGTTGGCGTATTATAGACTACCCGTGCTGCCGTTCCTTGAGCATTAATATTGAGCTCGTAAGGAGTGCCGTAAGGTGTTTCCATGCGACCGAAGTAATACTCACCGTCTTTTAGGGCCTGCAAGCTAGGTGGAAATGATCGGTTTTCCATGTGGTAAGAATAAATTGCTTGCTGAATAAGCTCTACATCTTCTTGTGTCGCTTCAACAAGGCTGCGCTCTTTATATTTTTGGTACGCAGGCACGGCTGCCGCCGTCATCGCCCCAAGGACAGCAAGTGTTATTACCATTTCAATGAGCGTAAATCCAGCTTCATTCTTTTTACCGGATGACGTGCTTAACAAAACGCCAAACCGGGAAGCAATTGTTTTTTTAACCGTTTTTTCTTGCATTGTCGCCTCAACTATATTTTTTAGTAGCCTATACACCATCAAGCTCAAATTATAAACGCTTACTGGGCACTTTCAAGGTAAAGTTAACATAGCTGCGGGAAAATGGAGGTATGGCAAACGCTGACAGTGACACCGAAGAGCTTTCGTGGTCACTTTAAAGCTAGAAGTAACATGCTCGCGCTATGTTAATGAAAGAGAAAGAGTGCTGTCTAAAAAGACCTCAGCACCCTGCAAGTGAATGGTTATCTCTATTTTCCTTCATGCGAGCGCCGCGAGGCGTGCTGTTAATTTCAGTGAGAGACCGAAACTCTAACGAGTGCTCACCAATCAGACGAGAGTTATCTGATTTTTTTTGAATGATCTCTAAAACTTCCTCTCCAGGCTCACTGTCATCAAACTCGAATATGACACTCAGAGTCGCTCGGGGTGTATTAGGATAGTAAATAGCCGTTTGGACATTATCCACTAAGACTGGATACTGAAAAGGTGCTCTGATTAATCGCTCTGCCTGCAAAGTCGAGAGAGTAGGCTGAGGGAATGTGGCCTGTCCGCAAAATGAAAGATAATATTCATTTAATTCACCTTCCAAGACTTCAACTTGCTTAATCGCAAAGTCAGTTCGCTTATTGTCTTCCGCCCATTGGTACATTGGGTACATCACCACGGCGATTGTCCCCATAATAACAAGGACAACCACCATTTCGAGTAAAGAAAACCCTTTACTACGACTCATTGTTAACCACCAATGGTTACTGCGACTTCAGAATCAGATTCAGTAACATCACCAATTTGACGAAGTTTCTCAGCTAGTTGTCCAGCCTCATCTGGCTCTGTAATACCAGTAAATGTAATAGTGTATTGGGTAGACACCGCAGAGTTAACTGAAATAGCCCCTTCCCATGGGTTCATTTCTGATGCTGGGACTGGGTTTCCGGCTTCATCATTGGGCGGCGTTAAATGACCGTCATCGATTAAATCGGTGATATTAACGCCTGTGTAAATACCGGAGCGGGGCGCCGAATCATTTACTGCCCGCTGGACTTGCTGAACCTGACTGACCGCGTTACTGACACGCATCGCACCATTCATACCACTGATAGCGCGAGTAGCCAGCATAGCTAAAAAGCCCACAACAACAAGCACTACTATCATTTCAACTAATGAAAAGCCGCCCTGCTTTGTTGTTGCCTTTAACTGTTCTTTTGTATTCATTGTGATCTCCAGAAAAATAATTAATTAGGTTCTATGTATTGAAAACGTTTAGCATGTATCAAGTTTCGCTAAACCAGCTGTGTGAACTGGATAATAAGCGAGAAAAAAGCAAAAATAAGAAACAACAGCTGAGCTCCTGCGCCAACATATAAACTTGTCGAAACAAGGCGCTTTGATTTATTGATGGCACGTAGAGCTTCACTACCACTTCTTTCCCCTGCTTTTTTTAATGCCGTTAACTTTGAGTCAGCCCCACCCATTGCTGAGCTGGCTTCCATTCTCTGAATCGTCCTTGACGGCATTAAACCGGTATTAAAGCTTTGTGCGAATGTATATTCACCAGAAGCTTCTTTTTCAGCAATCTTATTAAGATGCCACTTAACATAAGGCGGTGCTGTGCGACTAATTTCAAATGCCGCTCGGCGAGGGTTGTAAAGTTTCCCCACCAGGAGCGACATCATTTTCACCACCTTCATGCCGTTTAAATAGGTATAAATTGAAAAAGGAAATGTTCTTTGAATCTTACGGCGAAAGAACCCGTTCCCATTCGGTAAAAACCACAAACAAAACACGAACGCTCCCGCTAAGACACCGAGCGCTAAGCCAATCCAGTCACCAACGAATTGATAGCTGTTCACAAACGTTCGTGATGAAACAGGCCAGCTTTCAAGGGGCAACATTTGGGTAAACTGTGGTAATACAACGTTAGCAAAACCGATGCTAACAATAGTAATAAGAGAAAAAGCGATAGCCGGGTACACTACGGCCTTTATGAACTTCTGCTTGGTCTCCCCCAGCTCGCGCTCTATAGCCATGTAGTCAGATACCATTTCCTTTAATGACTCTGACTTTTCACCGGTGGCAAATACCGTGATAACCTCTCGGTCAAACCAGGGCTCCATACCGGAAGCGATACTTTGCCCAGATACAACCGCTCTTCTAATAGCCTCAGCTGCTTTGGCTTCGGGCTTATTTCCTTCTTTAGCGGCCTGTTTTGACGCTATAACGGATTCACAGGCCCGTCGCACGTTTCCTGAATCTTCCAGCCACGTTTCAAAGTCCTCAATAAACTCCAGTTGACTTTTCCGGTTAAATGAAAGGCGCCGAAAGAAGCGCTGTGTCTTATATAAAAGCTCTGCGTCAATTCCAAGCGCCGCAAAAATATCATCGACCTTAATCACTGGATACCTCCGCTATTATTCTCCAGCGAACGGCGATAATTTGCATAGCTAAATGAAGCCGTGTCATCTTTAAACATATCGGGCACGCGCTCTGCTGCAGTGAAAAGGTCAATTTCCCCCTTCTCTACCCGTTTCCACGCCCTGTCAGCCATACTAAGAAACCCTTGCTCCTTCAGGTAAACCTGCCAATCATCAAAGTTTTCGTTTGCGATAAACTCGCGTGATTGTTTATCAAGTCGGATAATCTCCATGATCATAGAGCGACCGTTTTCGCCAGTGAAACCGCATTCTCTGCAGCCACCTTTATTACGACGATAAACCACGTCACTTTGGTAATCATCCGGAATGCGGTTGGCGTAACGCTCTTTATCCACTTTGGTTTTACAGTTATCGCATAATCTGGGCACTAATCGCTGCCCCGTTAAGTGGCGAAGTAGTCCAGGCTGTGACAGTGTTCTTGCATCCACGCCCAGATCGATAAGCCTCATAACAATACCAATGCCATTATTCGCGTGTGTCGTCGAAATAACTAAGTGCCCTGTTAGAGCAGCCCTGATAGTTGCCTGTGCCGTTTCTAAGTCACGCACCTCTGACACCTCTAATATGTCAGCGTCTTCCCGCATCGAAACTTTGATCATGTTTGGGAAGTTCTTTACCGGGTCTCCTGGGACACACGGCGTTTGCTCAATCTCGGGCTGGATAATCTCAATTGGATCTTCCAGTGAAATGACACGCTTGTTGTTTTGAATCGGGATCTCGTTATACGCAGTCATGGTCGTTGTTTTACCCTGGCCAACAGGTCCCGATAAAAGAATCATTCCTCTGGGCTCATGATAAGCTTCTTTCAAAAGCGCTTTGACGTCTTCATCTAAGCCCAGACCATCAATAGGGATTTGCTTGGCCGTTCCTGTATCTTGAATACGTGCGGTAACACGAAACCCTCTTGCGTTTGGGGTTTTCTGTATACGTAGACGGACTGTGCGCTGCTCTTCCTCTCCTGTCTTTTTATTGATGTAAGTGATTGGGTTTAAGTCTATGGTGTTGGAGTTAACTGAATACTCGTTATAGATTTCATTAAAATCTTCAGAGCGAGTATTTAGCGCAGCACCTACCATCGCTTCGATGGTTTTCCTTTCCCGGTTAGTTTTGCCAATACGGCGACCTTCGACACGATATTGAATGTGCGTGTCGTCGGGCGTAACACGAATGTGAATGTCGTTGGCGCCTATCTCAAGAGCTTCTTTAACCACTCTGTCCAGCTCTCTTAAAGCATCGTTGTTCAGCTCACTCTCTGCAGCCGAGTCGATTTGGCCACCGGTATCAAGATAACTTCGGCAAAACGCCAGATAATCGCCGATAATCTCTGGCGACGAGGCAAATTCTTTTTGCACTGCTGTGCGCTGTTTTGATCTTAATAACGCTTTGATATTTTGAACTTCACGCGAATGCTCGTCATAGCCTCGACGAGTAGAAACGATAGCAGCTGAATCCTGCCCATATTCAACAACGGCAATATAAGCGCCTTTTTGCTTATGCAGGTCTAAACATCGCTGAACCATCGATTCAACTGGCTTTCTGTTTTTCAATTGCGTGAGGTCATCTACCCACTCTCGGTTGTCTTTTTCAAGATGCTCTAACGAGACCTCATGCTTGCTCTGTTTTTTTATATCTACGACAGAATCCATAATACCGCCTTACAGGTAAACCGAGACCGTTTTATCATCGCGTGTGAGTTTAACGCGCTCTTTTTCAACCTGAACTTCTATTTCACCATCCAAAACGTAACCAGTTTTCACACGCTCAATTGAGCCACCGCGAGTGATACGAGCTACCCATTCGTCGCCTTGTTTGAAAATACCGACAACACGGAAGTTTTCTAATGGTGTGACTTTGGGCTCCGATGGAATTTGAGGTGACTGTGATGATGGTCCCGAATTCCGACTTGATGTATATCGAGGCTCCGCAGGCTGACTCTGCCCGGAATCACCAGTCTCAATGCTAAATTGACGCAATTTATCTATGTCATTTTGCTGCAAACGTTCAATAGTCTCTTGCGTTTTTATTTCCTGAAGCTCTGATTCAACCTGACGGGCTCTCAGTTCCGCACGACGAGTCAACATTTCTTGATTCCGAAGTGACAGCGCAAGCTCTGAATGCTGACTCGCTTCTGGCTGATTCGGAGAGCGCACAACTAATTCACCTTGCAAGTCTTCAGGTGTCACCTGAATGGTTCTTGGTGTCGGGTTCGGCTTTTGAATAATGTTCGATGCCGGCTGATTACTGCTTGCACTCGTTGATGGCAACAAGTCAGGTAACAACATAGCCGCCATGCCGCCGACCCCAGCAACAATAATCGCGATATAAACCTTATTTTTTGTATCCATAGCCATTTATGCTTCCACCTTACCTATAATTGTTACGACTAGACTGCCGTTTAACTCTTCATTTTTGACTTTGTAATTTGCTGACTCTAAAGCCACTGGCAAATTAAGACTTTCTATTATGCTTGAAATAGTCAGCAGGTCTTCCCGATACTGGCCAGCAAAATTAATAACCAGTTGACGCTTACCCCAATCGTCATTCGCACCTTTTTGATTTCGCTGAATATCAACAACAACCCCAGGCACCCAAAGTTCGATGGAGCCGACCAGAATATCAGTGACATTTTCAAGAGAGTGGTAATACACTTTATCTTTTGCCATCTTATGTACGGGTCGATTAAGACCTGGCACCACTATTTGATAGCCATCTGCAAGCTTGGCCACTGATAAGTTGCGCTTTGCTGCAAATGTGTTTAGGTCAGCGATAGCTCCGCGACTGGACTGGGCGATTTTGTAGGACGACACACTTGGCATGTGGTCTACTTCAATCAAGTCCCAGCCTGGAAGCTGTAACATTTCAAGATGCATGTTATAGGCTTGCTTGAGTCGAGGAACAGGACTGACCGCTGTTTGAGTGAGTAACGTTTTTAACTCTTTGTAAGGGTCAATCACCTGCAGTTGTGATTGCACTGGCTCATCACTCATGATTAAAGCGCTTGAGATTGATACCACGGCGATAATAGCTGCCCAGGTACGTTTCACTTTCGGTCTAACAATGCCTTTTGTCTGGAGCGCCTCTTTTACGCTGCGCATTCTAAAGGGCTCAAGGCGCTCGCGATCTTTTTTGCCACCACGAGTCTGCGGCAATATTGAATCGATATACGTCGGCTCAGCTATTTTATTAATAACTGAACGAACCTGGTCATTTGGTGCACCTGCATGTATCAAGTCAAAATTTTCAGTATCTTTTTTCCATTTGTACGTCTGATAGACATCATTAAGCATGTCTTCTTCAGTTACGATTTTGTCAGAGTCAATTTCACCATTCGTGACACGCAGGTATAAATATCGATTGTCCTCAATGGGTTCAATCAATATGGCTTTATCCTGAAGCATGTCTTTGGCTTGGTGGTAGGCGAAAGCAGCATAGTCGTACTGCTGGTCATTACCACCAAAACTCACCAAGACTTTGGATTTGTCTGCGGAAGGGATCGCAACAGCAAACGGGAATCCGTGATACTTCAATCGCTGTTTGATTTTTGCGGATGAAGAGAAGCGGTTATCAAAAACCTCTCTTACAAACCCGACTTCAAACTCTTTTTCGTTAAAGACGAACATCGCTATTACGCCCCTTTGTTAATCACTGGGGTTATTAGTACAACAGTTTCAGTACGTGCTTCATCCACGCCTTTTGTTCCCCCGAAAAGGAAGGACAAGAAGCCGCGATCATTTCTGACGTCGCGCTTGATGTTCTTGAGCCCACTTACCATCAATGTTTCGCCGTTTTTTATCCAATTGCGCAGGAAAAACTCTTTAGTGGTGTAATTCGGGACCGTGATTGTTTTATTACCATCAGACTCAGGCTTTAATTCTTGAAGCTCCGACAACACCGCATCAAGCTGAAGCATGATCATGTCGTCTTTGATTTTAGGGAGCACAGTAAACTTAAAGCCGGTAGTAAGCTCTCCAGGGATAAGCTGCTCGGTTGAACCACTATTTGCGATTGTGTTTGAGCCAACCGACGCTAAATAGCCATCAACCACTTCGTTCTTAACCTGACCGACCTGATTGTTAATTGTGGTGATTTTTGGCTCTGTAACGACGGATACAACGCCCTGCTCTTTCAAAGCGTCGATGAACATGCTTGAGCCAGCCCATTTTCCTGCTGTTTTTGTTGCGCCCAGCGTACCCCTTAACAGTTGAGCTCCATCTGGGATGGCGCCAGATGCTAAAGTCGTAACAAGGCTCCCGCCCGTCGATTGGTTGACTAAATCTAAATTCAAGCTGGTTTGCTCGTTGTCTGTGAACGTCACATCAACGACTTGAATTTTGATCTCCACCTGGCGCGTTAATGCTTTGTTTTGTTCTTCAACATAACGTTCAATTTCACGCACATTTTCAGGGATGTCGCGGACAATCAGTGTGCTTGTGGCGCTGTTTACACTATATTCACCCTCAGGTGATTTGCGTATCTCGATACCTTTCACAAACTCTTCAGCAACGTTTGACTCACCCTGGAAGTTAATTTCCCCTCCATTAGAGTTCGCTGAATTTCCGCTTTTGACAACCTGAAAACCGGCACTGCTTCCTCTGTCAGCTCTGTTTGTCGCCGATCTATCCTCGCCCATAAAGTAGGTCATAGCACCGGGGATAAACGATATGTCAAAGCTTTCGCTACGGTATTTGTACCAGCTTAAAACGCCGTCTTTCAGTGTGTATGCAAAGCCGGTTGAAAGTGCTAATTTTTCTAGCGCTTCCCCGAGTCCGCCTTCATGGGATAGGGTGACAGGTTTATCGATTTCAATATCTTGCAAATAACGGACAGAGCTATATTCGCCAAACAAGTCAGAAACCACCATGCGGAAAGGCGTTGAGCGGTACGAGAAAGCCGTATCCTTGAAAAACCAAGATGGGCGCTCTTTATCTTCGTCTTTTAACTCTGGTACGTAGAATTCATCTTCATACACAACGTTGCTGTATTCATTTGGAGAGCTTTCACCTTCACCTTTGGCAGCTTCAAGTTGAGCTTCCGCATCCCTTCGCTCTTTGTCGTAATCCATATCGACTGCTGCACAGCCTGTTAACAGTACAACACCGGCTATTAGCGTCATTTTGGTTAAAACAGTATTCATAAGAGCTCCTTAGATGTATTCAACGATTGCGATGTTGTTTGCTGAAAAACGCACTTTTATGCCGTAGGTTTTTAGCAGTCGCGCATAAAGCTCATTCAAAGAGCCCGCTTTTAACGTGTAGTTGTTTGGCCAACGATGGTTATCAGATACATTCCAGATAACACTGCTTTCATCGGAGACTTGTTGACCAGCTACAATCAAGTCAATGACTTGCGCCTTAAGGAAACCTTCTTTTAGTTTCGCCTCGACATCCCCATTCGGGTAGATCGTTAAAGGACCTCTAACAATGGGCGGCTTCGGCTTAAGCTCTTCTTTGGCTTTGGCAATCGCCTGTTTTTGCTTGGTGTCAGCAACATCAACCATCAGCTCAAAAAGTTGCGCCTGAGCTTGGTGCAAAGACACTTCATCATGCACAGTTCCCTGCATCGCTTCTAAACGATTGAAAACGTATTGCTGAGCTTCTGAATATCGTTGCTCAGGATTATAAAGCTCTTGGTGGAGCTCGTTACCACTGAACACAAAAACCGTTCCCGCAGGGCGCTTGTTCTGCTCTTCGCTAACGACGATTTGCTTACGCTTCCCGTCAATCATCACGTTTGCGTTATGCTTTTTACCCCAAGCGTCTAGTACATCTGTCCATTTTTCACCTTCATCCCATGTTAAAGGAGCAATTGCTAAGAACTGCTTGGTAAACACAAGATTCCAATTTTTTGGTAAAAGACCAACGATTTGCTTGTAAGCCGGGTGAGTTTGAGAGCCCCTTAAAAGCACACCTTCACTATTAACAGCGCTTCGTTCATGGACAAAGTGAGACTTAGCAACAATGGTTTGCTCTGCCCATACAGATGCGCTACCAAAAGCTAAAGCAAGCGCAATTGTTAAAGCTGTCTTTTTCATGTTAATTCCTAAATTTTAATCGTGAGTAAACTATAACGTATAATTTTTATCGATAAAAGTGATAATGCCGATGGCTACTGTGCTTCTGCAAGCTTTAGCCAGTTTCTATAGACTTTATCGATGTAGCGGAAGTGATTGGCCGGGTATTTCCCCCATATCCCATAATGATAATTTCCAACCCCTTCCCAGTAATTTTCTGCGTCATTTATTTCATTGTGCAGAATATATGCGGCCATAAATGCATTAATACACTGGTCAGTAGCCAGTGTTACCGCATCGATATTGAACTGCTTGAGCTCAGGAAGTCTTACCTGGTTAATTTGATAAATACCCAGGTCAAATGTCCCGTCATTGTTCTGCTTTACTTTTGCTGAGTAGCCGCGCTCTGTCATCAGGACGGCGACCATCAGCTCGCGGCTCAACTTAAAATAGTCTGCTGAATAGCTGATGCAATCCTTGTATGACTGATACTCTGACAAGTGCGTATTGAAAGCACGGTCAAACCAGCCACCTGAAGCACTCTGAGCTGTGTCCGTCTGTACTGACGGGTCGGCATTAACCGCGCCAGCAAAAAAGACGACCGCGATGCAACTAACAAATGATCTGATAGACATTTGCTTTATCCATTGATGATCGACAGTCTTGCTTGGCCCACTCAATAAAGATCACCCCGGTGCGGTTTGAAAACCGGAACAGTACGTTGTAGCGCTGCGCTAAATCATGCATTAACTCGATGATACTTCGGTTCTGAGAACGCCAATCTACCTTCATGCTCTTAAGCTCGGCATCACGAAATCTTACAGCCCACGTTTTAGGGGCTATTTGACTCATAGCTTGATCAAATGGAACATCGAGGCCATAACCATTGATACGGACTTGTTTACTTATCATTGGGAGCTGCTGCAGATTACTTTGCACCTCAACTTTCTGCTCTTCAGCTTTTGGAAAAATCAGACGCATCTGAGCATTGGCGTTAGGTACTGCAAACACCGTTAATAGACATGCTGAGAACGCAATTGACATAAACCGTGAACGCTTTTTCCACTTCGGTTGCGCGTGAAGCATCCCCAATTGGTTGACGAAATCCGGATTATCCGCTTCTTCACCTTCCGGCTTTCGGCGCTGCTTAAAGTAATACGCCATGACCTTTGGGGTTAACCAAAAGGACCGGTTACTTCGTAGGAATCGCACAGTATCTTTGATACTGACACCAGTGAATCGCTCAATAATATCCAGAGCAATAACCGCTCCAATGACATAAGCCACCTTCATGGAGAACACCAACCCAAGAGCAAGAAAAAATACTGGCCATGGCACAGACAGCTGACCAACACCTAATCGCATTTGCTGGCATTCCCAGCGCCATTCATTCGGCATGCTCCAATTTTTCGGATTTCCCTTACGTTGTTCTTTGGTCATATTAAAATGCCCCTGCGCTAATAAGTTTGTAACGTTTCTCAGTAATTTTCCCGTCTTCCAGGTACCTTTTGGCTGACTGCTCCAGTGTCTGCCCATCCTTTCGTACCATGTTAAACACCACGTCACGAACGTTCTCCGGCTCAGTGTTGCTAAGCTTCTCAATGTGCTCTGGCGTTAATATAAGAAACTCACGAATAGGTACGCGGCCACCACCAACTTTCGGTACGAGTAGCTGAACACACCATACTTTGCTTGAAGCACAGAACTCTAAAAGACGTGCTTTCCGAACACCGGACGGAAATTCTGAGATTACACGGTTAGGAATATCTGCAACGCTATTAACGTGCATTGTAGTGAGGGCAAGGTGCCCTGTGTTTGCAGCCTTCATGAAGTTATCAAAGGTTTCTTCGTCACGACTTTCGCCAACAAGAATTGTGGTTGGCGCTTGGCGTAATGCACTTCGTATGCCGGCGGCGAACGTTTTTAAATGCCCACTAACAGGCTCTATTTCGTGCTGAACAACAATGTTCGCCCCTTTACAAACGCGGTCGTACACATACTCAATCGGTGCTTCATAGGTCAGAACATTCTCATGATTATTTTCATCGGACACACGGTGCGCAATGACGCCTGACATCAGTGACGATTTACCGGAGCCTGTAGGACCAGCCACAACGACTGAACCAACCTCGACAGTCTTAAGTGCCCGCTCCAGCTCCTCTTCTACGTTTTGTACTTCAAGCGGCATTGGGTCGGCCTGAATGGAGCGTAAAACAAGCTGAGGGCTAGAAGAGCCAAAAGCGTCCCGAGCAGGAACAACACTGACACGGTAGCGATACTGCTTTTCATTACGACGGCCAATTGAGTACGAAGGTTTTAATTCTTCAGACGTACTCATTAGCTGTGATGAGGCTTGAGTATCCGCAGTAATATGATTGACGAAAGACTGAATCTCGTGCACCTGCATGGCTCTATTGCCAAGTAAATGGTGTTTAGAGTCTTTTTTGTAGATCGGTGGTCTACCAGCCAATAGAAACAGGTCATTAAAGCCACCCACATCTTCCTCAAGGTATTTTAAAATGATGTCTATTTCTTCCGGCAGGAAGGATGCCTTTTCTTGCCACATAGCCGAATCACTCCATGATGTTCAAATAGATTTCATCGGGGAACAGATGCGACACATCTGGTAATTGCGGGATAACTTCCCATGAATACCGATTATTGTTCAGCTGCGGATGAACCTGTATCTGCACTGTGCTGTCTTCGATAATCAATCGCTGGCCACCACCGACAATCGGGGCATAGGTTTCTTTTACTTTAGGAGCACTGACCATATTCTTTTCCAGCAAAATGCCGTAGCGAATAAGACCAAGGTAGTCGGATGTTAATTTTGCAATTTTATTGCGCATTGTGAGCTGAGCTTGTTTGATGCCTGTTTCAAACCCTTTCTCAAGCGCCGCATTCCATACGCTTTTTTCCTGATCATCTTCAGGGAGCCATGCGTCCGCTGGCTCATTCGGTACGGGCGCTGATAGTTTCAGGTAGTCTCGCCATGTTGGAGGTGACAGTACAAACTTCGCTTCGGTTTCGAGGTAATAGCTTTGGTCAATCAGCCTTAAGTACCGCCCTGAATCTCGGATCATCTTTCTGCCGTTATCTTTTTTGATGACCGGCGGTAAAATGTAGTAGCTATCACGCTTTATAAGCAGAGGCTTAAAGTCAATCTGATCTAAATAGTTGCTTCTTTTTTCCAGGCGTTTATTGATTTCATTGACCGCATAGTAATAACCGGCTTGAGTGCCGATAGACATAGCTTCATCCCGAACGATGCTTATCTCTTTTTGTCTACCAGCATCTTCTATTTCTTTTTCATAGTTTTTATAAAACTCCAGCAGGGAGTCAGGTGTCATATTGACGTCGCTAATGCGTTTCTCTTGAGGGGCAGTTTGGCAAGCCGTTAACGTCAAAGAAGAGATCATAGCGATTGATAGGGCAAGCTTTATGCTCATAGATACTCCAACTCAATTATTCCGCGAACGTTGCTGGTAGGGTTTTCAGATGGCATCACCTTTACCAGCAGTCTACCTGACACCTGGGATGCGATGTCCCGAAGGATGTCATAAGCCGGTCTGGCTTGCGCCTTGATTTTTACAATAGGCCTGTCTGCAGGACGCCGCCCCATAGGCTCTTCGACTTTGTATCTCGCCATTCGCGCAATCTGACGAATGATAGCTTCAGCATCACCGTGATGATTAACTGTGACAGGTAGTTTTAAGCTATCCGGCATGTTGTACGCTTGCTCATACCATCGCTCTCGCTCTTCTGCCGTAGCATTTTGATAAAGCTTAGCGTTTTGTATTTCGTATAAAATTCGAAGCGACTCCGCCATTGCTTTTGTGCTGTCAGCTAACCCCTGATCAATAACCTCGCCATTAACAGAAGCTGTTAACGCTTCGTCCTGGGTGTTACTTCCATTAGCCGTGCAGCCAGTTAGCGTGAGCATGACTAAAGCACAAGTTACTGTTTTTCTCATTTGCATCACTATTTTGGCCCAAAAAAAAGTTTTTTTAGTATATAATCTACGATAGTCTGATTCAATAAAATAACGGACTTTAATAGAAAGAAATGCAATCCTCAATACCTTTACGCAACACGCAAAACGCCTATTTACGGACAACAAAGCAGATGCTGAAGCGTTATGCGACGCTTAATAAAATAGACCGACCGCTTGTTAAAGACGATTTGAGAGGTTTTTCACAATGGTTAATTACAGTCATTCGCGCACAAGTTGACCCAAATTCATGGCGTACTTACCGGTACCAACTGACACAATCCATCGATGATGAGAAATTCTATGAGCAGGTCAATGTGCCCCCACTACGTAAAAAGCGTGAGATAAACGCAGAAGAAAAAGGCAGCCACCGGACACGCCATTTAAAAGATGGAATTTACACTCAGATAGAGGCTTACTTGAAGCGCTCAAAGTCACGTTATGCAGCACCACTGAATCGCACGCTCATTTTAGGTCGCCTTACGGGTCTTAGGCCAAGCGAATGGGGCGAGGCAAGATTACGCACTCATGATGAAGTGCCTTACCTTCAGGTAGAGTCAGCTAAAAAAGGCATGAGTGAACAGAAACTGCAGGACAAGCGATACATTCCTCTCGATCACTTAAGCAGTTTTGAGTTTGATATTCTTAGCGAGCATCTTGAGTTTATAGCGGACAATGCGCCGTATTCAGCAATACACGATGGCATTGCTCAATTCATGCGCCAGGTAACACGCACACTTTTTTATGCGAACAAAGACAGGCCCACTCTATATAGCGCGAGACATCAGTTTGCTGCAAACTTAAAGGCCTCGAATATCGATCCTGAAGTCATTGCTGCCGTTATGGGACATATAGACACAAGTATGCAAACAAAATACTACGGCCGCACATCAAGCGGCTCTCCGGTCATATTCAATGAAGCGCTAGCCGCCAAACTCAATGGGCTGAACTAAAATTCGCCCGCTCATATAAACGGCTAGTATGGCGGGGACTAATAGTGATAGATGATTAAGTGCGCTTGCGTTTAATGAACTGGCAAGAGTAACGTTAAAATCAACATAAAGCCCCGCAAATGTTATATATAGTTGTTTGGACTGTGTATAATATGTATTAAGGCAGAGAAATCTGCCTTTTTTATGGTCAAAACGCGAATGAATATATAGTGTACTCTATGTACTGTGTATCATCATACCAA
>VMHT01147749.1_pt1 | contig 17813 bp, 27 predicted proteins | sample 4693611 | NCBI WGS metagenome assembly VMHT01 (sample SAMN12280063, study PRJNA550983) | marine metagenome | isolation source: seawater sampled from same location over 5 years 0.02-0.2 micron viral filtrate | place: USA: collected off the coast of southern California halfway between the port... ...
AATAGCAGAGGACGATATTTATGAGTGCATGTTAAGTTTAAATAACGAAAAACAAAAAATAACTATTAACAAAATTGCTAATGCTTTAGGTTGTTCAAATAGAACAATACATAGAAATATGGGCAATCAGCTTAAACTTGAAAAAGAATTATTAAATAAAGAATTATGAGAAAATATAATATTCAAAATTATATTAAATATAAAAACGACGTAGAAGCACAGTTAAATCGGGTTAACAAACCGGTTGATGGTGACTATACAAAATTGACTGACGAAGAAATTAAAATTAATTTTCTACCATTGGTTGTTACTTTAGCTCACAAGCAATCTACATCTGATCAAGCTTCAGGCGTGTTAAGTATTCTTGATTTATTTCAAGAAGGTAATGTTGGCTTATGTTCTGCTGTATCAAAAATTGATAGAGATCTTTTAATTAAGTCTGACGATCAAGAAAAAACAATTAAGTCATTTCTATCGAAAAGAATAAAGGGCGCAATACGAAGAGCTGTAGATATTAACAGAGGCGACGTACGCATTCCTGAACACAAACTAAATGAAATTAGGCGCAACCCAAATGATGAAAAAATGGTTGCAATGTTTTTTAATAGTGTATTTTCCAGTATTGATGACAAACCTAATGAGGATGATAACATGGCTTATCAAGTTATAGATAAGTCTGAACCATATAATATAGCTTTACTTAATACATATTTGTTGTCGTTAATGCGAACACATTTAACACCAATTCAATACGATGTATTAAGAATGAGTTACGGACTAGATTGCGATAAACATTCCGCGAATAATATTGCAACTAAACTAGGAATCAATGTTGCGACTGCTCACGTGCGTATTTCACAGATAAAACGGGATGCTATACATATCCTGATACAAAACGTAGATAGCTCGCAAGTGCTTGATTACCTATAAGTTACGGTGCAACACACCGCTTAAGTTTAATTTTAAATATGTAATTATATTAGTATGACCATAAACCAAAAACTTGCAACCCTGCAAACAAAATTTAAATCGAAGAAGAGTAGATTTAATTCATTCGGCAAATATTACTTCAGGTCGGCCGAAGACATTCTCGAAAGCATAAAACCCTTCCTCTTAGAGTTAGGAGTCGCAGTCACAATTAATGAAGAACTAATTGAAACTAATCCTATGCCTATAATTCAAACAACTGCAAAGTTGATGGATGACAAAGGTATGGAAACGTCGGCTGTTGCGATAGTTGGTGTGGATCTCAACCAAAAAGGTATGCAGACTCCACAGCAATTTGGTAGTGCTTCGAGTTACGCAAAAAAATATGCGTTAGGTAATTTATTATTAATCGACGATACTCAAGACAGTGATGCAATAAATGATCACGGCAAAAAGAAAAGTCCAGCTTTACAACCTAAATCAAAACAACCTTTAGGCGATGTACAAAAAGCAATAGACTATATTAAAGCCGGTGGAAAGATTGCTGCAATCAAAGCTAAGTATCAATTAACTTCAGAACAAGAACAGAAGTTAACAACACTTTAATATGAACAAAAAAGCGATTATTGAAAAGCTTAGGGAAGATGAACATTATTACGGCGATTTTGGAAAACAATTTAGAAGTAATAGTGACATAGGGACTTTGCTTAATAATCCTTTAGCACTTGGACAACAATCCAAACCAAGTCCAGCATTTTTAGTAGGTGGATATTTCCATACTGCGATACTCGAACCTGACAAGTTAAAAAAATATAAGGTTATCGAAAGCAGTACAAGAAATACAAAAGCTTATAAAGAAATGTCTGGCGGTGAACTTTGCTTGTTACAAAAAGAAGTTGACCAAATAGAGTTAATGACTCAAAAGATAATGGAGAATGATGTATGCAGAGGATTGATTAAGGGCATTGATGTTGAGTACGAGAAGCCTGGGATAGCAGAACTTGAAGGAGTTATGTGGAAGGGTAAAGCTGATATTGTAAACCATGACGAAAAGCTTATAATAGATTTGAAAACAACCAAAGATATTAATTCTTTCAAGTGGTCTGCTAACCGTTTTAATTACGACAGCCAGGCTTATATATATAGTACTATATTTGGGTATGAATTTTGTTTTGTAGTAATTGACAAAGAAACTCATCAAATAGCAGTTATGGATTGTTCACCTCAATTTTATGAATCAGGTAAGGACAAGGTTAAAAGAGCTGTAGAAGCTTACGATTTATTCTACAAAACCGATGGATTTGATCCATCACAATTTTTTATTAATTTAACACTTTAATTTAATTATGGCAAGAAAAAGAAAAGTTACAACAAAAGAATGTGCAATGACAGGAATGACATTTCCTACAACAGAGTTTTATGCAAACAAAAATGCATCAGACGGTTTACATTTGTACAGTAAGAAAGCTGACAACTTTAGACGTAGATTACAAGCTATGGGAGCTACAGTAGGAACTACTGAGCTAAGAACTATGTTCAATAATTTATTTCAAACAACAGTATAATATGGCGAGTATAATAGCAACAAGTATTGACTTAACTAAAATACCGAAAGATAAAATTATCAACGGTAAGAAAGGTAAGTACTTACCAATTACAATTACTATCAACGATGAAGTTGATCAGTTTGGTAATCAAGGTCCTGTGATTGTTCAACAGTCAAAAGACGAAAGAGATGCTAAAACTGAGAAAGTTTATCTTGGTAATGTAAAAGTAGTTTGGACGAACGGCGATAACGTTGAAACAGCACCTAGAGATAATGCTCCAGCTGCTATGCCACAACAAGTTCAACAACCAGTTGATGATTTACCATTTTAATTAAAAATCGATGCAAGTAAACAATACGGAGATTAACGGATTTTTAATCGACCAGTTTAACCATCACGATTTAAAGGTTGGTGCAACGCAGGGGATTTGTCCCCTGTGTTCACATAACCGTAAACCTGAAAATAAAAAAGCAAAGTGTGCTAGTTATGATTGGGATCGTGGTTTGGGTACTTGCCACAACTGTGACTCAACATTTCAATTACATACTTATCAACGCAAAGGCGGCAGCGATAAAGTATATACTAAACCAGAGTTTACTACTAAAACACATAAACCAGTAAGCGCTAGCGATAAAGTAATTGAATGGTTTAAGGAACGAGGTATATCACAGAGTACATTAGAAGATTGCAATGTATCAGTGGGCCCAGAATTCATGCCACAAACTGGCAAGGTTGAAAATACAATTAAGTTCAACTATATGATAGGCGATGAGCTTATCAATATTAAATACAGAGACGGACGAAAGCATTTTAAATTATTTAAAGGTGCTGAGAAAGTCTTTTATAATATTAATAGCATAGTAGGTTATGATACATGTGTTATTGTTGAAGGTGAAATGGATGCGTTAGCGTTTCATGAAGCTGGTATTAAAAATGTAGTGTCTGTTCCTAATGGAGCTACACTTAATCATAACAATTTAGATTATCTTGATAACTGTATAGATTATTTTACAGACAAAGAAAAAATAATATTAGCCGTTGATCAAGATGAAGCGGGCGTAGCATTACAAGCAGAACTAATTAGAAGGCTAGGAGCTGAAGTATGTTACTTAGTAAACTTTACAGATTGTAAAGATGCTAACGATTATTTAATCAAGTATGGCAAAGAAGATTTAGCTGAAACAATTACAGATTGTAGGCCAGTGCCACTTGAAAATGTAACAACTTTTAAAGATATAGAACATGAAGTTACAGACTTTGTACAAAATGGGTTTAAGAAAGGTTATCAAATTGGCATACCTAATTTTGATAATATTTTCAGTACTTATACTGGCCAGTTTATCACTGTTACTGGGATTCCTAGTAGCGGAAAGTCAGATTTCGTTGATCAGATGGTAGTTGGTTATAATAATAACTATCAATGGAAAACGGCATTTGCATCACCTGAGAATGCACCTACATATTTGCATGCTCATAAGTTGATGAGAAAAGTTTGGCAAGACATGCCAAGATCATCAGATATTGGTACAGCCAAATGGAAAGAAGTAGCTGAACACGTCAATGATAATTTTTATTTCATTGATATGGAAAGATATACACTTGAATCTGTATTGCGTAAAGGTGCTGAGCTGGTTAAACGTAAAGGTATTAAATGTTTAGTTATAGACCCATTTAATAAAATTAGAGATGTAGACTGTAAAACAGAAGATGTGAACAGATACACAATGGAATATTTAACTAAGATTGAATCGTTTGCAAAGAAGTTTGATGTATTAGTATTTATAGTAGCTCATCCAACTAAAATGTATAAAGATAGTAATGGTAAAATTGAAGAACCAACTATGTATAACATTAAAGGTGGTGGTGAATGGTACGATGCATCTTATCATGGCTTATTAGTTCATCGTGATTATCAAGAAAAAACTGTTAAAGCAAAAGTTCTAAAAGTTAAGTTTCAAAATCTTGGTGAGAATGGAGCTGAAGCTCATTTTAAATGGGAACCTAGATCAGGTTGTTTTATTCCACACGAAGTTCAAAGCTTAGAAGATGAACCAATGCCCTGGGATTAATGAAAAGTTTATATAAAAAAAGAAAACCTAATTTTTTACCAAAGTACTTGCCTACAAGCGAAGAACAAGAGTGGAAATTATTTTGTACAAGAAACAATATAAGAATATCACCTTGGGGCACAAATGAAAATGGTAAATGGAAAATATGTATAAACTTAGGCCCATATAAAAAAGGAGAGAAATGTAACTTTGCACCGTCTGTTTATGACAAACATACATTATGGTCAGAGTATTATAAAATGTGTAAATATTATTATGATAAATATAGAAAATGAATACAGAGCTTTACTAGCAAACTTATTGCAGTCAGCACCAACTAAAAAAGATAGAACAGGTGTAGGCACGAAGTCTTTGTTTGGCAGACAAATTGTACACGATATGGCATTAGGCTTTCCATTATTAGTTGGAAAGAGAATGTATTTTAATCATGCTATAAGTGAATTGCTATGGATTATGAATGGAAGAACCGATCTAGGTTATCTACATGAGAATGGCGTACACTATTGGGATGATGATTATAAAAGATCTGGCAGACAAGATGGCAAGCTTGGCCCTGTGTATGGCGCACAATGGCGTGACTTCAATGGTTACGATCAACTTATGAATTTGATTTATAATATCATGGTTGACCCAGCATCTAGAAGACATATACTAAGCGCGTGGAGACCAGACAAATTAAAAAATATGGTTTTACCTCCATGCCATTATGCTATACAAGTCAATATCAATGATGATAAAATGGACTTAATGTGGATTCAAAGATCTGCAGATGTATTTTTAGGATTGCCATATGATATTGCAATGTACGGTATATTACTTGAATTACTTTGTGTTAATACAGTATACAAGCCGGGTAAGTTGATAGGTCAGCTTGGTGATTGTCATTTATATTTAAATCATATAGATGCTGCTGAAACGTATATTTACAGAAATCCTAGTAATATAGAGTTGCCAAAATTAAAAATACACGGCGATGGTATTATATTTAAAGGAGGACACAGAAGTAATCCTGGGTTACAAATACCTAAGAAAAAACAATTTGAATTAATTAACTATAACCCCATGCCTGCTATCAAGGCAAAATTAAACGTTGGAAAATAATGACAGAAACATACTATTTATATCACATTCCGGGTAAAAAAATCGGAGTTACGCGTGATCTTAATAAAAGGGTTACGCAAGTGCAGGGCTATCAGCCTGGAGAATATGAGGTTCTAGAATCGTCTTCAGATATTAATTATATATCAGAAAAGGAAATAGAACTTCAAAAGTCTTACGGCTATAGAAAAGATCACAAACTATATAAAAATTTATTTAAAATGAAATTAAACGTAACCGAACAAACTACAACATTTCCTGTGCCATTAATGAAATTAAAGGGCAGACTACACGATCAGATTGGTTTAAACTGGAATATAGAATTTGGGAAAATTAGAATGACCACAGAGTTAGCCGATTGGATTGCAACTAATGCTCATGTATCAATGTATAATAGCGATAGAAGTTATGTATATAATAAAGCTTTATGGGAAGCATTTAATAAAATGAATAGCTTTGAAAGCTTAGTTGATCAAGTTGAAACAAGAACATGGACGTTCGACAATATAAGGGATTGGGCTAAACAAAGAGGTTTATATAAGAAAGGCGATAGTAAAACACAATATGTTAAGCTTCAAGAAGAAGCTGGCGAGTTAGCTAAAGCTTTATTAAAGAATGATAAACCTGAAATAAAAGATGCTATTGGCGATATAGTTGTAGTGTTAACTAATTTAGCTCACTTAGAAAAACTAACTATAGAAGAATGCATTGATGCTGCCTATACAGAAATATTAAATAGGAAAGGCAAGATGATTAACGGAACATTTGTAAAAGATGAAAAGAAGGACATATAAAAGAAAAAGAGGTCCTGTAGTTTCTAAAAAAGTTACATATGACGGAATAAATTTTGCGTCAGGATTAGAAAAATATATGTACTGTGCTTTGAAAAAAGCAGGCATAAAAGCTTCATACGAAGGTGAAACTTTTGTATTATTAAATGGCTTTCACTTTGAAAATGAATGTTGGGAACGACAATCAAATAGCAAAGGGCTATTTAAAAACAGAGGCGAGAAAAGAATCTTACCTATAAAGTATACACCAGATTTTATTGGTAAAAGCTTTATAATAGAAACTAAAGGAAGACCTAACGAATCGTTTCCAATGAGATGGAAACTATTTAAAAAATTAGTAATGGAACAATTTCCTAACTATACTTTATTTAAACCACAAAATCACAAAGAATGCGACCGCGTAATAGAAATACTAAAGAGTCCAGCAAGCATTTAGCTAGACGTAAGTATAAAGAACGTAAGATCGATACATTTATTAGATGGTCAATAAAAAAACGTGGTTATTTAAAATGGTCGGACTTAGTATTTATACATGATCAATACGGAATAAAATGTTATTAAAATTAAAATTATGTCAAACAATATAGACGGCAAAGAAAATGATTGGTCAATGGCTGTAGGTTTATATCCTTGATTATTATTTGGGGTTAGAACTTACGAAGGGCCTATTTGGTCACAAGTGGTATTTTATTTACCATTTATTGATCTTGCTATAGAATGGAAAAACAAAATATGAAAGCACCCTTATTTACAGAAAGAATACCGTATAAGCCTTTTGAATACCCTGAGTATTATACAGAAGGTTGGTTAAAACAAGCTCAGGCATTTTGGTTACATACAGAAATACCTATGTCAGGTGATGTTAAAGACTGGAATGAAAAGTTAAATGATAAAGAAAAAAACTTAGTAGGCAATATACTATTAGGTTTTGCACAAACAGAATGTGCAGTGTCTGATTACTGGACACAAAAAGTCGTATCATGGTTTCCTAAACATGAGATACAGCAAATGGCTATGATGTTCGGCTCACAAGAAACAATACACGCTGTAGCTTATAGTTATTTAAATGAAACACTTGGACTCGAAGACTACGAAGCTTTTCTTCATGAACCAGCTACGGCTGCTCGTTTTGATAACCTTGTTGCATATGATGGCAACGATCCCGTTGGTATCGGAAAGTCACTGGCTACTTTTTCAGCTTTCGCAGAAGGAGTTTCTTTATACTCTGCTTTTGCCGTTCTTTATAGCTTTCAGCTACGTAATTTACTTAAAGGTATAGGACAACAAATGAAATGGTCTGTAAGAGACGAATCATTACATAGTAAGATGGGTTGTCAATTATTTAGACATATGTGTTCTCAAATACCTGGCTTAAAAGCTGAATGTGAGCCACACATATATGAAGCTGCATTAACAATGCACAATGCTGAAATGACTTACATTAGTAAGATATTTGAAATGGGTGATATAGAGGGTATAAGGGAATATGATCTTAAGCATTTTATTAAGAAAAGAGTTGGCGATAAGTTAGCTGAGCTAGGTTACACATCAAAAAAATATAAACAATGGGATTTTACTTTTTATGACCAAAAATCAATTGACAAAATGGCTTGGTTCGATCATCTTACTGGGGGTCACACTCACACTGATTTCTTTGCTGTTAGACCGACTGACTATAGTAAAGCAAATGAAGGCGAAGATTTCCAGGATATATGGTAAGCTATAAGTTAAAAAAATTTCTTGTTGAAAGAAGAAGGCAGTTAGGCCCATTAGAAAGAATGGCTACTCGTATTGGATATATGGGCGCCGGCTTTTTAGTTGCTGCTCAATGGACATTAGAACCTCGCTTATATATAATAGGCTTTATTTGTGTAATGATACAGACTGGATCAAGAAAACAATGGAATTTAGTAGCATTAAACCTTAATGGTTTATTTGCTTGGGTAAAACATTTAATAAGTTAATATGTGGAATAAAGATTGGAAAAAAGGTATAGACTATCCTTCGTGGGGTGACACAGATGTGTATAAAAAAACAATAGCTGGTGGTTATTTAATTAATGATGAATCGCCGCGTGATGCTTATATGCGTGTTTGTACAACTGTAGCGAAGCGTTTAAATCGCCCAGAACTAATTGAAACTTTCTTTCAATATATATGGAAGGGTTGGTTGTGTTTGGCTTCTCCTGTGCTATCTAATGCAGGCACAGATCGAGGATTGCCTATATCATGCTTTGGAATTGATGTTGCTGACAGCATTTATGACATTGGTATGAAAAATTTAGAAATGATGTTACTCGCAAAGCACGGCGGTGGAGTAGGAATCGGACTTAATATGATTAGACCCGCCGGTGCAAACATAACAGGAAATGGAACATCTGATGGAACTGTGCCTTTTTGTAAAATCTACGATAGCACTATACTCGCAACGAACCAAGGATCTGTCCGAAGAGGAGCTGCAAGCGTTAATATTAATATTGACCACCCCGATTTTGAAGAGTGGTTGGAAATACGAGAACCTAAAGGAGACGTTAATCGTCAATCGCTCAACCTACACCAGTGCGCTGTGGTCGGCGACAAGTTCATGCGAAGACTTGATAACGGAGATCAAACAGCGAGGAGGTTATGGGGCAAGCTATTACAAAAACGTAAAGCAACTGGAGAACCTTACATTTTATTTAAGGGAAATACAAACAAAAATAACCCAGATGCTTATAAAAAACACGGACTAAAAGTACATATGACAAATATATGTAGTGAAATTACACTGCATACTGATGAGTCACATTCTTTTGTTTGTTGTTTATCATCATTAAATTTAGCCAAATATGATGAATGGAAAGGAACCAATTTAATATATGACGCCACTTGGTTTCTTGACGGCGTGTTAGAAGAATTTATACAAAAGTCAAAAGGTAAAGTTGGCTTCCACAATTCTGTTAGGTCTGCTGAAAAAGGTAGAGCATTAGGATTGGGTGTGCTTGGCTGGCATACATATTTACAGGAAAAAGGTTTACCATTTGAAGGATTATTAGCAACATATGAAACAAGAAAAATATTTTCACAAATTAAAATCGAGTCTGAACGAGCTTCACGAGCTATGGCTGAAATTTTTGGAGAACCTCTTTGGTGTGTCGGTACTGGTTTACGTAATACCCACTTACGCGCTATTGCTCCTACTGTCAGTAACTCTAAGCTTAGTGGAAACGTTAGCCCAGGTATTGAACCGTGGGCAGCTAATGTATTCACAGAGCAAAGTGCAAAAGGTACTTTCATCCGTAAAAACCCGACTCTTAAAAAAATCTTAAGGAAGCATAAAATAGATAATGAAATTATATGGAATCAAATACTAAAAGACGGAGGATCTATACAAGGTTTAAAACAATTAGACAGCATTATACATGGGCCTCACGGCATACCTGTCAAAGAAGTTTTCAAAACTTTCAAAGAAATTAATCAATTAGAATTGGTTAATCAAGCTGGTATACGTCAACAATATATTGACCAATCAGTTAGTTTAAACTTAGCTTTTCCAAGCGAGGCTACACCTAAATGGCTTAACAAAGTACATATGGCTGCGTGGAAAAAAGGCATTAAAACATTATATTATATGAGAACCGAATCTGTATTGAGAGGCGATATTGCTGATCAAGCTATGGATGAAAACTGTTTAGCGTGCGATGGATAAAATAACAATAGAACAAATACTAGAACCTGTAGGCGTTGCAAACTTTTTTAAAAACTATTGGGGCAAGAAACATTTAATTATTAGAAGGAATAAATTTAAAAACCTATTTGGTTGGAATGACTTTAGTAATTACCTGAATAGATACCCTCATTTAAAAGGTTTGCAAATTATTGATTACCGTAAACAAGGTGATGGCCGATGGTGTTTAGATAAAGTAAGAAAAGGTAAATTAAAATTACCTTTACTGAGTAAGCAAAAAATGTATAAACAATGGACTGATGGTAAAACATTTGTTATACCGTTTGTTGAGTATGAAAAGAAAGCATTAGTTGATATATGTTTTGAATTTGAAAAATACTTTGGCACGGGACAAGCTAATATATATGCTTCACCTAAAGCTAATTCGAAATCATTTCCTGCACATGCAGACCAAACTGAAAACTTCTTATTCCATACTGAAGGTAAAACTAAGTGGACAATATACAAAGAGTTTACGCCTGATAAGCCAGATGAAATAGCTGAAGAGTTTGTTTTAGAACCTGGCGATTTGCTATACATACCACAATACCAATATCACAAAGTTGATACAATAGGGCCAAGAATATTGATTAGTATACACTTTAAAAACAAGCCTAATCAATCTATAGAAAAATTTAAAGTAACATCAAATAAACAAAATGGCAGACCAGAGTGGATTGCTTGGCAACCTAAACAAAAACAAAAATCACAAAGTCAAGCTAGACTTATGAATAAAAGAAACTGGTCAAAACCTTATTTTAATAAATTATGAAAGCAGGAAAAATTTGGGGTAAAACTGAGATGGTGCACAAAAATGGTGTATTAGAGTTTCACAGAATAGAATATAATAAAGGATTTAAATGTTCAGAACATGAACATAAATATAAGTGGAATGGGTTTTTTGTTGAATCTGGTAAAATGCTTATCAGAGTTTGGCAAGAAGATCAAGGCCTTGTGGACGAAACAATACTTGAAGCTGGAGATTTTACTATGGTTAAACCCGGTAAGTTTCATCAGTTTGAAGGTTTAGAAGATGGTGTAGCATTTGAATTGTACTGGGCTGAATTTAATCACGACGATATAAACAGAAAAACATCAGGTAAAAAAATATAAAATGAGAATATTTATAGGACACGACTCAAGATTTACAGATGCAACAAAAGTTTGCGAAAGATCTATAAAAAATTACTGGCCAGAAGCGGATATAACGTGGCTAAACAAATCTAAATTAAAAGAAGCTGGTATATATGGCAGAGAAGATGTGCCAGGTGAATCAACAGAATTTTCTTTCACAAGATTTTATGTACCGTTACTTTGTAATTATGAAGGAATGGCATTGTTTTGTGATAATGATTTTTTATGGAAATGTGATCCAAGACAGTTAAGAAAGTACTTAAATGCTGATCAACCAATGGCGGTTGTAAAACATGAAGATTATGAAGCTGAAAGCAATAAAATGAATGGTATTGAAAACAAATCATACCCAAAAAAGAATTGGTCTAGCTTAATGCTATTTAGATGTAAACAATTTAAAAATAAATTATCAAAAGAATATATAGATAATGCAACACCAAAACAACTGCATGAATTTTATTTTATTAATGATAATAACATAATTGACTTACCTAAAGAATTTAATTGTTTAGTTGGTCACTATGATTTAAAAGGCGCTAAAGCATTACATTATACAAACGGCGGACCTTGGTTTGATGACTATAGGGATGCACAAGCTTCTGAAGAATGGTGGAGAGTATACAACAGTTTGTAAAAAATAAACGTATTATATTTGTCGGTAACTCTGTAGAGATTATGAATCATAAACTCGCAAAGTTTATCGATGAATATGATATTGTTGTAAGGTTTGGTAGAGCTATTGAAGCTAATGATTTACAAGAAGAATCATTAGGCACTAAATGTGATATATGGGTTACTGGACAATTTAGATCGCCATCATATACTACTGTTAAAAATAAATTTATTAACGGTAAATTTAAAAATACTAAAGTATTATTAAATAGATGCCGTGGTAATTTAAAATTAAAAGACTGGGTATTAGAAAATAGATTACCAAAAGACTTTCCAGAATATACCGAAATGTATTCTGACAATGAATTAGTTAGCGTTATGAAACAGTTTGATAAAGATTTGTTAGGCGTTAACGATTATAGACCTAGTGCGGGATTTATAACTATATTATGGTTTATACAAAAAGTAAAAACCTATAAAAGTATTGATCTTATAGGTTTTGATTTCTTCGCTAAAAGCGTTGATAAAAGACCACGTGATAAACGTGGCCAAGTAAGTAATTGCAATCCTCATAGTTGGCACTTACCAGTGTATGTGTTAAACAGACCAGCTCATGATAAAGATATGGAACAACAATATATGTGCTCTCTTAAAAGAAGAGGTATTATAAATTGGCATATGCTCAGTAATTTGAGTGTAGGTGAAGTACCTTATACTGGCTGGATGAATGGATTAAAGATTATGAAAACAGCTCCTCGATATTCTAAAATATCAAAAATTTTGCCACAACCTCGGCAATAATTTCAATTATAAATATTATTACAATAGGTAATAAATATTCCCACCAATCATACTTTCCGTTATTATTAAAATCAAAAAAGTTCATTACCTTTTTCCTTTCATTAAAACTTCTCCTGATGGTCTCCCGTCTCCAGGATCTTCTCTAGGCACAATTTTATTTGAACCTTTATCGTTATTATTGCTTCCTCTATTTGAGGAACTGTAACTATAATCATAATAGTATGTTCTACCACCGTGATACCACCCGTAGCTTGGCGTTGTATTATAGTTTATTATTCTATAATTAACAGGCCTTATAACATCAATAGGTATAGTTAATGTGTCACCTTGCTGAGTTACAGCTAAGACATGTGTAATTTGTAATTTAGGTTTTTTCTGTATTGAGCAACTAGTGACAAGTACAGCTACCGCAAAAAGGACAATTTTCCATAGTTTCATATTATAGTTTAATTTTTAAATCTCCACCGGAAGTTTTGTATAACTGACCAGCTAATAATCCAGCAGTACCCGCAGCGGTATCGTCTGCGTGAGTTGGAATACCACTTAATGCAACACCTAATGAATTAATTGTTATATAAACCGCACCGTGTCTTTGTATTCTTACCGCAGATAATGCTTTATTGTATTCAAATATACCGCCATTAATCTGTCCATCTTTTCCAACAACTACACTCGAACTTCCACTTGTTCCGCTATTTGATAATACAGATATACCTGCGGAATTTCCATCAATCAATACTTTAAAATCATCTGCACTACTTATAGGTGTTACACTTAAATCTCCTATTTGTGCAGATGCAGTTGCAGTTCCCCATTCTAATTCAGTACCAGAGCTTGGCACTTTTAATACTTGTCCTGCAGTACCAATTGTTTTTGGTATTGTAAATGCGCCTATTGTTATTTTACCAGCAGTGACTAATGATAGTGTGCTATTACCTGGATCTAAATAATGAGTACCAGTTTGTGAATCAATAAATTTATAAGCATATAAATCACCAACACCAGATACTTCTTTATTAGAAGCATTTATAGCAATACCACCAATATTAGCATTACCAGCACCGATAATTTGGCCAGCAACATTTACAGATATACCCGAGTGCCCAGGATCTACGTAGTAATTATCATCTTGACTATCGAAAAATTTATGAGCATAAATATTACCAATACCAGATATTTCTTGGTTACTGTTATTTATATTTATACCATTTATAGTATTTGTATTGTTAGCAACTATAGTTCCTGTTGCTGCTATACTTCCAACATTTAAATTACCAGTAGTTGTTATAGCGCTTGAGCCTGCATCTATTGCACTAACGGTTAGTTTACCATCTTTATCAATGCTAGCAACTTGTGAACTACCTGAAAAGAATTTAATATTACGAGTAACATCTTCATTAAATGTTGCACTTGAATCTAAAATTGTAAGATAAGCACTGTTAGAATACGATATTGACGTATTCATTTGCACTTTAAGCTGAGTTGCGCCAACAGGCGGCTCATCTAAAACAGTACCTAAAACATTATTACTAGCATCCATCCAGCCAACAATTGATGAAATTGTAGCACTAGATATATTTTGATAATTACTTCCGCCACCTAATCCATGAACAACTTTTCCAACAGCAATTTGATTAAATATACTTACAGGCAAAGATTGGTTATCAAGATCGTATTGGTTTCTATTAAAATAAATTGTTGTACCACCATCGTTTCCGCCACGTGTTCTAAATATTTCTACACCTCTATCATAGTTTCCGTCATTATCAACATCAGCTTTTAATATTAAATCACCATATGAAGTTATTTCTGCATTTGTTTCTGCATTTGCATCACCCAATTGTATGCTACCTTTTACTTTTAATGATATACTAGCTGAAGGATCTAAGAAATAAGTACTATCTTGACTATCAAATATTTTTTGAGTATATATATTTGTAACACCAGAAATTTCACTTAATGTACCATCTAACCATATACTGCCAGCTTTAATTGAGCCTTCTGCATGTATATCTTTCCATTTTTTTGCTGCAGTACCTAATGTGTATGTGTTTGTTGCATCTGGTATTATATTAGAAATAACATCAGCTGCAAATGATATTGTATCAGTATCTGCATCTCCTACTGTTATATTGCCTGCAATAGTAACGTTTCCGCCGATCGTTGCGTTTCCTGTTGTTGTTAATGTTGTAAATGAACCAGCGTGAGTACCATTAAGTATAAAATCTTTTACGCCACCTACAGTGTAGTTTCTAGTAACAAAGTTTTTATCTTGTCCACCGTCTGATCCGATTAATTTGTCACCTGCGGTTATTACACCGTCGGCTGCGACTGTATGAATTCGTGGCATATCTATATTGTTTTATATTTTGTTTTATTATTTTTGTCTTTATATGCTAACAAACATCTATTCCTATTAGCTTCTTCGTTTACATAACTTACATGAACCCAATCAGGGTTTTTATCTGTTCCAAATTCCCATATCATTTGATCAAACGATAAATTTTTCTTTATGTAATCGTACATATTTGCGTTGCTCATGTAACCATAAGTATCGTCAATATCCATTGCTTGACCATTACAATGCTGCGATTTACTTGACCCACCAATTGCTTTATTCAAATCAGGTCCACGATAGAACGAATTGATCTTTATGGGGCCATTTACGTGCACTCTAAGGGGTTCGAATACTTTTTCTGATAGTAACTCCATGTTACTTAAATGAGCTTCTGTGGGTTCATTTTTTAAACCTAGCCTCATTGCAGTATTGCTATACACACTTTCCTTATATGTAACGTGTTCGCTTATGTTTTTCATTTAATTAGTTAGATGTTGATCTTCTTCTAGGGGCGATTTTACCATCAATTACATCCTGAACATCCTGCCAACGTACTTGTAATTTCATTGATAAATCTGCTTGCCATGTTGCAACTGGTCTACCATCTTTTAATACTATTACAGCAGGCACTGATCTAATTGCTTGTTTTATACTCGGTCTTTGAGCATCAAAATCTACTTTTAAGATTTTTGCTCTTTTTAAATTATCTATATCTTTCCATTCGTTTCTTGAATTCCAATTTGAATTCATGTATAACACTGTCATTTCTTGTGAAAATGAAATAGATACAAATAATAATAAGATTAAAGTGATTAAATTTTTCATATGTTATTTTTCTTGGATTATCTTGAATAACTTTTCATCAATGTCATCAAGCTTCTCTGCGTTTTTATCTACCTTTTCATCAATATCAATTATTGTTGAACGAATTAATTCATCTTTTAAATCGAATTCTGTTCTTGATATATCCGGTTTAGGTAGCTCTTTTGCGAGTTCTATGTCAGCTTGCAGCGTGAAATAAGTTGCTGCTAAAGCAATAGCCCCGCCTACGATCATTCCGATCGTTTTTAAATCAAGTTGTACTTCTGTGTTTTCTGATATTTTGTTTGCCATAACGATTAAGTTTCTATACTATATGTAATTACTTATTTTTTTCTTCTTTTAACATTTTTTACTCTTCTTGGTTTACCAGCTGGTTGGCCTAAAGATTTTTTTTCTCTTACTTTTTTTGCTTTTTCAGACGACGACATTTCACTAGAAGTTTTAGGAGTTTTACTAGAAACTCTTTTACTTGGTCTACAATAAGGCACACCTCTGCCGTCGCCTTTTTTACGGCCACAAGCTTTTCCTGTTCTAACATCAACCCATTTTTCTTTAAACCAACGTTTAAGGGATGCTCCTTTTGCTGTTTTACGTACTGCCATTATTTTTTCTTCATAGGCGTGTGACCACAACCTTTCTTTTTAAATTTTAAATGATCAGCAAAAGTTTTTGCATCTTTGATGCTTCCGTCTTTGCAATACATTTTATGCGGTTTAAACTTTTTTTCTTCCTTCATAATTATTTTTTTGATTTATTACCCCAGTTAGCAGCACCTACTTTTCTACATTTAGCGATAGCTCCACTAGCATATGCAGAAGGAAATACTTTGTACCTTGCCTTTACTTTTTTGTAACATGCGTCTTTTGCCATAATTATTTTCGTCTTTTATTTGTTATTCTTATTTTTTTTGGTCTGTACGTTGATCTTGTAAAATTTCCAGAAGGTTTAGGCTTTGTGGACGATTTAGGTTTGTTATCTTGCATACCTAATTCCCATTCTCCCCATCCCAGTAACAATGAAACTTTTTGCCAATATTCAGCTTCATCACTCATGGCCGCTTCAATGTTTTGTGCTTTTCTTAATGCTCTATCTAACGGAAAGTTAAAAGCAGCAGAAGAAAATTGCGCACCAGCTTGTAAAGCAGGATTGTCTAAAGAAGGTTCAAACACATTCCTTTTTGTAATTCTATCTAATGAATATCCAGCACCTCTTAATTTTGTAGCTTTAGAATATAGCGGCGGAGAAATGGTTAAAGCTTTCCACGCAGCATCTTGGAAATTTGGTCTTGGCCTATCCATTCTGTCAGCTAAATCAAGCGCTATAGCTTTAACACCTACAATTGCATTACCTGTTAACCCAGACCCTCTTAATAATGAATCCATCATTCCATTAGCTACACTAGCTACTTTTTCGGTTTCTTTTTCTTTATCGTCTGAAAAAGCTAAACCAAATAATGCTTTTTGCATGGCATTAAATATAAAGTTTTGTACCATAGTATAATAAGTAATCCTAGTCATTTTTTCTGCTTTATTGCCTCTTCCAGCAATTAAATCTTGGGCATTTCTTTTTATAATTCTATTGTACTGCATTGGAGTATTAGCAAACGCTAACATAAATCTACCTAAAGTACCAGCCTGTTGTTCAGATATTCTATCTGGCCTACTTGATTGCTGTGTTTCTTCAGTTATTTTTTTAAAATCTAAAAAAGCTTTTGCTTCAGCTTCTTTTTCGGATAATCCTTCTTTCTTATATCTATTTAATCTATTTCTGTACATAGTGGATCCTCCACTTGCTATAGCAAAACTATCAGCTATTCTAGTGAAAACAAATCCTTTATTAAGCATTAAAGCTATAACGCCTTGAACCCCACCTTTTTCTTGAGCTAATGCTAATTCGCTTTCATTTACATTAATTTTATTACCTCCTCTTCTGTTTTGTAGATAATCAGAATTAAAAATAGTTTTAAAAT